>JACLAB010014679.1_pt1 | contig 13784 bp, 11 predicted proteins | sample 8027921 | NCBI WGS metagenome assembly JACLAB01 (sample SAMN15725117, study PRJNA655200) | protist metagenome | isolation source: fluorescence activated cell sorting (FACS) single amplified genomes of... | place: USA: West Boothbay Harbor, Gulf of Maine | collected 2000-07-19
GACGACGCGGCGACGCGGCGAGCGAAGAATCAAGGACGGTTGTTGCTGGTGCTGGTGGCGATGGCGTACGGGTCGCTGAGCGTGTCGTTGAAATTGGTGTTCGAATCCGCGGGCGCGCCCACGGCGGGAGTGCTCGGCGGCGTGCGAGGTTTGATGACGGTTTTGTGCTTCGCGCCGATGTTGATGGCGAAGGATTCGAAGGGGGGGGAAGGTTTCGAAACCGACGCTGGATTTTGGCGAAGCGCGGCGGAGTTGGCGTTTTGGAATCTGGGGAATCAGGGATTGTGCAACGTCGCGCTGTTGTTCACCGACGCCACGCGCGTGAGCTTCTTCACGCAAGCCTCCATCGCGTTCACGCCCTTCATCGCGAGCTTGGGGGGCGATAAGGTGAAGTCGATGACGTGGCTTGGGTGCGCGTTGGCGTTCTGCGGCGTCGCCGTGCTCGGTATGGATGGTGGCGCGGCGGCTGAACTCGGCGGAAGTTTCAATCTCGGCGATTTACTCTCGCTCGCGGGCGCGGCTTCGTATTCCATGTACGTCTATCGCATCGGGCAATTCGCCAAGCAGGGGTTTTCCGGACAAGGATTGCAGGTGTGGAAAAGCGTTTTTTTGGCGGCGATGTACGGCAGTTGGATGCTGTATGATGTGTTCGCCTTCACCTCTGGCGTGCCTGGAGCCGCTGTCCCGTGGGCTGGTTGGCGAAATGTGAAGATGTGGATCCTGCTCGCCTTCACCGCAGTCGTTCCCGGTTGCCTCGCCGATTTGGGGCAAGCCAAAGGGCAAGAAACTGTCTCCGCTTCTGAGAGCTCGGTCTTACTCGCGGGCGAACCATTATTCGCCGCCGTGTTCGGTGCTGTCACTTTAGGAGAATTCCTCGGCCCTATGGGTTACGTCGGAGGAGCGCTCATCGTCTTCGGTGGGCTCGTCGCCGGCGACGTGTTCGCGTCGAAGAAATCTTTGACCAAGTGAGGTCACTTTCGTTCGTGAGAACCATTTTTGTACGCATCATACGATCACATATTATTTCTAGTTCTAGGTGACAATAGATTGATAGATCAGTAGATCAGTTTTCTAATCGATACAACGTATGTCTAATTCCGCCTAGTTACCTAGTATCGTCGGACGCTCGACGACGCCCCGTTCATTTGGTTTTAGTTGACCGTGCTCGTTCGAGCCGAACCCCCACACGCGATTGGTTTCATCGACTACTACGACATGTTTCGTACCAGCGCTCACCGACACCAACTTGGGGAGGCCCTCGAGCTTCTGAGGCACGTACACTTTCACCGACCGGGTCGGGTGCCCGCACGCGTAGTCGTCGTTCGAGCCCCACGTGAAAAGCTCACCTTCGTCCGTGAGGCACGCAGAGTGCGACCCGCCCGCCGCGCACGAAACAATCCGATCCGAAACGTCGATCATCGCCATCGCCGGCCAATTCCCAGGGCCATCTCGTCCGAGCTGATTCATCGAGTTGTCACCCCACGAGTACAAGGCGCCGTCGGTCGTCACCGCCAACGTGTGCTTGGCGCCCATGTCGAAATCAATCACGCCGTCGATCGTCGCGACGAGAACTGGAGTGTCTCGCACACATAAGTTATCACCAAGTCCTAAGTTTCCATTTCGATTGTCTCCAAAGCAATAAAGTCTACCGTCGACGGTTTGACAGCCCGAGGAATACCTGCAAGCCCGGATTTTAGCGATACGTTTGTCCTCGAGCGCGACAATCTGTCTCGGCGCGCTCGGTGTGTCGAACAGTAAATAGCTCTGGTGCGGCGGCGGCGAACCACCGCCAATTGTGCGCGATTTTCGTCTGCCACCGCCAGCCGTCGGTGACCCTCCCAGAGAGATGCGAGACATTGCTTCGCCGATGCGAAACCTTCCATGACCGCACTGCCCCGCGGCGTCGCCGCCCCACGACCAAACTTTCCCATCATCCGTGAGCGCTAGAGCGTGCACTCTTCCCAGCGCAAGCTGAACCACACGTGCGTTTGGACCACCAAAATCACGAGGCGACGGCGGCGTCAGGAGCCCCCGCAGCTCGTCGCGCACCGCGGACGAGTGCCCAAACATCCCCGGTGGCGAGCCCCTCCGCCCGAAACGCGCGTCTCCATTGGCGCATTCTATCGCCGTGACTACAAACTCACCGTTATGATTCACTCGAATCACGCACGCGTGTCCAGCCACCGCAATCATCACGCGACCTAACGCGTCGTCGTCCGCTTCAGCCCCGCCCCGCGTTCGCGTTCGCCCATCCCTCGTCGTCGTCGTCGTCGCGTTTTCGTTCGCCACAACGACGACGTTTGGAACATTTTTATCGTCCCCCCACATTCGCTCTCGCGCCTCGACGAACTTCAAAACATCGATCCACGTCTCTCCGCGTCTCGGCGTCTCCTCCGCGCCGCGTCTCCGCGCGCGTCGCTCCGCCGCGCGCTCGGCGTCTTCCCCGAACCCCATCCGCGCCAGCGTCGCCAGCGCGTCCGCCGCGCAAAACGACAGCGCGTGTATCCGCACGTCTCTCGGCAGCGCGTCGAGCGCGCCGAACTCGGGCGCGTCGTCGCCTTCGCCTCGTTCGTCATCTCGCGCGGCGTTTCGTCCACCCTTCGACGTCGTCGCGGCGTCCCCATCGCGCGCGCGCGCGTCGACTCGACGCAGACTCGCGCGAAGCATCGAGCGCGGCGTCGACGCGCGCGCGCGCGTCGTCGTCCGCCGTCGCGCGCCGCGCCTCGACGGCGTTCGCGCGCCAAACGTTCGCCGAACGGACGCCCCGCGGGTTCGGACTTTCTGAAGCCGTGGGATGTAAATGTTTCCGGTTTCGGAACCATCGAGCAAACAGTTAGCGAGTGGTTTGAAACGCGGTCGGTTGGACATCGCGATGTACACTCGCGCGCGGCGCTCACGTGTGCGTAAACAGTGTGTGTTCGGACATGCGGTCAGTTGGAAAAACGTAGTATTTCGTCGACCGATCGCGACTCGTCAGTCTCCATGGGGGCGCTCTGAAGGCGTGGGATCTCAATTTTTCCGGACGCGGCGCGGACTCGGCACACGACGACGCTCGGCGACGAACGCGAACGCGAACGCGACCGCGCGAACGAACGAACGAACGCGCGAGCGAGCGAACGAACGAACGAGCGAACGAACGAACGACATGGCGCTCTCGACGACGGTGCGACGCGCGCGCGAACGCGCGAGCGAACGCGACGCGAACGCGAAGACGCGCGAAGACGCGCATTCGGTGCCCAGAAGGACTGACGGCGGGACGCGCGACGACGCAGATGGCGCGAGACGCCGATAGCTTTTTCCGCGACGTCTTCAGAGACGCGGACGACGTGCGTGAGCGATCGCGCGCGCGTGGGGACGAGGACGAAGGACGCGCGAGGGTTCTTCGGTCTGACGTCTCGTCTCGACTCGTCTCGTCTCGTCTCGACGCGCGCGCGCGCGCGCGACAATCGACGCGCGCGACAATCGACGAGGAAGCGATGAGCGACTGACGGATGCGCAGTGGTTTTCGAATTTTCATCTCGCGCCCGGAATGGGTAACCCATGGATGCCGTTGGCGCAGCGCACGCCCGGGGCGAGCGGCGCGTTGGCTCCGCTTGCGAGCGGCTTGCGCGTCATTCCCGTCGACGTCTTGGAGGATGACAAGTCTTACGTCTTGCGTGCGGATCTTCCCGGGATGAAGAAAGAAGACGTCAACGTCGAAGTTGATGGACAGATCGTTCGAATCAGCGCGACGAAGAAGGACACGAAGAAGTGGGAGGACGAAGGATACAAGTACCATCGCGCCGAACGCCGAGACACGATGGAGTACTCGCAACGCGCGTTGAGAATGCCGCAAAATACTGATTTCAGCAAACTCGATGCGGAGTTCGACGATGGCACTTTGACCGTGACGTTCGGTAAGCAAGCGACCTCGACGCTGACGGCGAAGCAAATCTCAATCAAGTGACCTGCTTCGCGTTTGTGAGGGATCGAAATCAAGACCATGAGCCCCGATACGTCGTTAGCATCTTTTGTTTTTGATTTTTGATTGTGATACACAAACGATCAGCACTTTTACAAATCTACTAAAGAATTTTCTCTATCTCTTCCTAATAACGTCACGCTCACTCTCCATCTAGCTACCCAATAGCGGAGCCGTATCCATCGGTCCCGGCTTTGCACCAAACCACGAACGCGGCAAGCAGGGACAAATCGTGTCGCGAGAATATCCCTGACCTGGAACGCGGAGCGGAGCTTGCTCGTAGAAGATTCCGCACGTCATGATTGCTAAAATCGCGTACGTTCCTTCGATCGTCGTGTGCTTATCCCAAATTATCCAATTGACGAGTTCGGAGATGAACTTGTTGCACGTCGCCACGACGGAGACTGAAGTCGCGGAGAGCGTCTCGCGGATCCACATCGTCGAAAAACTCATCCCCAATCCCATGAAACACGTCGCAGTTAAAACACCAAGTGCCTTCGACGAAAATGCTGTGTCCATGAGCGCCGTGCTCTCCCCAGAGAACGCAAACAGCGCCACGGCGAGCGGGATGCTCAGCACGTTGATGTTGAACGACCTCGACCAGTTGTTGAGCGGAATCTTATCAATCGTGTGCTTGGCGATCAAGCCTTCCGACACCGCGGCGACGATGAAGAGTGCGCAGAACGCGTACGCGGTCGCCGTGGAGAAGATGTCTAGATTCACGTAAAATACTGCCCCGACGACGATGCCCAACAGCGCGAGCGCCGACTTGGGTGTCGGAAGCGCTCGACCGAGGAACAGATATTCATTCAACGAAAACACCACCGGCGTCAGCGACTTGACCGCGATGAATGTTTCTAACGGTGCCCGCTGCATCACCTCCATACCAGCCAGTAACAGCGCGAAAAAGCTCAACGTGAGGGGCAGGAACGCCAATGCGATCTCCTTCGTGAGCGGCTCCACGGTGACTAATTTCAAACCGTGCGCCGCGAGCAAAAGCAACGTCGTCGCCGTGAACTGGCAAAACAAGATGAAGTTCGGCGCCTGTATCATCGTCACCGCTACCTTGTTTAAAACGCTCAGCGAACTCCCGATGGCGCAGTATAAAACGATAATCCCGAGCACGCGCGCGTTGGCCCACAAGTACGTCGTCGTTTGCGCACCGTCGCGTCGCTTAATATCCGCGCTCGGCGACGTGGGCTCTAAATCGGAGTCATCGCTCTTGTCTTGCCGAATCGGCGCGTATTTCGCCATCGTCCACGCGCGTGGCGTCGACGTGTACGGCGACGGCGAAAAAAGAGGGTGTTGAGACCGGGACGACGACGAAACGACTCCGGGCGTCTCGTCTCGTCTCGCGCGCGCGCCGGACGATGCGACGCCGCGATGACGAAGATTTGTTTATACGATTACTCGAGCTTACAACCTCGACTGAATCTACCGACTCCCACCACACTAAGAAAGAGCGCGAAGACCCGTGCTAATACGTGCGTCTTCGTGCGCGAGACTTTTGAATCCCGGGCGCGCGACGCGCCTAGTAGTTCGTCGTCACGTGCTTCTTCTTGTCACCGCCGATTTCGAACGTCTTGCAACGCTTGATCGGGTGCATGTGGACTTGCTTGCACGTACCGCACTGCAAGCGCAAGACAATCTTCTTCGTCGTCTTCGCCTTCTTGTGGAACACCGGCTTGGTTTGGCCACCGTACCCCGCTTGCTTGGAGTCGTAACGACGCTTCCCTGTGTTCGGTGTGCGAATCGCGCGTCGAGTCGTCAGTCACGCGTGTCGACGAGAAGAATACGCTTCACGCGTGCGTCGTCGCGCGCGTCGCATCCGCGCCATCGCTCGAGCGCGCGCGCGATCGCGCGCGTCGACCGTCATCGTCGTAGGGTTTTCGCGCCACGCACCTTGCGCGTACAGGCTCGCCTTGCCCGTCTTGTACTGCGTCACCTTGTGCGCGGAGTGCTTCTTGCACCCCTTGCAGAACGTCTTCTTAGATTTAGGCACCTGTTCGCGTTCGCGCGCGTCGGATGCGTCGTCGCCGTCAGTCATCGCGTCGCGAGCGCGATCGCCGGCGAGCCCTAAACGCGCGGTCCCGCGCCGTCCCATCGCGCGCGCGCGCGTCGCGTCGCGCGTCGTGCCGCCGCGTCGAACGCGTCGAACGCGTCGCCATCGTCTCGACGTACGTTCACCATTTTCTCGACCCCACGCGCGCGTCAAAGAGACGTCGCGAGACGTCGCGCGCGCGCGGTTCCGCGTCCGCGCGCTGGGACGGACACGCGGGTCCGTGTTGCCTATGTTCCTATACCCTAGGCGCGGTTGAATTTTCCGCGACGGCGCGCGCGTCACGCGACGACGCGACGCGGCGGTGCGTCCGATCGTCCCGAGCGACGCCGACCGAGCGAAGAGACATCGACTCGAAGACCGCGACGCGCGCGCGCGATAACGACCCGCTCGAGCGCGCGATAACGGGCGCGAAGCATGGAGAAGCACCACAAACTGCGACGACCGCAAGGGTCGTCCATACACGGGTGTAACATATGCGGGATCGAGGGACATCAGGCTGCGTTTTGCATGAATGGGAACGTGGATTGGGCCAATCGATGGCCGCGCGAGTGCTTCGTCATAGAGCCGCCGCAGAGCGCACCGAAGGCGAAGAAGGAGCCAGACTTTAGGAAGATGGCGCGCGACGCCAAGGCGTACGCTAAGAAAAAGATGCGCAAGGAGGAACGAGAGAAGCGACGGGCTGCGGGGGAGGAGGTGTCTGAGAGCGAAGAAGAACCAGCAAAGACGGAAACCGCGACGGGTGGTGCAAAGGGGGCGATGGCGGAGGGATGGGTGATGTATTACGACAAGCTCGGACGGCCGTATTACCACAACAAGCTGACGAATAAGACGCAATGGACGGCGCCTACGGCGTAGAGAACGCGATGTGCGAGAGTTTCGAGACGTGTATCGATAGTTAGATAGTCAAAGCGGAAGACCGAGTGTAAAACGTTGAAAGCAACACGATTAAGGCTACAAATTTCCCGCCTCTTACACAAAGCTATTCGCGATGTCGTCGCGCAATTCTAAAGCATTCTCTTCAACAAATCGTGATGATCGGCGTCAAAGTATTCACCTAGCTCCTCTTTCGTCACCCACGCGTGCTCGACGTAACCGTCTTGCAATTCTAACTCACCCTCGATGTATGAACCGCGGTAATAAAATGTCGTGCCGTCGGCGGTTTCGTAATGACCCTGCGGCGCATTCCCGACCACCCAACACTCTAAAGAATCTCCCGCGAAAGTTTTTAGCGATCGCTCGGCCGTTTGGCGCATCGTCTCTCCGTCGTCATGCTTAGACTTCGGGAAGCCCCATTTGCCGTCTTTTTCCTTGACGACAAGGAAGAGGAACTCGGGAAGTTTGCGATACAGCGTGCTTCGGTCACCCGTGCGATCCGCCTCCGTCTCTCTCGGTGCCGGCTCAAAATCCGGCAAGTTGTCTAATAAACCTTTCGCTTCGACTATTTGATCGGGGAGTTTCACCCTAAACTTGTCGCGTCGCGCCTCGCTCCATTCCTTGTACTCGCGCTCCCACGCCGGGGCTTCGGGAATGACGACTGGGATGCGCTCGACGAGCATAGAGCCGTACAACGAGTTATTCGCCGCCGCGCTCGACGCGACGTACGATCGTGCGCTCGACGCTGCGATCGAGCGTCCATCGCGGCAGGCACCGAGCGCGGACGCCGCGCACGACGTCCCACGATTGGCGTTGGCATCACCACGACGCTGAGCTAAACTGTGACGAAACGCCTGCGCACGAGCGCGTCGCGCGGCCTTCAGCGCCTGGTGAAACATGTCTTTTAGCGTTCGTGAAGGCTACCAAGCTAGGATCGAATCCGTCGCCGACACGTCTCGGGTGGAAGAGTGAGGAGGCGCTGAAGACCTCTGCCGCCCTACTTTGAGCTCACCAAAATCGAGGACGTGCTGCGTCTAAGTCTTCTATGATTGATTTCATGGCTACGTCTAATTACGTCTAATTGATCAATCTATGAATTTTCTTGCGTCGCTGTCTTCGCAAAGTCAGCGTACGCCTGAGGACGACGAGTTTTCTCGTCATCATAAAACGTCAACGCAGAATCGAACGCACCGAGCAGCGGCCTGAGGCGCTGAGAAGCGATATGTCGATGGGCGGAAGGGAGCGAACTTTTCACTCCTTCGAGTTTATCGTACAAGATCTCGATGGATTTGCAGACCTTCGTGGCTTTCTCCCATCGCACAGACGTTATCATTGGCGTGGACATCCAGAACTGACGTAGCAGCTCCCCACCAGTCGCCGCGCTCCGTCTCAGTTGCTCGTTCACATTCTCAGGAAACGCAGCCACATCATCAGCATTACTAAAACTTTGCTGTGATGCAAACTGGGCGCTCAAATCTTCAACTTTAGCCAGTGATTGCGTGACCTCTTTCAACACTTGCAGCGCGACGTCGGGTTCCAATGCGCGTTTTTGCTTCTTTTCGGGATGCTGAAGCGTACTCAAAGCCGACGCCACGGCCTCTTTGAACGGTTCAATGACGACATGCGTTTTCGAAGGCTTACTCACGACGGGTTCTTCCGCGATAGATGAAAAGTACTGATGCGAATCACGAATTTTGAGCTCCTTTGGCGGTGCCACGGGCTTCGGTGCGGCGAGGTCGTCAATCGAGTAATCGGGCTCTTCGAATCCTATTCTCGCGCTCTCTGCGCTCTTTTCATGATCTCTTGCGGCGATCGCCGCGGTGCGAGCATCGACGATGTTCACTTGCGGCTGACCTCGAAGCACAACGGCGGCGTGATGGTTGAGCTCCAAGAATACCTCGGGTAACGGACCAGCTTCTTTCGGTCGGCGATCATCTCGAGAGCCGTCTCGCAGCAAACCATATCCCTCTCCGAGTCCGTCATCGAGGTCCGCTTTTAAGTTCACACCAGGCTCGATCGCTTTGATTTGTGCCTTAACCGTGGCGGCATCTGGTGGTTTTCGCGCAAAGAGAGCCAAATCTGCAGCTTCCTCTTCTCCTTGCGGTGGTGCTCCCGCGCGCATCTGTTTGAAATACTCCGATCGTAAGAATCTCGTCCAGAATTCGCGTTCTGTCATCTTTTTCGGCACATTATTCAAAAATGCTTCGCGCACCGAAGGTCTTTCGGCGAAGATTCTGTGCATCTTTTCGTTCGTCAAGTTACACGTCACCGTGTCCGACATCCCATCGCGTGCGCCTTTGAGATCGCCATCTAGCGTATTTTCGATTCCATGTTTCTGTCCAGTCGCTTTTCTCGCCACTACGTCGCTGAATAAATTCCTACGTGCTTCCCAGAAGTCTTCATCGCTGATCACTCCGGCTTTCACCGTCTCCTCGTACAGCTGCGCAATCTCTACGTTCGTCTTCAGCAACTGGCTTCGCGCCTCCAGCTCCGCCGCGCTTGGCACCCCTTTCATCTCTTCCTCTAATTTTCTTATCTGCGCCTTTATCGCATCGCTTAACCCATCTCTGTCGCTCTCCGCGTCGAACGTCAGCACGAGCGCCCGCTTGGCGTCGTTGTCCGGCACCAACCTCAGGCTCGCCGTGGCGCTTCCCGGTTTATTCCTTTGGTGCGCGGTGACGCTTAGCAAAGTCACGGTCTTCGCACCGGTGAGATTCCCGGTATCCGCGGGCGTCCACGTCACCGTTCGCGTGCGCACGCACGCCTCGCCGCGCGTCTTCGCCCCGGCCACCGTGGACGCGCACGCGCAGCGGTGGAAGACGACGTCGTCCACGTCGGCGTCGACCATGACGTCGAAGATCGATCGCACGAGCGTCGTCGGCGGCGATCGACGCGCGCGATCGAATCCAAGCGATTCGCTCCGCCGCGTCGGCGAGGAATGGGGTCGCGCGCCTCGCGTCGCAAACGAAAATCGAATCGCGCCTCGACCGCGCCGCGCCATTCAAGGCTGCGTCGCGTGCGATGTTCGCGCCGATGACGTCGCCCACGGCCAACAGGGCGATGACTTGGAGCGCCAACAGGCGCGCGCCCGGTCGAACGCGAGGTCGCCCGACGTGGTCGTCCAACGGATCGAGGACGCGCATGGAGGGCGGGTGGGTGAAGAACAAAGCCACGGTCGTCGCCCCGGTGCCGATTCAAGTGGCGTGGGAGCTGTGGCAAGATCGAACGAGGATCCCGAATTGGATGCCTTGGATCTCCTCGGTGTCGTATTTGCCCGAGGACAAGACGAAGACGAAGTGGACGCTGTCGACAGAGCAATTCGGCCAGCACTTTGAGTTTTCGTGGCTCGCGCAAGATTTAGAACCGGTCAAGTACGAGCGGATCTCGTGGGAGTCTTTGGAGGGATTAAAGAACAAGGGCTCGGTGAACTTTAGCAAGGAACCCGCCGGGACGAAGCTGGAGATGGAGATTAGCTACGAAGTCCCAGCCCCGCTCGTGCCGTTCGGGGCCGCCGTGTCGCCGCTCGTGGAGTCCATCCTCAGCGCCGACCTCAAGCGGTTCTCGACGTTCTCGGAGAAGGTGGCCAAGGCCATGTCCAAGTGATGGACGGCCCCAGTAAGTAGAGTATCGCCGCAAATGACTTTATTATATTGTAAATCGAATGAATCATACACACAAGAGCTTGTCCGCGCCGCAACGCACAAGTTATCTATCGAACATCACAAAGCGCTCACGAACGGGCGCTAAACGCGCCAGATTCGTATCGACGGACGCACAAATAAATTTCAGTAAACTCTGAGTCATACAAGACCGAATTCTACACGCGATCGAACGCATACGCATGAGATGATAGAGTTCGTTTACTTCAGGCCGTGAAATTAATTAATTAATTCAATCACTCGCGCACGTGCTTCGGCGAGCGCGATAAACGACTCTAAGCGCACAGAACTGTTCAAAAGCAATAGTGCGGCATATCGATTTACTCAAGGCTCGCCCGAGCGCGAGAGAAGTACGTGTCCGCGATGTACTTTGGATGAAATAATTCGAAATATTACTTGCAATTATTGAAATATTTTGTTTCCACAGCGCCACTCGATGTTTACAGCGTGAAGAAAATCCAAAGAGTATTCACACATGTCATTACAGCACGTGCGCGCTTTAGAAACGTATCTCGATCGTTTTCGCTGTCTACGCGTAAGTTTTGAATAATTAATTGTTGTCATGAATTTTATTAATTAAACATGCGCTCACGCGCACAGCCACAACGATCGACACGCGCTGCACGTATTCGCCGTGTTCTACTTTCTCGGCACTTGAGCTTCAGTGCGTCTTCAGGTGCACGGGCGTCCTGTTGAGCGAAGAGCACCACTCGCGTCTTTCGAGCAATATTTATTTTTTCTATCGATGTGCAATTAATTATAGGTCCATCGTCACTTCTTCGTTGTCTGCGCGCGTATGGCCGCGAAAACGCGCAGTCATTCATCTGACTTATATCCAAACCCAGGGCTGTGCGTATGATTTCTTTCGCTGGATCACGAGGATGCAAATAGTTTACGTTCGTTCTCATTAAATTATTCATCAGCAGCGAACAGGTGTGAGTCTACGTCAATGTCGAACGCAGATGCGTTCTGCTGTGCGCTACTACTATCTTTAGGGATCCCGAATACGTTTTTTTTATCGTCGTGGCCGTAGTTCACGAAGAAGTTGGACAGAAGCGAATGAGGTTGCGAGCTGAAAGTTTTCGCAACAGACCGAAGACGGGCGCACTCGCCGCGGAGCTCCCTCGTGGGCTTGGGAACTGGGAATCCGATGGCGCACTTCACCCCTTTCGCGTCCTCGGGACCGCAAAACCAAGATTCCGCTTTTAGCGCGATGTTCATATCCGAATCAAAGCTTTTTGCCGCGGGAGAAGATGCCTCGCTGTCAAACGCACAAAACGACGTCAACGCGCCGTCGACGACGAGCACTCGTTCTTGGGCAGCGCCTAGAGATTTCAGAACCTGCGTGTCAGTCGCGAACGGACCGAGTTCGTATTTTGCTTTTGAATCTTTGTCTACTGTCGACACCTCCGCGACGCTGTTTCTTATGGCGTCTGACGTTCGCACGTTCTCGAGAAACGACCACTCTCTAAAGTTTGCCCCACCCTTCTCCATCGCCGGCAAGTTCATGATGTGATCCTGCGGACATCCAACGAACGGTGGATGTAGATAACCTATCGCGCACGAAGGTAACGCGTGGCCCCAATACCTATCGCACATGCACGTGATGCGCGGCAAAATCACCGTACGATTCAACACTCGACCGAGCGCTAGAAGGTTTCTAATCGAGGCGCGATACCACGCGGCGGCGAGGAGGTGATTATGCACGCCAGTCGCGTTCCAGACGCTCGGTAATTCATCGCTCATGGCGATAAAGTTGCCTTGTGTGTAATAATCGTCCTCTTCGACATCCCACAAACCGTGCTCACGGAAACGTTGACGTTTGCCGTGTACTTGCGAAAATTGAAACGTTGCGTGCGCGCACAGCGGCTGTTCATCCAATCTTGTTTCGCGCTCGTGTAATCGTTGAACGAAATACGTGTGTCCCGAAGCGAAGAGGCGCATTGGTAACAGCGCAAACTGGACGCCTCCCTCGAGTCGTTTCACGCGCACGCGCCTTTTGATCTCGCGCGATTCCGATGCAGAGGATCGTTCGATGAGCAGTTTATTGAAAATCTCCTGGTCTCTCTCCGTGGTCTCCTCTGTGGCTTTTTCCATCCCATCGACCCAATCAGCTATGAACTTTTTCGCCGGCTCCGTCGCTTTAAAGTAAAGAATCCCCGTGTTTGCCGGCGATCCCCAACACTTCCCTTCGTCGTCGTCGCGAGCGTTGAGACAATCCGTGCTCGCGGCGACGTCGACGTCTGTCATCGCCTCGCGCATCCATTCCCTGGGATCTCTCAACCAAGCCACGTCAGCATCACTCACTAATACATCGTGTCCACGCTCGAGAAGATCGAGCAAGAGCTTCACCCGCAGCGTCGTCATTTCGCGCATCGCCTTGGCGGCTTCCGCCACGCTCGCCGCCTCTCGCGCGCCGGAAGCGTCGCCGAGCGCCGCGCCTCCGGTGGCCATGACGCCTCCTTTGTACCTATAGTTCGCGCCCCCAAAACATGGCATGGAGTGCCGCTCGCAAAATCGCTCCGTGGCTTCGTCCAGGGCGAGCATGACGATGTTCTCATCCTTTTCGTTCGGCTTCGCTCCCTTGGCCTTGCGCAACAATTTCAGCCAATTCAACGCGAATTCGTGAAAGCCGTCCGAGACGTAGGACACGAAAACCAAACCATCCCGCGCGAGCATCGCGCTCAAACCGTCACCACTCGCATCGCTCTCGTTAAACTTCGCCACCGACTTCGAAGCGTCCTCGCCGGCGGACGCGACGTCCTCGACGGTCGCCGCGTAGTCCGCCTCGACTTCGACGTCGACTTCGCGCGTCGCCTCGCGCGTCGTCTTCCTCGTCGCCCTCTCCACCGCTCCCGCCCGTCTCTCGCGCGTCGCCCACGCCACGAAAATCCCAACGCACGTCGCGAACAAAATCCCGCTCCACCGTCGTCGTCGTCTTCCCTGCGCCGGCGCCATCGCGCGCGGTCCTCTCGTTTCGACGCTCGTTTCGATTCGCCGCGCGTCCCGTTTCCGTCCTCCGCGCGTCGCTCGCGCGTCGCCCGCGGACGATCGCGCGCGCGCGCGCTCACCGACCGCGCCGCGCCATCGTCGCGGCGCCCGGTCTCGAGCGCGCGGCGGCGCGGACTGCCGCCGTTCCTCGGTCGCCGGTCTCGGGCCGCGCGCTCTCGCGCGCGCGCGCGCCCGTTCGCCGGGCAAACAGACCGGCGCGCGTCTTCGTCTTCGGTCG
>JACLAB010015682.1_pt1 | contig 13782 bp, 3 predicted proteins | sample 8027921 | NCBI WGS metagenome assembly JACLAB01 (sample SAMN15725117, study PRJNA655200) | protist metagenome | isolation source: fluorescence activated cell sorting (FACS) single amplified genomes of... | place: USA: West Boothbay Harbor, Gulf of Maine | collected 2000-07-19
AAAGAGCGAAGCCAGACTCGCCACAATCTTGAGAGAGATGTACCAGAAAACGACTCCTTGCAAGCTACGAAAAATCTTCTCCTTTGCAGCGATGACTCGACTCCCATCTTGTTGGCGCTGCATAATCATCATGGACTGTAACCGAAGCGTTTTCAAGTTTCGACTACAGTTTGCCAGCGCGAGCCCAAATGTACCAGGATATAGCAGGTACAAGGCTATCAAAATTGCTGAGCTGTCTACGCGCCGGCACAATACGTTCACCGCAACCAATCCGACGAAGAATCCGAGGTCAACAAAGAATTCACTTCTTTCTGTAAATCGTCGCGTGATTAACCAACCCTGCGAGATCACGGCGAAAAAACAAAAGAAGACGGCTTGATTGAGGGCGAGGAACGTGAGATACATCCAGGTCTCCGTCTCATCGCCCGACGGAGAGTCGAAAAGAAGCCTCTGAAGTGGAATACCTGCTGAAGTACTAGAAGCGTGGACCCAAAACTGCCTCGCCGCCACCAGCCAAGCTATGCGCGTGAGCATCGCGACGACGAGGAAGAAATGAATCCACGTCGCGATGGACCGCATTTTCCAAAGATACAGTGCATAAGTCACAGCGAGTGCGATCCATAGAATTATGAATCCTAAATAGACGCGCGGGATGGGAACGTGATTAGACCCAAGGTGCTCTCCATTCGGATTGAGCGATTGCGCCACGCCACTCATCGTGATGCGCTCTCCTTCGTCGCACAGGACTACGCCTGCAGAGTATTGATTCTTGGTCAGGACTTGGATTCGCACTTCAGATCCCTCCGACAACGACGATAAGAAACATGAATTGGTACCGTTATAACTATCCAGAGCGAGGACGCAAGCCCCCTCGGCGCCTGCGAAATTCAAAGGAAAGCTTATCTCTGAGTACTGACACAGGACGAGCCAGAGGGAGGGCGTCGGAGAAGACGAAGAGAGCCCCGTCACCGTCAGTTCAAACGTCCCTCCGGTGAGGAAATAGAACCTCTGGAGCTCTGCACTTCCCGTCTCGATACCGTTAGAGTCGATGACGGCGTTACTGAACCTCGACACGAGTGCCTGCGCCGGACGCGTCAAGCAGAGGGCCCCCAGCCACAGTAGAGTGACTGAAGCAGGACGCGTCGAACGCGCCCGCGACGCGAGACGGGCGGCGTGCGTCCGACTACGAGTCATGTCGCGCGCGCGATGACCCACCGCTGTGCGATGACCCACCGCCACCGCCTTGTGGACTGGACGGTTCGTTGTGACGTTACTCGAAGTGTTGTTGCAGGAAGACGTTGGAAAAGATTAAGCCACGTGTCAGTCAGAGTCGCTTCATCACTTCATATCGCGCAGTACGGTGCGTCGGCGACGAAAAGGGTGTCTATCGTCTTCGACAAGCGACTATGACACTCCGTGCGACCGTCTTCCTAGCGTTGTTTCTCATCGCGAGTCTCCGTCGACGCGCGGCGCTCGGACGAAGACTACTGACTGGCATCCAACTGACGCTTCGGCTGGCGAGATTCTCGACGATTCGATGGGTCTTCAAGCTGCTCGGGCTCGTAGCTTACGCCTTGGTTCTTTCTCCAGCGTTTTTGCGAGTTGCGTGGAGTTACTTTACATCCAGAAAAATCATAAGAAGGAGTATCGTGTACGGCAAGCAGCCGCGAAACACTTTGGACGTATTCCTCCCCGAGGGTGCTGATTTCACTAGTGAGCAGTCGGGCACGCTGGACCAGGGTGGAAGATGGGAACCGAGGCATTCTGGTACTGAAGCGATTAAAGATACAGAAAAAGTTGTGCGGCGACCCGTCGTCATCTTTGTCACGGGAGGAATGTGGATCATAGGCTACAAGGCGTGGGGGGCCCTGTTGGCGCAACGGTTGGCCCGCAGAGGAGTGGTGGTTGTTTCGTTAGATTATAGAAATTTTCCGCAGGGTACGATAGGTGATATGATTGCCGACGTGAGTAATGGAATTGGATGGGTGATTGATCGGTTAGACGCGCTCGGTGCCGATCGAAGGCGAGTTTCCGTCGTTGGGCAGAGCGCCGGCGCGCACATCGCCGCTACGGCGCTCTTGCGACAAACAGAGTGGGTCTCGCAAGCGAACGACAACTCCGGGATGTCCTCATCCTTGTGGTCGCCCGCTTCAATTTCAAGATTCATAGGAATATCCGGTGTGTACGCACCAGACGATGAGGCACTGGTTGAGCACGTTCATCGTCAAGGATTGTACAAGCAAGTGTTTTGGAGCATCATGGAGGCAGGTTTCAGCGGCGCTCGCGCTACCGAGGCACTACCTCGTGCGTCACCCGTTTCAATTCTCAAAGAGCCGATCGTCAGGGATAATGTGCACATTTTCCCTCCAGTCATGCTCTGTCACGGCGAGGCGGATACGTCGGCACCACCTGCTCAGTCAAAGGCTTTCGCCAGAGCGTGCAGAGAAGCAGGCATAGCGTGCGATGAGCACTATTATGCAGGTAAAACACACACAGATCCGTTCGTCACGGACCCCATTCTCGGACAAGACATTCTTTTAGATGATATCACCGATTGTATATTTGGTCGTCGACTCGAGAAATTCGATGAGCGGCCGTTGATACCACCATTCTTAGTGAGCATCGCTCGCCGTTTTGTTCCATTTTAGCAGTACTTCTAGCTTTGTTACAACAACACGACCCCGAGGGTTTGAACGAAACGTCTAAACGATAAACACGCTGCGTGTCATATACGGATACAAAATCAACCACGCGCACGGGCTTTTTGGCGTCGCCTTGTGTGTGCGGGTGTCACGCGATATCCGTCGCCTTCGAGAGTCTAAAAATACTGGGCAATACAGTGTTCCCGCTGCCAGCTCCTCTGGACGCAGAGAAAGCTGGCTATCTTCGTCATCCCCCTCCGGGTGGTACCCTTCGAGCGGGCCTGTATCCGCGACTACTTGAAGACGAACCCATCAATGGGCTCCATTCCGGCGCTCCATTCCGGCGCTCGTCTCCACCAAGTCGGTGCCCCCGCCCAGGCGGTTGCAAGCCGAGTCGCTTTGCTTTCGCGTCCAACGCCGCCAATTTTTCGGCGCGTTTCGCCTCTTCCGTCTCGTGAGACCCGTCTGGGGCAGAATCTCTCAATGATTGCGCTCGTTTCAATTCGTCCTCTGCGCGCTCGAGCGCGCGTAAACGCGCCCTCGCGTACGTTTCATTCTTGGCGCGCTGAGTCAATCGAACGCGCTCGGCTCGAGCGCGAGCTCGCGGCCAAATCCACGTCGCGACGAGGACGACGAGCGTGAGGGTCCATCCGCGACGCTCTAAGAAATCTTTCGCTGCGCCTAGAAGATGGACTCGACCCGCGAGTGCGCTCGTCATCGCGCCCTTCAATAACGTAAGTTCAGTCAGTCACACTCAGTGCTCCAGTCCTCTCCTTCCTTCGGCAAACTTCTTCAGTGCGCGCTGCCTCGTCTCGACATGCTTTCGGGACTAGCGTTCACGGATGAAAAGGAGACGAAGAAGGAACTCAAGCGACGACACAAAAAGTCGTCGTCTTCTAGGCACCACAAATCCTCCGTCTCGTCCAAGCGTCCGAGGAGAGCCGACGATGTGACAGATGATGATGGTGCAGGCGGGCGGCTGAATGCGGATCGCGAAGCGTCGCGCACGACGACGGAAAAAGATTCGCAACGCTCCCAGCAACCGGTCGGCGAACCGAGCGGTGTTTTTCACGATGAGAAGCAACGTCCTGGCGAAGAAGACGACTTTTTCTCCGCCGCCCTGGCGTCCAAGGAGAGCGGTCGAGGCGACAGAGCGAGAGGGAAAGAGGCAAAAAGACTGGAGGAAGAAGCACGCGTGGCCAAAATCGTTGCGTCTAGAGAACTCAACCCTGAGATGCGCAGTGATGTTGGCGCGTCAACGAGTGCGACGGTAGCGCCGCCGCCTAGCGTCGTGGGCGACGGCGGCGCCAGTTGGCGCTTGAAAGCGTTACGTCGAGCTCAAGAGCGCGCCGCAGCGGAGGGACGAAATGTCAATGACGTTGTCAGTGAGCATTGGGGCTCTGTAAACGACTTGGTTGCCGGAATAGGAGATGGAGCCGCGCATAGTAAGGCTCATTTGTACGCTCGAAGGGAACGCGAGAACGGTGGAGGCAGTCGCCGCGACGATCGCAGAAGAACGGAACACGACGGAGCGAGGCCTCGTATGCAAGTGCCGTCGTCCTACAATCATCGCAACAGTGATAAGACTAGACTCGGAGAGGCTGATCGAGAGCTCATCACGTCAGCTCTCAGCGCGCAAGACGGCGGAGAGTCGCAACCGAGAGCCAGTATGAATAACGAACCGCAGCAGCAACAACAACAACAAAAGCACCATCGACGGACGAGTCCTCTTGGACGTCGTGCTGTGCCGGAAGCGAGAGATGTCGCGATGAAGAGCTCATCTACAAACATGTCTGCTGCGGCGGCGCTCAAAGCGCGTCTCTTGGGCAGTAAGGTTCCTCAAGCGAAGGATGTCACCGCTACAGAAGTTCTCCCAATGGTCACTTCTGATGGTCGGGCTGCACCTGGCGCGTTTGGCAGAGATACAACGATAAAGGGCGGGGCGCATGTCGCGGAAGGTATGGTACGCAAGGCGCCAAAGACCACGCAACGGTTTAAAGAGGGTTCTCGTTCGAGGTACTATGCCGACGATGACAGAAAATCGCTGCGCGATCTGGTGGCGGAACAAAAGTATGGCGGTGTTGAAGATTACGACAGAAATCTAGCCGATAATATTTCTCGTCATAAGCGCTACAGAGGCAAAGAGTTGGACGTCGACGATGAATACGATCACGACGGTGGACTGGAAATGTATGAAAATCGGGAGAAGAAAATGTCAGGAGCGAAACAGCAGGCTCGCGCGAAAGAAAAGGCTATTCGAGATGTGCGGCGTATGCAGACGGTACACACGAAGTGTCCGTACTGTATGGACGCCCCAGACAAGCCAAAGCACTTACACGTCGCTTACGGCAACCTCGCATATCTCATGCTCCCTCCTCAGGGTCGACTAGTTCCAGGCCATTGCATAATCGCTCCAATCTCGCACGCGCAGTCTTCTAGACAGGTGGACGAGGACGCTTGGGAAGAGATTCGAAACTTCAAGAAGTGTCTCGTGAGGATGTTTGCTCAAGAGGGCAAAGACTGCTGCTTCATCGAAACGGCGACAAAACTCGGTGGTTTTGGTGCCAAGCATGCAATCGTTGAATGCATCCCTATTCCTCAGGAGTTGTCATCCAAGGCTCCTCTCTACTTCAAGAAGGCAATAGACGAAGCGGAAAGCGAATGGAGTACACACGACGCAAAGAAGTGCTTATCGACGGCTCCACCAAAAGGTTTGCGAGGAACGATTCCAGAAAACTTTCCATATTTCCACGTAGAGTTCAACATGAAGGGCGGTTTTGTTCACGTCATTGACGATGAAACAAAGTGGAGACATAATTTTGGGAGGAGCATATTGATTGGTCTCATGAATCTGCCAGAGAACCTGACGGACGCCAGACAACGCCCACTTGCGCCAGACTTGTTAAGACTGGAGATGGATGCATTTCTGAAACTGTATGATCCCATGGACTGGACGAAGCAACTCGAGTAAACCTCAACTCTTTTACAGTTTTACAACAGACGCTTAGTAAATATTATTACACGCAACAGCTCTACGCTTCCGCATAAAACGTAAATCAAATCAGCCGTCCTCTCTCTCTATCGTTCTCATCTGTCTCCTCGTACCGTCTCCCTTCCTTCCTTTTTAGAGGGTCTTCTTTCTTTTTTTGGGTTTAGGGTTTGCGGTGTGGAGCGCGCGTTCAAACAGTCAAAGGCTCTGTTGTCAGATATTTCTCTTTTTCAGCCTGACAAAAATTGTAAATTGTGTCCAACGGAGTGAATCGTTAAACGTCCGCGCGCGGAGATGGGCCGCGTGCGGCGAAGGATGGCGTCGCGAGAAGGCGCGTGTGTGATGATGCTCACAGTGCTCATCGCGTTCGCGTCTTCTTTCGCGTCCTCTGTCGCAGCCTCCTCGGCGATGGTTGTCGCATCGTCAACACCCCGCTCGCACGCATCATCAGTCGCCGAGCTGGGTGGTTACAACTACCACATGAATTCGTTTAGAACGTCTGCGCAAGACTGGGGCAACGGAAAACTGCAATACCTGGATAGACAAGTGATCAATTGCGGAAACGATGGCGCGATACAGAGGATGCGTCTCGCGAGACCCTCTGGGTCGACGCTCGCGTACGACGTCACGTGCGTGCACGGACTAACCGGCGGCCTCACTTGGAAATATACGCGAGAAGACGCGCTGCCCGAAGGCCACAAATTGGAGTATTTGGACCGTCACGACGCGCAGTGCAGTGGGAAAGGGTTGTCGTACCTGAGGATGACGCGCACCTCGAGCACGAACGGCCGCTATTACGTGGCTTGTCGAAATCAAGCCGCGCCGGGAAGCTGCCGCGACGTGACGACGAGCTGTCAAACAGATGGTGGAAAACGTCTTGAATATCTCGATAAACACGACGTGTATTGTCGACCGTACGAGATGCTCACTCGTTTGCACTTGGGTCGCTGTTCTTCGAGTACGATTCAGTATCAGTACACGTGTTGCAGCTTCACATCTTCAACCGAGTTGATACCGCAGTACTTGTTGACGACGCCGCAAGACTGGGGCAACGGGCAACTGCAATACCTGGATAGACAAGTGATCAATTGCGGAAACGATGGCGCGATACAGAGGATGCGCCTCGCGAGACCCTCTGGGTCGACGTTCGCGTACGAAGTCACGTGCATGCACGGACTAACCGGCGGCCTCACTTGGAAATATACGCGAGAAGACGCGCTGCCCGAAGGCCACAAATTGGAGTATTTGGACCGTCACGACGCGCAGTGCAGTGGGAAAGGGTTGTCGTACCTGAGGATGACGCGCACCTCGAGCACGAACGGCCGCTATTACGTGGCTTGTCGAAATCAAGCCGCGCCGGGAAGCTGCCGCGACGTGACGACGAGCTGTCAAACAGATGGTGGAAAACGTCTTGAATATCTCGATAAACACGACGTGCGCTGTCATTCACACGAGATGCTCACTCGTTTGCACTTGGGTCGCTGTTCTTCGAGTACGATTCAGTATCAGTACACGTGTTGCGGCGTGTTCCCTCCTCCTCCGCCACCCAGCCCTCCTCCGCCGAGTCCTCCTCCTCCGAGTCCTCCTCCACCGGGACAGTTTCAAGAGCCCGACGTGCGTATGCGAAATGCAGCGTCAATGGTTTCGGCGTACTCGTTTGATTTCAGTGTCAAAGTTTCGCACGTGTCTTGCGAGAACCCGGACGATTGCTTTGAATCGATTGCGGCTTCTGAAGTCGCGTCTCACCAGACTGGACTGCGTTGTGAGGCTAGAGTCACGAAACGCGGCGCTTGTTCAAGCATCAACGATTTTTCCAATGAAAGATTACCATGCCTTATTTGGAATGACTTCTTTCCGAAGACTCTCGAAATGACGAATGACGAGGGTCAGATAGTTGAAGGGACCTATGACGTGACGTATTCGTGCTACTTTGTTTTACCAGATGGTACTAAAGTGCACCCACCTCAAAGTCCCTGGAAGACGTTGCACACGTTCGACGTTCGCGCGGGATGTTCGGACGTTATGCCTCTCGGTAGGGATGGTAATTTAGCGAACGTGGCGAGACAATTGTTGCTCACGTCAGACGAGTTTAACGTCGCTGACTGTCGCGATCGGACGCAAGTTTACAAGGCAAAGGAAACTGTTTTCAGACGCTACGACAACGACCCGGAGGACGGCGTGTTGTCGTACGACGAAATACTGTCCGCGCTCGAAGCGCAGAGCGCGGATGCGCACGTGATGACTCTCTGGAACGAACAATTGGATGGGGCGTTGGAGCTGAAACCGACGCACGTCATGCGTGTCGAGACGAATGATATGGAGTGCGGCACTGGGTCCATCGTGTACGATAGTACTGTGTACCCATCGGACAGTCCCGGGCGCGAGAGTACGTCGGAGCAATGCCAAGGCGATGCACAGTCCATGGAAGTGACTTGGCACTACGACGCAAAGCTCACGGCAGGTGATTACACCTGTCTTTACACAGATGGGATGCTATACGATAAGCTGTCTGTCACATTGTCGAATCCTGGGATCGATACGTACTCTCAGGTGAACGACGGTCTCTACGCGGCGACGGCATTTACGGATATACGTCCAGTGTCCGGAACATTTGAGGACGTGCAAGAGTCGTTGGTTGCCAATTTTCTCTTTGACGGCGATGGTTCTGATGAGTTGATTTCCGCGTCTCCACGCGTCAGTGGGCAACAGGGTGCAAAACCAAAGTTGCTACCAGTGGGCACCGTGCGCGAAATCAAGACGTGTACTGGAGGAAACGGCGGCTTGTGTCTTGCAGCCGTTGCAGCTTCGTCTGTGGGCTCAAACCAATTTGGGTACGAGTATGCATCGGATGAAGTGTTTGCTGACGATATGGCAATGTCTGCGTGGATTTATCGCAAATGTGGCGCCGCATCTGCTTCCGATTTCCGTCGAACATCCATCGCGTACTTTACCGGCGAAAACGGCGGAATGTCGCACGAGCTTCGGTTTTACCTCGACTCGTCAATGACGCTCAAGTTAGAGTACGCTCGAGACGATTCTGTCTCGAGATCTGATGCTCTGTCTCTCTCCGGCCTGGAGTGCAACAAATGGTACTACGTGGGATTCTCTTTGAACAAGCGCGACAAAATGGTGCTGTTTGCCAATCCGACGGGAGCGGCTGACGACATGTCTGACACGGCCACTTTCAAGACGGCGCAATCTATGGACCCCGATACGCCTCGCACACTCTTGAGCGTCATGAAAAAGTTTGAAATGCTCGGCGCCGTCGACGTGGAATTCGACGACGTGCGCGTGTACCGAGGTCAGGTGAGCAGAGCGACGTTTTTGGACGCGTACCGGTGCGGGCACAGGCCTTTGTGCGCCAAGCGCGCGCACGCGACGCCCGCATCGCGTAGAGTGATTTGTGCTTCTGCCGTCATTGCTGCTAAGAACGAAGAGACGTACTCAGACTACTTTTGTACCGCGGCGATGTACTATGACGGAGCGGCTATCGACGTGTCGGCGAAGCTGGACACGTCTGGCGTGACGTTTACCTACCGCGACACTTCGTGGGAGGAGAGCTCTTTCGAAATGCTTCGCAAGCCCGTCGGTCGCGAGTTCAGCTCTGCCAGCTACGAGACGATTATACAAATGGACGGAGATCTCAAAGGGTGCGTGAACAAGTTTAGTTCAATTTCGTACCTCGACCGAGAGGCGGGAAACAAACCAAATCTGGAGTGGTACTACAAGGTTCGCACGAAAATGGCGTCAGCGAGCTCCCTGGATCTCGTGTCGACGACGCACTACTTCAAAGCGCCCTGGATTGGCACACTCGAAGGCACTGTCACCGCTGGATCGTCGGGAACACCCGTGGCGCACGTGCGCGTGTGCGCCGACTTCGCTTGGCCCAACGGCACAGCGATGTCGTCCACATTGCACAAGTCCTCCGGTGATTTGGCGCTGTACATGCGCACGGAACATTCAAGCGACATGACGCGAACGGCTTCCGAGAAGGCATACGTCGTGACTGATGGTGATTTCGACCCCAAAAGTGGATCGTCGTCGCTGAACCCCGGTGAGTACGTGCGCGTCGAGCTCGCCCGATGGAGCTCGATTGAGCGCGTCGAGGTTTGCATGAGCGGTCAGGTTTCGTTGGGTCAGCGATTACGAGCATACGTCCAAGACTACGATTCCGGTGACAGCGGAAACCACGGTCACGAGTGCACGTTTAACGCCGATTTGACGTCGTCTCACGCACAACACACGTGTATGTTTTATGACTGCGTCGGTTCTGCGTTGGCGTCGTTTCACGGAAAATTCATCAACGTCGTGCGAGATGGAGCAAAAAGTGGAGCATCCCAAATTCCTGGCAACGGACTTTACTCTTGGTTCAAGAGCTCGGAAGCGTCTAAAGAGTGGAAGAGTGAGGTCAATGGCTTTGTAGGTACTGTCGTCGGCGGTAACGTCAAGACGGAGTTCCACTCTGGCAACGGCGCTTCGGGCGTTGTCCGAACGCTCGCGGGCGACAGGAATGCTCAATTTAATTTTGGCGCCATTCTTCCCGCGGAGTGGACTCTGTGCACGCTTTCGAGGTATACGGGGTCGTCCAAGAATCGCATTTTCATCGGTGGGAATGGGAACTTTCTGCACGGTCATCATGGTAATAAACGTGGCGTCGCGTACTACGATCGGTGGGTTACAAGCAAGAAGTCACGAGGAACCAAGAAGGATTGGCTCGTCATGTGTGGAACGAACAAAGGTAAACGCGCGTACGTGGATGGCGTCAATGTCGCCACTGCAGGTCGCAACGGCGCTTCCGGAAACAAGCATCTTGGCATCAACTATGCACCGAACGGTGGTTGCTGTGACGGCGAACGCTCCGACTGGGCCGTCGCCGAAGTGATCACTTGGGATCGTTCCCTGAGCGATGACGAGATGAAGCAAGTATCCGCTTACCTCGAAGACGTCAAGTCCGCCATCAGTGTGTCGGAGATTTCCGCCGTGGGCACGAGGACCAACTGCAGGTTCAGCGCGGTGAGCGACGCCGACGGCGCGTACGAAATCAAACTCAGAGACACTTCCGGGAAGATTCCCGTCAAGGCAAAGATGCTCGGCGCCGCTTACAAGGAGGAAATATTTCCAAAGACGGTCAAGAACGTCATTGACTCTGCCGACACTTCGTCTCCGACGTCGCAACCTGCAAAGGTGCTCCTGGTCGTGCGCCAACGTGACGGTGCTTCGTCCGTGGCTCAAAGTTCGTCCTTGGGGCAGTCTCCCGACTCATTCGAGTCTTGGGACGGCGACGACACGACGAGTCTGAGCTTTGGCGAGTTTGGCAAATTCGTCGAAGACGCGGCTGGCTTTCCGCTCAAAGGGCACGCAATTATATCTCGCGCTATTTGGAGCTCTTTGGATATCGATGGCGACGACGCGCTGAGCTCGTCTGAGTTTACCAATGCGAAAGCGAAGATGCGCTCGGGTGAATTGGTAGCAGATCCAGTCTTGGTTTACGCATCGATAAACGCCAAGTACCTCAGTGCATTCAAGACGACTCGGGTTGACGCAAACTCGTGCGAGAACTTTGTCCTTGCGCGCACGAACTCGACAGCCATGCCGGCGAACACAACTGCGTGGAATGCGTTTTACGAAAGACTGGTTTCGTCTCGATCGATATCGCTGTCATCAGCGATCGCGCCTTGCGCATCGGGAGTAAGCATGTCCGCTGTGTACGTTGGCGGTGACGCCAACATGACAAAGCTGATCCCTTTGCGCGTCTTTGAGTCCACTTCATCAAGGAGCGTGTCGCTCGCAAGTGCATCGTCGAACTCTGAAGACGATCTCACGCAGTTTGATGGGCCAGTGGTCTTGAGCGCCACTGAACAGTATCACGACATCGTGCACATATTTGACAAGACGCAGGAGCCAAAGTCGAAGGACGCTTCGCAAGTGTTTGAGCACACATTTAGCGACCTGTCGGATGTCGAGGACAATGTGTTTGATATTCGTCATCGAAGCGAAATGCAACGCAATTTCGCCGATGAAACCGCTGCAATCGTTCGCGGCGCCGTGCTGTTCCCTAAAGATTGGACCGCGGGCTCAACGACGTGTGGACTCTTCGAGGCTACCATTGAAGTCAGCGAACTCAACCAACAAGGCGAACCGGAGAAATTCACCACGGACGAGTCTGGTTGGTTTGAAATGGCCCTGACGCGAGGGAAATCGTACGTCTTCAAAGCAACGTTTCCGAAACACACCATTTGCTACACGGGACGAACGATCGCGGATGCGGCAGACGCTGTCAATTGCAATGGTGCGTCTCAAACTACGACGCTCAATCGTGTCGGCGACGGCCATTACATCTTCTTCACCGACGTGACTCGCGGGAACGTCGATTTGGGTGTGTATCACGGGCAATGCGAGTCACAATATTCTGGTGCGCGATTCAAAGTGACACCGATCAACGGATGTCATCCGCCCGTGTATGTAGACAGTGCTGAAATAAATCGGCTCGGCGATCTTCGAGATGGAGCTGCGTACTGGTCAAAGCAAGTTAAGGATTTGCCTGAAGGCAAATTTGATGACAACAACCCTCTTCCGGACAACGCTCGCGTTTGGCCTTTTGCGGCGATGGATTATTCTATTTTGCTAGATTCTGGTCCGTCCGTGGGCGGCATTGGCGATTTAATCGCGGGCGAAACGTGGAAAGACGGGTGCGCGACGGAAGATGGCGACATGGTGACCTTCTTTCGGCGTCGCAACGCGCTCGAGCGTCTAGCATTGATGCGCGACGATAACGACTGGCAGGAAATCCGGTACAAGTACCACGGCTATGTCTGTGTCGACATTCCAGACGCCTACATCCCGAAAATTGATGGCGATGACGAAAAATGCTACGACCCAGCGGAGCCTAATGGCGGACTCACGTCGAAGCACTTTTTGGGAACATCGACGTCGCAAGAAAGTCCATTGTCAGGAATTATCGTCGAAAAGGACATACGTATGAAAGTCTTTGAACTCCACGTGATGGCTGACGGTACGTATACGAAATGCTTTGAGAAGCTGCCGAGCAAAGAAAAAGGCACGGGGAGTACTCAGGTTAAGATTCGACAGGACGTGAGCAATGCAGAAGATTCGGAGTGTCATCCAGATCGCGGCGGCGGCGAGTCTTGCGATTTCCCAGTCGCTCTTGATGCCGATGGATACTTGGAATTTCCAGACTCGGGACCACAGATGACAATCAGCGCTGGATTCCCGAACTTGGCCGGTAATCATCGACGCACAGTTCGTGTTGAAGTGGAACGAAACGATTTGTATCGCTCCGTGACTGCGATTGCGATCCGCGAGCTCATTCCACTCGGTTCAAAACCGCGCGGCGGCAATGGCTTGAGCGACGACACGTTCTGGGCCACCGTGCCCTTGGACGGTCTAGTGTACACCGTCGTGCACGACCCGCCCGGTGGGAACTCGTACGCAGAGCTGCTTTCGGGCACCGAGTTTCGCATCGAGTACGAAATCACGGGTATGCGCGCCATGACTGTGAAAACTGGAACGTACTTGGATTCACAGTTTGGCAAAAAAGGCGAAGGCGAGTTTGGGTTCAACATTGGCTACACTGCTGAGCCGACCACCAAATTGGTTGAGTTCGCAACGAAAGTTGGCGGCAAGGGCGAAGCTGTCGTTGACGGGCCTAACTACAAGGTGGAATCGACCATTGCGAATGCCTGGGACATTGTCATGACAACGGATCGCGCCGTGCGCAGCAGTCAGGACCCAGCGCTTCCTGGAAGAGCTGGCGACACTATCCTCGGCGGTGGTATCGAGCTTGTGTACAAGCTCTCCGATATTCTCGACTTGAGCGACGCGCAGGGTGGTGGTGTGGTGTGCTTGGACGTCCAGTCGCAAGTGACATGGTTGCCACGCAAACCGACGACGTATGCCTTTGCCGTGCACGCGATAGAGGCGCAGATCTTACCCAACCTTCAGTTTCTGTTGAGCACTGTCCAGTCACCCGGAGGTGTCAGCGCGAACGATCAATCTGGTAAGCCGGAAACCGTGAGCTGGGAGGATTACCTCACTCGCAAGATTGTCTCTTGGGAACGTACCTTGGCGTGGTCTTCTCCCGAAGATGTTTCGAGCATTGCCGCACCGTTTACGAGCGACGAGTCCGTGTAC
>JACLAB010015445.1_pt1 | contig 13779 bp, 13 predicted proteins | sample 8027921 | NCBI WGS metagenome assembly JACLAB01 (sample SAMN15725117, study PRJNA655200) | protist metagenome | isolation source: fluorescence activated cell sorting (FACS) single amplified genomes of... | place: USA: West Boothbay Harbor, Gulf of Maine | collected 2000-07-19
AGTGCCATCTGGTAAATGCACGGCGTAATATTCAGCTTCTGGGAAGGAGAGTAAAGAAGTCATCGCGCTTCTCGCCGCGATGCCGGTTTGTGCGTGTTCCGGCGCGATGATATCCCAGGTGAAGTCGCACCGTTTCGCGGCTTGTTCGAAGATCTTCTTGGATAGATGTTTCCTGTTGCTTGGAATGGGAACCACGTTCAAGTGCATGTGATTACCACCTTTGTTTTTCAACGTCAAGTGTCGCTCGAACGCAACCACGCCTCTGTCTTCCGTCGCCTCGGCGAATTTTCGGAAGCCTTGTAAATACGACCACACCTCCTCGCACGTCTCGTCTGGAAGCATTGAAAATGCGGCGACGTGTTCAATCGGCACAATCTGCGCGTGTTCTGGGTTCAACCCGCCTTTATCCATAGCAACGAACGATGCGTTTCCAATAGACGCGATCATGTGCGTATCTTTGTTGTTCGAGAGGCAAAACCAACACGATACCGGTGGTGGCGGCGGTTTCCTCTTGTTCGGATCGTATCCGCCGTTTTTGTTTTCGCCGTTATACTGTCTCGATTGTTGTTGTCTGTCCATCTGAACTCGAATATCGCGTCCGTAAAAGTTTTGTTGGTCTCTCTCTAAAGCCGCATCGACGCCCTCTTTCGTTTTAAAGGCGATTTTACAAAATCCTCTGGATCTTCCGGTTTCCACGTCGCGGCCGAGTCGAAGGTCGGCGAGTTCACCGCACTCGCCAAAATATTCTGCGATGGCGCCTTCATCCGCGCGATAATCTAAATTTCTCACGTGAATCGTCTTATCAGCATCACCAACTAACGCTCTCGTTTGACTCTCTTCCAATCGCTGTTTCTTCTTCGCGTCGGCGTTATCTCGCCAATCCGGTTTCAATTCTCTCTTTAAACTTTGTTGGTTCCCTCCTCCTCCTCCTCGCTGTTGTAAGCTGGAGACGCCAGCCATGGCATACGGAGACGGCGTAGAATCCGGTGGCATTTGACACAACTTAATTGGGTTCATGGTGCCTCCAGGTTCAATGCCTAACGCGTGCAACCACTTTTGTTTCTTCGAGTTGCCGACGCTCGCCAACGAGATGAATCGAGTCGCGTGTTTCGCAGAAACGTTTCTGTACGGTTCGCGTTCAAAAAACTGATCGATGTTTTGTTCACCTTCACTCTCCGGAGAAAGCAATGAGGCCACCACGTGATATCTGGGACAAATCACATTCGCAATCTCCGCAACATCCCTGGACGCGTTCTTTTCCTCTCCCGAAATCGGCGTCATCGCGTCCTTATACCTGGACAACATGTGCACGTCTTTCGGCCACGTTTGCGTGAGCAACACGTCCACTACGAACAAAGTCGACCCATTTTCCTTCAATCTCCTCACCGTTTGTCGAATCACCTCCACGTCTTGAACGGTAAACTCCCCGTTCGCCTTCGCGGTCTTCTCGGCTAACATCGCGTTCCCGGCGGAGGCGTGCGACTCTTTCACGTTCAAATGATCGTACGAACCCGGTAAAATAGCCACAGAAAACGGATTCTCGTTTCCTTCTTCATCTTTTTCCGACTTTATTAAAGTTGAATACACGCCTGGTTTGCTCACCAAAAACACGTTCGTTTCTTTCTCGTCCACGACGATGCGTTTCACGCTTCCCCTCGGATTCAATCCTTCGATATGAGTGGTGGTCTCGTCTTTTCCATCGAATTCCTCCGCGTCGACCAAACGCACGCCTGTTTTTTCTTCTCCCTCGAGCTCTTTCAACTGTTCGAGTAAAAACAAATCCATCGTAAACGTCTTCATCGTACTTTCATCTTTTCTCAGCACGTCCACGAACGCGTTCACACTTTCTCTCGTCCGTTTCTTTTTACTCATCTCTTCTTCTTCTTCTTCTTCTTCTTCTTCTTCTGATGATGATTTCCAAACGACGTCCCCGAGGATAAAAAGCGCCTCGAACGGGCCCGCTTTCTCGTGCGCACGTCTCGCGCGTTCGAAGAGCGCAGAAAAGGAGGAAGAAGAGGTGGTAGTTGTCGTCGCTTTTGTCGTCCCCGCGAACAGGATCTTTTGTATCGTCGACGTGCGATGATGAGAGGAAGCCATCATGATTTTTTGTCATGTGGCGGCGAGAAAAAAAAACGCAAAAATAGTACAGAGAGTCTAGTTTTTGCCTTTGAAAATTTTTACTCTCTCTCTCTGTGTGCGTATTCCTTAAACCGGTCGCCCTACCCCCGGGGGACACACACACACGCGCACACCAAACTTTAGGAGCTTCTGTGCTCTTCCTTTTGCTGCTTTTAGGCGCATAGATTTTGCGGGAGTCTGTCTGTCTGGAGTCTGTTCTTTTTTTAAGCGCAGAGAGTGAGTGGATTCTCAACCCCTATCTGTTCTTTTTGTTGTTTGTGTGTGCTCGTATTTTTTGCCAAAAGGGGGAATAAAAAACTCACATTTTATGCCTCACTTTTTAACACACATAAATACATATTTATACGCAAGAACAAAAATGGCTCCGACGACTCAACAAAAAATCCTCGCCGCGTACAACGGCTTGTACGGTGCGACGTTTGCTCTCTCTGTTCTTCGTTTGGTTTTGAGTTGGTTGTTGCGCGCGGCGGGCAATTTTTTATTACATCATTTTTCCCCGAAAGCAAATTTTGTCATCATCGTTTAACTGAATTATTGTTTCCAATCAATTCTCTCTCTCTCTTTCAAATGGGGTAATAATCTAAAACACAACAACAGGTGTGACTTTATACCACAACTGGGTGAAGTACTACGGCCCGAAAGGTATCGCGCCGTACTTTTTGAAAACCGAAGGCGCGGTCGCCATGGTATGTTTATTTGTCTTTTTTTCCGTGAATTGAATTAAAAAAAAAATATTTTCAAAAAAAAAGATGGCCTTCCGTATGTTTGCTTGCCTCCTCTGCGGCTTCGCGTACGGGTTACTCACCGCCGGTCCGAAAGATAAGACGGCGTTGAAAATGACATGTTTTGCCCAAGCTCTGATGTTACCGTTGATGGTTATCGCCGGTTTTGGTCCGGATGCAACGACGTACGCGCAACCGATGTGGAAGGCGCAAACGGTTATCCACTCGGTTATGACGTACGTGGCGTACACCGCGTCGCAAGGGGCGAAGACGAGAGCGTCGAGCAGAAGACGATAAGCTTTTTTTGAGGAATTTAAAAGAAGGACAGACTTAAGAAGAAGAAGAAGAAGAGGGTTGCGTGTATACGGAAAGAAGAGAACAGAGAGAGAGAAACAGAGAGATGATATGTATCAAGACATGAAAATTTTTATTATATTGTTCCCCTTTGTGGGAAAGAGGATGACGAGAGAAAGCGACGACGACGAGAAGACGATGAAAAGATAACACACTTTTAACATTGTAATCGAAGAATATTTGCAAAACGACGAGTTGTTGTTGTGATTCCACAAAATATCATTATTAATATTATCGTCGTCGAAAAACTTTTCATCCTCCTCCTCCTAAATCTTCTCTCAACCAATCCAACGCGGTGGCTAACCACGGGCCGACGTGGCACGCTTCTTCATCCTCGTAGCCGGTGAGCACGTCGTGCGTGGTGACGTTGGAGATGGCATCGGAAAACCACTCGACTTCTCTGCCGTACTCAACCATAGGGATTAAAGCTAACCGCGGGTACTGTTCCACTCGCGGGTCTCCAGAAAACGCTTCGATGTTCTTATCCGCGTGCGCTAATAACAACACTTTGTGTTCGTCCGGGAAGGACTCGCCGCAATCTGGAAACGCGTCGTAATACCGCAAACTTCGTCGTCGCTTCTTCTCCTCTTTCGCCTCTTCGTCTTCTTCATCCTCTTGATCTTTCGTTTGTTTACTCTTTGGTTTCTCCCCGGGTGGTGTTATCTCTTCCATCTCCGAGCCTTTCGGGGACGAGTACGTCGAGCTCTCTAAATATTCTTTCCTGACGACTTCTCGACCTTCGTTGGCGCCGCCCCAAATAGGCGCGTCCGCGCTCACGGCTCTGTGAAACACGTCCGGGTGTCTGTACAACAACGATAAAACGCCATACCCGCTCGTCCCGTACCCAATCAAGGAAATCTTTCCGACGTTTGTCGCCTCGTACCCTAACAATTCCGGTAAAACGACATTCATGAGATACGATTCGTGGTTTCTCGAACAGCTGTCGTTCATCCACGTGTACGTGTTGAAACACAAATCAACGATGATGCAATCGTTCTTATTGTGATACTCTAAATCTCTCAAGGCCATAACCATCCCTTCTCTGGCGATATCTTCTGTCGAAGCGTGATAATACCCGTCCTCGTAATCCACGCCGTACCCCGGATCGCCCGGAACGCAAATCACCATCGGGTACGGCGTCGCCCTCGTCTCGTCGTACGAATCCGGGAAAATCACCCGCGTCGTCATCGGCGCCACCATGTTCTTCCCTCTCGTCTCTGATAACGCAATCACATCCTCCAAATTTTTATGGTGAAACGCCAGCGAGTTTAATCGACTGTCGTTTTCTCGTAAAGGGTCGTTTCTGTGGTCGTAACTCGGGTGAAAGTTCTTCTCTAAAACGTACTCTGAGGTCAACTCGACCGTGGAATATTGGACGTTTGGTTTCGCTCGGTGCGGATTTCGAACGTTCTTATTTGATGACGACGATGACATCGCTCGCGTCTTTATCCTCCTCCTCCTCGAAGCAAAATCCTCTTTTTTCCCTATTATGAGCCGATTCCGCCGCCGAGACGAGAAAAAATCCTCATCATCATCGCGAGAAGAAGAATCCGAAGAACTCACCAAAGATTGGTCGAGCGAGACAAACGCTCTTCCTCTTCGTTGTCGCGCTCTTTTCGATAAAGAAGACGACGAAGAAGTGCAGATTTTGATCGACGAGGACATCAGAGAGCGATGAAGAGACGCCATCTTATTATAAACAGAAGAAGAGAAAAAGTAGTTGTTGTTTTGTCTGTGTTTTTTGTGCGAACGAACGCGTCGGTGAAAACCTTATTTTTCGGTTAAAATTTCTCTCTCTCTCTTGTGTTTTTTTTTGCTTGTGTTGATGCTTTTTTTTGCGTCGTACTCGTACTCAATAATATTCATTTCATTAGACAGAGGAGCAAAAATGTCTTCCCTCTTTTTTCAGTCGTCCTCTCTTAAAGACTCGGGTATATATCTTTTTAATAAACGCTCTCTCGAAAGTTGTTGTTCTTCTTCTTCTTCTTCTGTGGAGTTACGACGACGGTCGGCGCATTTTCGTCAACAAACTGGGCTCTTTATAAGAGACCACTTTTTTGGCGACGTCGCGAGACGGCCGTCCTCGTTTTTGTTGTTCTTGGCGGTGTTCGGTGTCGACGTTTGCGGCATTTCGCGTGAATCCCATTCGCATGGCGAGAGTTTGGTGGCCGCTGTTTTTGCCGAGGAGGTTTTTTTGTTCTTCGTCGTCGTGTTCTTGTTGTTCTTGTTCTTGTTCTCCTTTTCTTCGCTCGTCGTCGGCGCCCGAAACCTCGTCTTTTTCGTTCTTCTTTTTAGAAGTCCTTTGTTGTTCCTTCTTGGAAGTGGGCGGCGGTAAGGGTGGTTTTCCTCCTTCTTTACCTTTGAGGAGGGTGCGAACGAGAAGCGGATGCTCGCTTTCGTTTTCTGGTTGCGCGGTGGTGTTCATGGTGGTGGTCGTTTTCTTTGTCTTCGAAAATGTCTTCTTCTTCTCCGTCGTCGGTTCGTCCTTCTTACCGAGAGACAACAGCGGTTGCTTCTCTTCTTTGTTCTCGTCTCTCTTCTTCAATCCAACTTGCCGCTTACTCTTAGAGACGCTCACAAAAGAGCCACTTTCGTCGGAAGCGGACCACGAGGAACTGCTCTCTTCTTCTTCTTCTTCTTCTTCCTCCGAAGAAAAACTCTCAAAGTACTCCTTCGTATCCGCAAACTCTCCTTCGCCTCCTTTCCTCGCCGCCGGAGCCGCAGTCTCTCGCTTCTTCAATTGCAAATACGATCTCGGCGGCGGTGGCGACGATACCGCCGTTATCGCTGCTCCCGCCGGTGCCAACAACTGCTGCTGCTCCACCTCCTCTTCCCTTTCTCTCGTTCTCGAAGTCGTTTGTATCGTCGTTTGTGTCGCGTGGTGGTTATGGTGGTGGTCGTTCAGCTGGATTTTCAACCTTAAGATCTCCTCCCGCATGTGTTTCATCTTCTTCGAATCTTCTCTCCTGAGTCGAGCAAACTCCGCGCGTTCGCAGTTATGCGCGACTCGCATCATAGATTCCGATATCGACGCGCGGTGGGCCAAGTCTCTCGCTTCTTTCGATTCGCCTCTTATCTGTTGTCCACGTTGTTAGTATTGTTCAGAGAGAAAGGTCAGACCGGAAAAGGAACGAGAGAACTTTTGCGAGTAAAAAGAGTTGAATAAAAGCACGCATTTCTCTCTCTCTCTCTCTCTTACATCATCCTCTTCGTCGAGACTTTCGTTTTCGCAGATCATCCTTGTTCTTGACGACGACCAATGACGACGACGAGAGCGCAACAGAGGCGAGAGTTTATTAAAACGACGCTTCGTAAAAAATACGAGACAAAGACGAACGAAATGTGATCACCACCTTTGAAATCTCTCGCGCGAGATCCACGTTCGCTTGCTTGCACTCTTTCAAACGCTTTTTGAGGACCTGGTAATCGACGAGAGAGTGGTGTTGATGTTGAGATTGTTGTTGTTTTATGAGTATCGCGCGAGGATGATCGTCGTCGAACATATTATATGCTTTTATGTGTGTGAGAGTAAAGAGGAGGAGGAGGAGAAAAAGTGAAGACGAAAAGAAAGAAAAAGAGAGAGAGGATGATGATCTGGATCGATCACTTCTTGTTCTTGTTCTTCTGTTACGCGTGACTTTAAAACATTCTCTCTTTATAATTAATCGCGCAAAGTCTCGTGGTATATACTAAGTGACTCTCTTCTATTCTATTGTTAATACTTTTTACTACATCTTTTGTTGGGCGGCGGCGCTCCCGCCCGCTTGGTGCTGCAAAAATTGTCTTTTCTTGTGCAACAGTCTTTGACTTTTCTTCGTCTTCGAGGCTTCTTGTTGGTAGACAACCCCACCGAAAACGCACACCATGAGGAACGTGAGACCCATGGGCGAGGCGTGGTGCGACCAGATGACGGTATTTATGATCACGGTACCGATTTTGTTGACGACGCCTAAGACGGTAAACGTGGTCGCGCCGACGGATCTTCTCGCGCCGAGGCCAAAGTAAGAGATGGAGAGGCCCATGAGGCAGCTGGTGGAGATGGCTAACACGGCCGAGTTGGATTCGTCGGAAAGTGAGGCTATCATTTCTGGATACCGCGCGTAATCGCCGGAAATGAAATACGCTATTGGAAACAAAAACATCGCCAAGACGTTGTTGTAATACACCAACCCCCACGTGCTCAAATCGACGTTAGTGACTATTTTCTTGATCAGAACCATATCGACGGTCATCGATACGACGTAAGCGACTCCCCAAAAGTAGCTGTGGAGTTTGAACTTTTTATCCACGAGGACAAACCCAATCGCACCTAGAAAGATGGCTATTAAAGATACGAGTTGTCGAATGGTGACTAAACTCGACAGTTTTGGTTTTAACGTCGTTTCCCCTCTTTCCACGCTCGCATTCCCGCTCTTAGTATTATTCGTACTCATCATCTCTCCGTCGTCGCTCGTATTACTATTCCTATTATTATTACTACTACTACTACTCTTGTTTCCTTTGAGTAAAAACAAGTACTCCAACGGTAACACCAGTAAAGGGCAGCACGATCTGAACACGATGAACGTATCCACGTTCGCGTGTTGCAGAAGCTTCGAATTCGTAAATATCGAGACGTAAAACAGCACCACCGCGGGCGTGAACTGCCTCGCTTTTTGCCAATCCAATCGAACTCGTTCCACGACTCCAAAGTGCCCTAATATAGTCACCGCGATTGCGCTGCTCGAATATTGCAGGAACGTTAATATCGATGGAAACGGGAACAACATCAACGCCCATTTGTTCACGATGGCTAAAAACGCTGAGCTGAAACAATACCCCACGCATAAGGTTGCTATTTTCTTATTCGAGTTGTTGTACGACCCGTTATTATTCGTATTCGTCGTCGTCGGTGTTCGAGGCGAATGCAAGGGCAAGATTTTCCCATCCATGTCGTCCCCTTTGTTTTTGAACAACTCGGGGCTCATGATACTTTTTTCTCGTCGTCGTCGTCGTTTACACGCACACACACACACTCTCTCTCTTTGTTGTCTCTCTTTTCAAGCAAAAGAGGTATGTGGTATGTGTTCTACGAGAGAGAGAGAGACACAAAAGTGTTGGAATGTGTGATCTCTTTTTCTGCCCAATTAAGAGCAACAAAAAAAGTGGGTAAAAGTCACTCTCTCTCTTATTCATTATTATTAAAAAAGTGTGTGTGTGTGATAGTTCTTTCCAGTGCTGCTCTGCTCGTGTTTTACTGCTGTTCTTCCAGTTCTTTCATGTCTTCGACAAAGTCAGCGTATTCTTCGTCCGTTGGTTCTGGGCACTCTTTTTCGAGCAAGTAGTTTTCGCACTCGCGTTGTTCGTAGTAACGAGCGTAAGCGATGTCTTCCCAGTGGTGAAGAGGCACTTTCGCCTGTTCGATTAAGTATTTGATACAATCGAGTTGGCCATGCATCGCAGCGCCTCCCAAGAGAGCGAACTTTACCACATCAGATATCTTTCTTTCTTCAACAAGATATTTCAAGATCTCCACGTGACCACCGCATGTTGCTTGTATTGCTATTTCTTCTTCCGTATCTCGCGAAGGTTTCACTTTTTCGAAAAGAAATCGAAGACAGTCGAGGTGTCCTCCAATAGCAGCTTGACAACACGCATTTCTTTTATCACACGGGCAACCGTTAGAGAAGCAGTACTTCAACATCTCGAGATTACCTATAGCTGCTGCCGCTTTAATCGTCTTCTCATCCCACTCGCACTTTTTCACTTCTCTCGCCCACTTGAGGAACTCGAGTTTGTTCGTTGCAGCAACTTCCTCGCAAAACCAGGCTTGATCTATCACATCTCCATCTTCAAATTTCTTTCCCCAGGGCATGTTATTCCACGCCCATTCCAACGTTGAAATGGACGTACATTCCCAAACAATCAAACGTAATTCCGATACGTCTACCCCGGCGTACTCAAGCACACCCCGACTCTCTCTATTCACCTCTGAAAAGAACCACCGATCGTTCCTATTCAATTTCGGAAGCACATGCGAGACAAACACATCCTTATGATGCAACACCAATCCCGTCCAAATCGCCGTCGGTCCAAGCTTCAACCTCTCCATTTCCGCGGCGAGCTCTTCTTTCTCCCTCTTCTTCTTCCTCTGCCGCGCGCGGGATGATACCTTTTTCCCCATTCTTCTTACACTTCGTCAAAAGTCTTTCTTCGTGTCGTGTGACACATTTGTGTTTTTCCTTGAAAAAAAAAGGGACGTTTTCCGTTTTGAAGAAGTGTCTCCCCCAAAAAATCTTTCACCAGACCAAGGAGACGCACTTAGTAAAAGCGCTATTGCAGACAGACAGATAGACAGACAGACGCAAAAACACATCGCGTCGCAGTGATACTACGCTCTGATATATAGCTAAGAATAATAATGCTGTCCTCTTCTTCTTCTTCTTCTTTGAGATTTTGGACGAGCTCTGCTTTGCCGTCGTCGTCATCACATCATCATCATCATCATCATCATCATCGACGACATTTTCCATCGTCATCATCATCATCATCATCATCATCGAGGACGACGACGCTTCATCGAACGCACGCCTCCTCCTCCAACAACAACGACAACGAAAACAACAGCAACAAAAACGACGACGAAAATTTGAAAGCCAAACTCAAGTCTTTCGCGAGAGAGATGAACATCACCGACCCGAACGATTTCGTGGACATGAAACAAGGAGGAGGACTCTTTACCGGAGGCAAAGAAAACAACGCCGCGAAAAATCAAATACGAGAGGACGAGCAAAGAGCTTTGAACGCGGTGACGAGCGCGGAGTTTACGAAAGCGATGTTAGGGGTGACGGTCGGGTTATTGGCGCTGTATTTAATCATCGGACCGCCGCCAGTTGAAGCACCTTTGTATAAGTGATGAATTTTGTGTTTGTACACATGCGAGCGCTTTAGTTTTGAATAGTCATCATCAGTCGCTGTACTCGCCGTCTTCGATTTCCGGCTCGGCGTGGTCGTTTGTCTTCTTTTTCTTCGTCTTTTGCTTCTCACCCGTCCCTCTGCTTTTGTCCTTTTCTCTATACCTCTCGTTCACTCTCTCCTCGAACTTACTCTTCACGTCCTCTTCTATGCTCCGTCTTAACTTTGCCTGCGCTTCTTGCTTCAACCGGTTCTTCTCCGCCGTTTTCGATCCGCCGAGCGCGTTGAAAACAAAGCGAGACGCCACGCGACCGTTCGCGCGCGGGATCTCCCCGTCTTCGCGATGACGAGTATTATTCTTTCTACTCTCCTCTTTAATCTCTCCTACTTCTTCTTCTTCTTCTTCTTCTTCGTTCTTCTTCGTTATTCGTTTCTTCGTCTCCTCTATTTTCCTGGAATACGCCTCGACCCGTTTCCTCTCAAGTCGTAAACCTTCGTGTTCGTCCGAATTGACGCCGTTGGTTTTGAGTAAAACCGCGAACGCGAGCAAGCCGAGTCGCGTGCGTTCCAGTAACTTTTCCGCTTTTTGCAAAGACACCATTTTGCTCGAAGCAGAGGAAGGAGAGGTGATGCGCTTCTTGTCCTCCGTGTCCTCGTCCTCGTCGTTCGCATTCGCAATCGCTTTTTCCATCGCGTCCAAGAACGCATCCATCTTTGCCACGTTCGCTTTCAGTTCTTCGTTATGTGTTCTCATCGCGTCATCGTCATTCTTCTTTTTGGTCGTCGTCGTTCCCATCTCTCTCTCTCTCTCTCTCTCTCTCTCTCGTCTTTTCCTCGTTTTTCGCAACTAAACTTGCACGAAGAAGGTTTGAGTTATTAGTAGTATTAGGTAAAATTCGAAGGTTTGTTAGGGGGCAGTTGTGTGTGGAAATCGAAACGAAATCACTTCACTGCATTCCCTCTCGCGAATAGTTTTCTGCTGCGCGCGTGGTTTGCGATACTACAAGAAGAACAAGAAGAAGAATGAGCCGGCGAAAGAATCCACATCCGCAGCGCGCGGTGAACGTAAAGACGGTGGTTGTGGGTGATGATGATGAAGAAGAACAAGAACCGGTGTTGTGTTTGCAAATACCACCTGACGAGGATGATGATGATGTTTTTGTTGTTGTTGATGATGATGACGATGATGATGATGAAGAAGAAGATGATGATGATTATGAAATGGACGAACAGATACGAAAAGAAGAAACTGCTTTTAGGAAAGGATCGAAGAGAAAGAGAACGCAACACGAGTGCGATGTTTGCGAGAAGATGTTTGGAAGTCCATCCCAATTGGCCGTACACATGCGTACGCACACGAACGAGAAACCGTATCAATGCGATGTGTGCGAGAAGCGTTTTACTCAATCTGGTAGTTTGAAAGCCCACATGCGTATTCACACGAACGAGAAACCGTATAAATGTGACGTGTGCGAGAAGTGTTTTCGTCATTCTAATGCTTTGAAAGTCCACATGCGTATCCACACGAACGAGAAACCGTACGAATGTGATGTTTGAGATAAAGCTTTTCGTCAATCTAGTGATTTGAAAACCCACATGCGTACTCACACGAACGAGAAACCGTACGAGTGTGATGTGTGCGAGTAGCGTTTTAGTGAATCTGGTACTTTGACAAAGCACATGCGTATTCACACGAACGATAAACCGTATGAATGCGATGTGTGCGATAAAGCTTTTCGTCAATCTTGTGGTTTGAAAAGGCACATGCGTATTCACACGAACGAGAAGCCGTACGAGTGTGATGTGTGCGAGAAGCGTTTTACTACATCTGGTAATTTGAGAAACCACATGCGTATTCACACGAACGAGAAACCGTACGAATGTGATGTGTGCAAGAAGCGTTTTCGTACATCTAGTGATTTGAAAAGCCACAAGCGTATTCACACGAACGAGAAACCGTAGGAATGCGATGTGTGCGAGATGAAGTTTCGACAATATGGTGCTTTGCAAAGCCACAAGCGCACTCATAATTAGCTCTCTTTTATAGCTTTCTTATACATTTATATCGCATACTCAACGAATCAAACGAACGTACTCACGCCTTCTCGCGTTTTACACTATTAAATTTGCAAGGAGAAGAGTTTCTTATTTCCTCACATTTTTTTCTCCAACACACACCCACACACACACAAGAAGAAGTTCTACAGAGAGAGAGATGAACGCGTTGTTTTTTGCATTAAAAACAGAACAGAGAAAGAGAGGATAACAGAGTACTAATATACTCGACGACCGTCGTTCTTTGAAACCGAGGAGGATATACCGAGAGATGGAGGCAAGAAGACACTCGTCAATGTCGTCGTCATTTTTCTCTCGACCGTGGCAAGACTTGTATAACGTTTCCGTGCGGGTTCCTTCTTCTTTGGCGAATGATGCAAAGTGCGATTTCATGAACGCGGAGGATGTTGATGACGATGAGCATAACAAGAGTAAAATCCTCGTCATGTTGCACGTGGACGCGATATACGAGGTTTTTAAAAGACTCTCCCCTCGGGATTTAGTCAGAGTTTCCACGGTGTGTAAGAAGTGGCACGCAATCGTGCAACACTCGACGAAGAGTTTGTGGCAGTCGCACTGCGAACGCGCGTTTCGATTTTTTGACGTGAACGGGGAGGAGACGAGGAAACGATGCGCGGAAGCGTATTCGAACAATTATAAGAAGATGTTTTACGAGCGGAATCGAATACGGACGGATGGATTGTACGTGAGTAGGAATACGTACGTGAAAGCGTGCGCGAGACGGGAGATTGGGACGTCCAAGAAGGAGCATCGACCGGCGAGGGTGGTGGTGTATTATCGGTACTTTCGTTTCCTCGAAAACGGCGAGTGGTACTCGAAAACGTCGCCGGAACCTGTCAGAGTGGTGAAGAGAACGATGTACGACGGCAAGAAAGCAAACGAGGATTCTTCGGTCAACGTAGGATGGTACCAGCTGGACGAAAAAGAAAAAGAAGAGAGGATTCACTGTCAATCGGCGAAGATGAAACCGGAGAGCGGGTACGTCACGACAACGCACTTCTGGGTGCGATTAAGATCTCGTTTAAAAGGTGGGTCGGATAGGTTAGATTGCGTGAAACTTTTGTTAGTGGACGAAGATTTAGACGCGAATGAGGTTTTAGACGAGGAGGAGATTACGGAGAAAGCGAAACGAATGTTACCGACGGAGGAAAATTGGGAGAGCGTGGACGATTACGAGGCGCTGTATAGACGGAATTTAGGCGCGGAAAGGCAAGGCGTCGCGCCGGGAGCGTATACTTCGGGTCACCCGAACAGCGACGGACAGAGAGATTTGCAACGCGGTTTGAATACTTTGGTGTTTATTCCGTGGGAGGAGTGCGAACATCACGAGTTGAATAAAGACATCAGCGAGATGGATTTTTACATCACCGGGTAAATACGAGAATTTATCGCGCATCGCATCGCAAAGCTCGTCGCTCTTTCTCATGGATATCAAACGTGTATATTAATATTAATATTGTTCCTAATTTACCTGCTATGACTAAACTGGTTCTATTATGCTGCTACTGCTGTTGACTAAGCTTCTTTAATCTTCACTCTTCCTCCTCCTCGGCTTCCATGACCGGATCGAACGGTTTAAAGCTTTCTTTAAACG
>JACLAB010014809.1_pt1 | contig 13775 bp, 10 predicted proteins | sample 8027921 | NCBI WGS metagenome assembly JACLAB01 (sample SAMN15725117, study PRJNA655200) | protist metagenome | isolation source: fluorescence activated cell sorting (FACS) single amplified genomes of... | place: USA: West Boothbay Harbor, Gulf of Maine | collected 2000-07-19
GGCGGTGACGCGCGCGCGCGGCGTGCGCGGGGGTGGCGCGGGGGCGGCGGCGGTATCGACGGGTCGACGAGCGGTCGCGGCGAGCGGCGGGGGCGGCGCGAGTTGGGCGCGCGCGGCGGATAGCGCCGCCGCGGCGTCGGCGTCGGGCGCGAGGAGTACGAATAGGAGTAGTAGTAATAATACTATGCGCGGTGGTGGTGAGTTTGCGCGGCCGCCGCTTTCGGAGGATATTTTCCGAGTGAGCGTCAATCGCCGCGAGCTCAGACGATACAACTCGATGTGAGCTCTAGTCGTCGAGAGGAAAGCAAGGAGTGCGAGGAGTGCGTGTGTACGTAGCATGTGTATTTGTCCGATTGTAATTAATAGTACAGAATTGTTGCGAGCGCTACGCTAGAGTGGGTGGTGGTGGTGGTGTTTACGTACGAGGTCCATCGTACGTCGGCGGCGGCGCGCGTTCGGCTTCGTCGAGCACGCGCCAATGCGGCGATGGCGTCGATTTGAGCCACATAAAGTCGTCAACTTCACGCCACAATCCAGTTTCTTCGAATAAACCGTGTTTCTTGAGCGTGTTTTCGCTCCTGCCTGGAATATCAAACGCGAACGGCGCAAAGGTGACGTCTCGCGAGTCTTCGATAATCGGCCGCGAAAGCGTGCGAATGTAAAATTTCACCCTTCTCGCCGCGTGCACGCGCAGCTGACGTGCGGCGAGGTGAATGCCGCTATCTATAATGTTCTCTACGTGCACGCTTCCACCCACGGCGACGACGTAGATGTTGCATCTATTCAAATCGTGCGCTCGAAGCGCTCTCGGCGCTCCGAGCACGTACACGTCGCACTCAACCAAGCGCTCCAGCACGTAATCTTCATTCTCATCCAACGCATCAATCACTATGGTTTCATTTGCTCTATCTCTCGTTCCCGGGCCGGCGATTGCGGTGGCTGTTGCCATCGACGAAGACGTCTCCGCGGTTTCCGTTGACTTTATCGCCGCCTCCGCGTTCTTCGCCGGCTCGCCGCGGTTCATCATCAACGCTCTCGATTTGAATCGAAATTTCTCCCGCGGCGCTTTCAAGCTCACAGTTCGCGTAAATTGCTCGCGCAGTGCCTTTAACGCATTCGCACTCGTGCGCTCGTCGTACGATGGAAGATAGTACGACGCTTCCGCGCGGAAGCGGTCGAGCGCCACGATGCGCGCGTTGACTTCGCGTAATCGATCCATCGCGCTCGTCGACGCGCCCTCAGACGCGACGGTGGCGTCGCCCGTACCATCGTCGAGCGCGATATCGTTCAACGCTCGCGCAATGTCCTCTCGCGTGGCGTTGAATGCGCTAGAAAACGCAGCTGCGCTTTCGCTCGGGTGCGCCAGCTCGAGCGTCTCCAACCGACGCCGTTCGGCATCAGCGCGGCGCGCGGCGTCGTTCGCGGCGAGGCGGTCGAACACGCTCGACGCAGGCGTCGATGCGGCGTCGGTCATGGCGATTCGACGGTGCACGCGAGCGCGCGTGCGTAAGTGAGGTGAGTGGATTACTTGTATTTTTAAGCGACTGTGTGTCGTCGGTTCGCCGCGCGCGGGGACTAGGAGCGGTGTGATGGTTATTACAAGAGTTATATATATATGCGTGTGTGCGAACGTACGTTGCGCTCGTTCACTTTGGGTTCTATGTCGCCGAACGCACGACGGCGCGAAGGTCTTCAAACCATCCGCCGGCGCGACGGATTTCGTGCTCGAGCGATTTGAGACGTTCGGCTAAGCGCTCGCGGCTGTCAGCGCGACCGTCTTCGTTGGCGAGTCTTTGCGCAACACCGACAAGGCCGGCGAGTTTAAGTCTCAGAGTAGCAACCTCGGTGGCCGGGAGCACTTCTTGCGCACGTTCCAGTCGGGATTCGCCTTGCGCGAGATACTCACGTAACCGACTCGCGGCTCGCCGCACGTCGTCCCGAAGTCGCTGTTCATCCGAGCGTGCGGCGGTATTTGAGAATGAGTTTTCAATCGCCACCGTCGATCGTTTGTGAGATGACTTTGCAAACTCCATCGAACGCAATGCAGCTTCGCGACGGTCGAGCTCAGCTTTCGCGCGCGAAACGTACTCGAGCTGCGCTTCGAGCATATCCGCTTTATCGTCTCTAGTTGAATCTCGACGGCTGGCGTCATGTGTTTGCCGGTGCGAAGTCATCGCTTGTCGCTGCGCGCGTAGTTGGTCACCTTCGTGCTGTGCCGCGGCGAGTGCGGCGGTGACAACGCTCGACACGCGCTTCATCATTTCAACGTTTTGTCGCTCGCCCGCCTCAAATTCGACGTTGATCGCTTTGGTCGCCTCAACCGTAGCCGCCGCCGCTTCTAAGTGCGCGCGTGCGGTCTGGCGTAGCTGCTCAGCCTCTAGTCGACTCACACGCGCGCGCTCTAGCTCTTCACTTATGGCTTCGCGATCGTCCGAGGCGATTTGTTGCGCCATAGCGTACTCCATGCGTTCGTTGAGCTCGGCGTGTAAGCGCTCCAATCGTTCCGTGTCACGCTCGACTCGATCCATCTCCTCGCCAATAGCGGTCTCTCGTTCAATGAGCTCACTTTCTCGCGAGTCGAGCAATGCATTGGCGCGTAGCAAAGCGGATGATTTTGCCGCAAACTCATCCTCGATAGCGCGCACGCGCTCGTCGCCGACAGAGCGCTCTTTCAATTCCGACATCTCGCGCAGCGCCGACTCGTATTTGACACGCTCCAATTCAAGTGCGCGTTCGAGTGCCTTGACGATTTCATCGTTGTGCGACATCAATGGTGATGATGAATGATTTGTCCCATGTGACTCGGCTTCTTCGGCCCGTCGGCGCTCAAGTTCAGCCGTAGCCGTCGCTGCGTTGGCGCGCGCCTTGGCGTGTTCCAGTTCAGCCTTCAACGCGAAAATCTCTTCCTCAAGGGCCGATGCGAGGAGTACTGGAGCCGCTGATTGCATTTTTTCATTGAGTTTCGCGTGCTCTTCGTTCAAAATCATCTCTGCTTCGGCCGCGGCGCTGAGTTGTCGCGCCACAGCTTCTTCTCTTTGCTCGAGTTGCGCCTCTTTCGCTTCCAGTTCGCGCTCGCGAGAGGATAATTCATCAATCTCTTTTTGCGACTCACGGATCTTGGCCTCTCGATGTTCAATATCCGCAATCTTCGCGGTTATGTCGGCTTCTTTTGCCGCGGCTTCGTCGAACTTGGCTTTCCATCCGGAAACTTCGGATTCACGCGTCTCGAGCGCGTTGCGCCGCGTCGATAAGTCAAGCGTCAAAGCCTCGGCAGCGGACTCGGCATTTCGGAGAGCCACCTCTCTATTCTCGTTCTCCTGCGCTACTCTCGTTAGGAACGATTCTTGTTCGTCGAGTTCTTTCGATCTGAATTCGAGCTCGTCCTCCTTTTCACGCATGGCTGTCGCGTTTCTGTCAAACGCCTTAACGTTTTCCTCGAGTTGCACGGCGGTGTCTTCAATCATCTTTTCTTGCCGCTCGAGGTCACGCCGCATGGCTTCGACTTCTTCCCACGCCACGGCGATAGATTCGCATTCCTTGGCGGCAACTTCCGCCGCCTTGGCGGTTTCGCGCTCGCGCTCGTTGAGCTCTTCTCGAATGTCTTCGACGACGCTTTGAATGCGTGTCTTTTCGCTTTCAAGCGCTTGAATTTCATGACGTAATCCCTCGACAGACTTTTTGATGGACTCCATCTCGCGCTCAGCACTTGCTTTTGCATCCATGGTGCGCTCAAGCTCACTTTGGGCTTCGCGCACGCGCAAAGATGCCCGACGCTCGTCGCTCTCAAGCGCGCGGATGCGTTCGTCGGCGTCGCCGCTTCGGGACTCCGCCGCGTCCGCGCGCTCCATCGCGCGCGTCGCACGCGCTTCTTCATCCTCCACGCGCGCACGTAGTGCTGTCAATCGATTTTCAACCATTCGAATCTCGTGCTCGCGCGTCGTCACCGCATCCTCGCGCTTGAGCACGGATACTTCACGAGCCGCGAGCTCATCCGCGATGTCGCCGCGGCGTCGCTCCAACGCCGCCGCATCCCGTCGCACCACATCGCTCTCTCGCTCGAGTGCAATGATCGCATCCGTCAGTGCATCATCCTTTGAAGCTAATTCATCCCGCAAAGCCTCTAACGCACGTTCGCGTTCGCGTATAACCCCCGCAAACTTTTCGTTTCTCGCTTCCTGCGCGTCCGCGCGCGCCAACGCCAAAGACTTTGCCTCCAACGCCTCCTCACGCATCGCCAAATCTTTCGCCAATCGGTCGAGTTCGAGTTCGCGTGCCATCACTCGCTTCGCCGTCTCCTCTTCTATCGCTTTCACTCGCGCATCCGCATCTTTCACCAGATTTCCGCTCCGTTCGCGTTCGAGCGCCAACGCCTCCAGCTCGCGCTCCATCTCTTTCACATACCTTCGCATCGCCGTGAGCTCTTTCGCCACCGCCGCGCGTTCTTGCTTCACCGCAATCGCGCTCGCCGTCGCCGCCGCGTGCGCGGGCGCCGGCACGGGCACTGACGCCGCCGCAGCCGACCCCGTCGCGCGTCGCCGCTGAAGATCCAACGCATAATCGTTCGCCGATGCAGACGCCGCGTGCGGCGCCACGGGCGACCGCGGCGGGGGCTCTGGCGTGCGCATGCGCGCGACGCGAATGTGTGTGTATGATTTCGCGGCGCGCGGCGCGAGCGGGCGCGAGCGCGCGGGCGTGTGACGCGATTGAAACTGTGAGGATTACTTGAGCGCGTTGAGGCTCACAACGCTATAATGGTACAAAAGTCTCTACTAGACACCAACACGCGCGCGTTCGATCACGACTCGGATGCCGAAACGTCCGCCGATGCACGTTTCGTCTTTTTCTTCGGCGACGCCTCGATGTCGTCCTCGCTCTCGTCGCGCGTCGACGTACGCGCTTCCAACGCCTTCAACGCCGCGACGAAACCAGAGTTGGGCGCCGCCACGTGTCGCACCGCACGCACGCGCGCGAGGGCATCGTCCGCGTTCAAACCTTCACTACGCATGAGATACATCGCACACACCGCCACGCTGCGAGATTTACCCTGAAAACAGTGCACAAAAACGCGCCCGCCGCTCGCGAGTGCGTCGACGATGAACGCGTAACAGTACTCAAAGTGCGCCGCGATATCCGCCGATGTATTATCCTCCACCCGCGCGTAGCCGTACGTAAAGTCATCCTCATAGAACGCCGAGATCCCGTTACACACCGTGAGCACGTGCGTGACGCCATGCGCGAGTAAACCGTCGCGATTCTTCGCCGCGCCCACGCCGCCGACAAACACCCCGGGCGCCACCTCGCTCGCGTCCGCATCCGACTTCACCCGTCGCGCCGTGAGCAACGCCGCGAGCAACGCCTTCACGCGCGCCATCTCCTCATCCCCACCACTCGTCGTCGACGACGACGCCGTATTCGACGCCACCGCGCCAGATTTCGCCGTCGGATTCGCCAACACCAACTCCGTCCCGCCGCGGCTCGTCGCCCCTTTCGCGTTCGCCGCGCGCGTCAACGCGTCGCGAATCGCGCGAACGGTCGCGAGCGTCGACGGCGCGAATGTTCTCGCGTTCGCCGCGTTCGCCGTCGTCGTCGTCGCCGGTGCAAACACCATGCGTCGAAAAGTCACGTCAAGTCAACGCCACGCGTCACTTTTTTGCTCTTTTTTGGTGTTGGAAGACGAACCGACGTGGTGTGGCGTCACCTCGCGTCGTTACCCGCGCCGCCGTCGTCACCCGCGCGGCGGCCGACGACGCGATGAGGACCGTCGGCGCGCGTGCGCCGTGTGCCGCGCGACGCATACCGTCGCGGGTGACGACGACGCGCGGCGTCAGAGGAAAACGCATCGCGCGTGCCTCGGGTGTGTGCGCACATGGGGGCGTGCGCGTCGAGGGGATTGGCGTCGCGCGTCGTCGACGATGGCGGCGATGGCGATGGAGGTGATGTCGTGCATGAGAACGATGCGTTGGATGCGCGCGAGGGGAAGGTGGCGACGCGACGGCACGATGGGCGGCGGCGTGGGGAGAGACGCGCGTTCGAGGACCCGAGGGACAGCGCCGAAGACGTCAACGTCGACGACGACGATGACGATGACGACGGCGCCGACGATGGGCGCGATGCGATAAAGTTTGACCCCCTTCATATTACCGGTTTCGTCGACCGCCGTGCGAGCGTAAACGATGATGGGGCGTACGAAGACAGAGATGCAGACAAAGACGCTCGAGTCGTCTCGCGCGCGTCGTCCAAAAAGCTCGTCGAAGACGCGCTGAATGAGAACTTGCGTTCGAGTGACGAAATCATTCGTACCATGGCGTCGCGTCTGTGCGCGAAAGATTGGGAAAGTAACACAGAAACGTTTCAGCACTTGATGAATTTGCCGGAAGCGATGCCGAAACGCGAGGGAGACGGCGGGCCCGCGTGGCTTTCCCGCGAGCCGCCCGAGCTTCCAATCCTGCTCTCGCGGCGTTTCGGCGAGGCCATTCGGCATCAAAAGTTTGATTGGGCGACGAAAGAAGATGTCGTGAACATGTTTCATCCCGATGTGGAGTTCATGAACGTACACGGAGAATATTTTGAAGGACGCGCGGATGTGTTGAAGAGTTTGAATGAATCCGTCCAACGCATGTCTACGCGCATGCGGCTTTCTTCGGCGCGAGGCGACGGTTCGACGTTAAAGTTCATGAAGTTCACCACGGAGGGACCGACATACGATGGACGTGGGAGACGGCCAAACTGGAGCGTTTGGACGATGGATTACTCGTTCAAGCTGCTGTTGCTCACGGTGCGCATTCGCGAATACATCTCCATCGACGACGACACGGAACTCATCATGAAGCTGGCTCGTAAACGAATCAAATAGATGATGCGCACATGTGAATCTAATAACAACCTTATACTGTACCAACTATAAAGCAGCTTGCTGCGTCGCTTTAGCTTTACGTTCTTTAATCACGTTCGCGAGGAAAAATTCCCCGGCGCGATAACTCGAGCGCACCATCGGCCCGCTCGCGACGTACAAAAATCCGAGGTCTTCGGCAATCTTTTGATACGCCGCGAACGCCTCTGGGGTGACAAACTCAACCACCGGCAAGTGCTTCTTCGTCGGGCGCATGTACTGACCAAAAGTCACCACGTCCACGTCCGCTTCGCGTAGCTTTTTCAACGCTTCGATGACTTGTTCCTTCGTCTCCCCGAGGCCGAGCATGATTGAGGTTTTCGTAATCGCCGCGCCCGACGCCTTGGCGTGCTTCAGGACAAAGATGGACTGATCCCAGTTCGCTCGACGGTCGCGCACATCACGTTGGAGCTCTGGTACTGTCTCAACGTTGTGCGCGAACACGTCCAAACCCGAACGCGCCACCTTGGCGATTAATTCTGGTTCGCCTCGGAAATCCGGCGTCAACGCCTCAACCAATATGTCGCTCGACGCCTTCAATTTAGTAATCGTCTCCGCGAAATGCCCCGACCCTTGATCTTCAATATCATCACGGTCAACACTCGTGAGTACGACGTAATCTAACCCCCACGCCGCGATCGCTTTGCTCACATTCGTCGGTTCATCCTTATCCAACGGAGGCGGAGCGCGAGAGGTCTTCACCGCGCAAAACCGGCACCCGCGCGTGCACGTGTCCCCCATAATCATAATCGTCGCCGTCGCCGTGCGTCCATCACCACCACCCCAGCATTCGCCCAAATTCGGACACTTTGCCTCCTCACACACCGTCGCAAGCTTCAACTCGCGCAACTTCGCCTTAATTTCCGTGTATCGCTCGCCCCCCGGGACTTCGCGCTTCAACCACGCCGGCTTACGCGTCGCTTTATCCTTGAGCGATTTCGGCGCCGGCACGCTGTACGCGAACCCGTGCCCGGTGCCACCGATCGCATCACCCTTGACGAAATCATCGAAATTCGGTCCAACCTTTAACGCCTGTCGCAACTGCGCCACCTTATCGAACGAATCATCATCGTCATCGGCATCGCGCACCGCAGAGGCTCCCTCACCTCGACCTTGAGCGCGCGTCTCGCGCGCCACCGCGCCCGCGCTTCCACCGCTCTCGCTCGCGATGGACGACGAGGACAACGCTCGAGTCAACGCCACCGCGGTTGACGCGCGAGACGACGACGAGGCGCGCGCGAACGACGATAACATCGCGACGCTTTATGACGCCGTGGCGACGTCAGCGCGATCGCTGTGGGGCCGGTGTGTGTGTACCCTTACATGAATATCTTCGGTCATGATTGGCGGATGGATCGCATGGATGAGGCTGGTGGGTCGCGATCGGTAAAATGTAGGGGGTACACGCAAGGTCCGCGGTTGTGCCGCACGACTCCGCGCGGCTGCGTGCCGTCGGCGGCGTCGAACGCGAGTTCGTGACGCGCGCGCGCGTGAGAGCGAGCGAGAGCGAGTCGTCATGGGTGGGGGTAACGCGAACAAGTCGGCGAACGCGCGTAAGAAGGCGATGGAAAAGGCGCAAAAAGCCGCCGCGGGGTCGCAAACGAAGACGAATGCGGCGGCGATGAATGTGATTTGTCAAGTGTGTCGACAAGCGTTCATGTGCACGCTGGCGCCGATCAAATTGAAGGATCATAGCGATAGTAAGCATCCGAAGAATACGTTTGAGCAGTGCTTTCCGGGGAAGACGTTGTGATGCGGAGGATGACGGACGAGACCGCTGAGGAGGGTAGGCTGGCGCGAGGGCTGGCGCGAACGAGGAATTTTTATTTCTTCGTTTGATTTCTTCGTGCAATGGACGTGCGATGGACAAGGGAGGATGTGATGAGAGGATGCGCGTGAGAATGCTACGTTGTAATCATTCATGACTGATACATATTCGTGTAAACGCGTCGAATCTTAATGTATTCCACAAAGACGTGCGGATTTATTACAATACACGGTGGCGCGCGTTAATTTATTAGACGACGTCGGTGTAGCGTCCGTTTGAGACGTTGTACTCGAGCTTTGGATCACCAATAGATCCCGCGACTTTGTTTCTAACTTTTTGTACGTTGATTGTGACTTCGCGAAGAGAACCCATCTTTTCGTCGCGGTTACGGTGGACGACGATGCCGTTGTCGCACTTGTTGATAAAGTGAGCCGAGCCGGAAATATCGTAAAGCCCCGGTGCTTCGCCCTTCCAATTATGTAACTGGCGAGGGTGCGCCACGAACCATACGTGTACGTCGTAGTGCTGCGCGAATCGCTTGATGCGCGTAAGCATTTGCGATACGTACTCTGTCTCCGTTTGCCCGTGAGGACGCTTGTGATCGAGCTCGTTGTACGGGTCAATCAACAAGCCGCGAATGCCGTGGCGCAACACCGCGGCGCGAGCTAAGCCTAAGATCCAATCAACACTCGGAAGTTCGTCATCTTCGTGTCGAATCAATACAAAATGTTCATTCAACCAGCGCATGCCGTTGCGCATGGTATCCGGATGCATCCGCGCCGCCTTGGAATATTTACCTTCGAACCACGGTTCGCCCACGTATTTTTCCACCAATTTTCTCGCGTGTTCGTGCACTTTGTTTTCTAACGAGCACAGCGCAAACGACCAGCCATGTTGAACCGCTAAGTTGCACATCAACGCGTCGACCCATTCCGACTTGCCGCTGTTCGGCACGCCAGTGACGACGGTGAGTTCGCCAGGCACGATGCGATAGTGGTTGTCGACGTTTTTCCACCCCGAGGACACACCGCGGAGTTCATTCGCGGCGGACATGTTGAAATACGACTCAATTTCAGGCGCAAACTCGGAAAAGCGGAACAAGCCGCGCAAGGGAAATCCTTCGGCGGTGGTGAGGCACTCTCGCACGACTTCTGCGCCTTGCTTCTGCAGCGCCTCGTTCGCGTCTTTACAATCTTCCGGCCATGTGACACGCCAGCATCGTTCCTTTCCAAGTCGTCGCGCGAGTTCTTCCGAAAGCGCTTGCCCTGGCCCATCAGAATCGGTCGCGATGACGAATCGAGAAATTGAATCGAGCTGCGCGCGGCAATTCCAAAGGTACTCGTATTTCTTGTCCTCCTCTGGTGCGGGTGTCGGCCCATCCTTGACCTTACCCGGTGCACCATCAGGAACGGACACTACATTCTTAAACCCAGCCTCTTCGAGCGCCAATTTGTCCATTTCGCCCTCAACGATGATCACCTCCTCTTCGCCTTCGATGTCGTCCAAGCCGTACAACACTTTTTCAGCACCCTTGACTTGCCAAAACGTCTTATCCGGTCCACGGTATTTAATGTTGATCAATTCACCACCGCGCATGTAGGGAAAGCACAACGCGTCGACGTAACCACTCGACGCCGGGGAGTACAGATTTTGCACCGCCAAGCCGTTGCGTTCAGCAGTTTCGAGCGAAATGCCGCGTTGCTTCAACATTTCCGCCCACTTCGCGGCGGCGGGCGTCATGGTACCCGGCCCGATGCGCTGCAAATCTTCTGGAGCTGGAAGTTTAGGTTTCGCCACGCGTCGATTGGAAATAGCGCCGTCCGAACCCCTGGGCGCGCGAGAGCGACCGCTCGTATCCGTGCCACCCGTCCACTCGCAATTCGCCCGGTGACACATCCATTGCGCGCGTTTTCCGCAATCCTCAATGTTGACCGCCAACGAACGCTCGCCCGTGGACCCGCCATTGCACGTCGGACATATGATTCTATGCTGTCCTGGCGTGTAGCTCTGAAGTACGATGCCGCTCTCCATCATCGCGTCCCGCAAGCCCGGCGGACCAGTGTTCTCTGGAGCGGCGTACTCGCCCTCCTCCTCAGGCTTCGATCGCTTCACCACCGGTGCGGGCGTGGCAAAATATTGCCCATTGCTGTTTTTACTTTTCACCGCACTTTGTGCCGCTGCTCCACCGGGTTTCTGCGTCGCCGCCGCGGGCGCCATTCGAGCAGAATTCCCCGCCGGCGCCGGTCGATTATACCCCGCTTGACCCCCATTTGAACGCACCGCGGGCGCACCTTGCGACGGAGGCGGTGGTACCTGTGGCTGTCCTCGCATCGGCGGCGCTTGCGGCTGCCCTCGAGGCACGTTGGCGCCACCGCCGTTACTCCCGTTCTGCGGCGTCCCGCCCAACCAACGCACGCTCGCGCCGCCGTCGCCACCTCCAGCGCCGTTCCCACCCTGCGTCGCCGCGCATCGCACCCCTATCGCGCGCGTCGCACACTCCATCGTCCTCCCGCGCCTCGCCAATCGCACCAGCGTCGACGGCCACATCACCGCGGCGCTACGCGTCGTAATTCCTCCACGACGATTCACAAACAACGATCGCGCGCGGCCGATTCCCCGCGCGGCCGCCACCGCCGCGCGCGCTCCGCTCGCGTTCGACGCGTCGACGCACCGCCGATGCACTGACGCCTGCGTCGCGTGCATGCGTGTGCGACGGGAGCGCGCGGTCTGCGGTCGTGCGTCGCGTGATGGCGTCACTCTCGAGCGCGCAGCGTTAAAACTCTCAACCTCGAGCCATGCGCGGGGCCTCGATGCCGCCGGCGACGGCGCGCGCGGCGACGGCGAAGGGCGCGACGGCGCCGTCGTCGTCGTCATCGCGCGCGACGGCGTGCGCGGCGACGGCGCCATCGGCGCGTGGGACGCGACGCGCGGCGTTGAAACGCATGGCGATGCTCGGGGCGGTGTCGCCGATGATTGCGCTCGCTCGCGACGCGCGCGCAGCGAAGCAGCCCATAGACTGGCTGTTGACGTCCACGCTCGACGCCGATGCGGACCTCGATCTGGGGCGGATGATTAAGGATGCTGCGGCGGGTAAGGAGTATGAGCCGGGTGAAGGCAAACGCGAACGCGAGGCGGCCAAGGCGTCGCGGTCGGGCGCCGAGGACGAAGACGAGGAAAACACAACGCCGGTGGATGTCAGCGGCACGGCGACAAAGTTTGGGAAGCTTGGAGTTATTTTAGTCGTCGCTGATGTCATCACCGCGGCGGTGATGGGGAAATCTGTGCTCGGGGTGGCGAAGTCATTGGAGGTGGACGCGAGCGAGCGCTTTGAAGTCGGCGACGACGGAGTGGCGAGGGAGAAGCCTCGCGAAGCTGGCGCCCCACCTCGTGATTGGAAGGAGAAGATGGCGGATGATTTGATGAAAAAGTTCAAGGAAAATAATCCCGGTGCGGTGAAGACCGACGAGGAGGATGGTGAGGAATGAGTTTCTATTTAAACAGTGTAATACACAAAAGTCGCGCAGCGCCCTCGCCCTCTCCTCTTCTTACTTTTTACCTCGACCGCCGACTGAGCCTCGACCGCCGCCTCGGCCGCGCTGCCGGTTGGCGCGGTCGTTTGGTTTGCGCGCGCTCCCGCTCCCGCCGACATTTTCGAACGAAAACCCGGGCGACATGAGCGCCTTGTCCATGTCTGGAATTAACGCCTCGCGCGTTTCGACTTGCACGCCTTCGTGCGTCCATACTCTAAATGACGCGTTGCCATTGCATCCCACGCTTACCCAGCCGAGACCGGCGATGGTTATGTCGCGCGTCGCTTTTTGCCAATCTTCACCGTACACGTTCAACGTGCGATGGCCCCAGGCACCGAATTGCTTGACGCGAAGCTCGCCGACGGGTGGCGTGAGCTTTGTCCCGGCGTGCTTTTCGAGCAACACGTCCGCCGTCTTTGAGCTCGTGGTGTAATGCGTGGCCACCTTGTTCGATGCCCAAACTGTGAGGTACAGCGTGCGTTGCGGGGAGTCTAATAGGTCAATTCTACACAAGCCACCGATGTGGAGCGTGCCGCCAATTTCGATGCGATACGTCCTCGGCGTCACGCGCTTATTCGGCAGCACCACCTTCATCTCTTCGGCGTTTAATCGCGAAGAGAGTTGGAACGGTTGCAATAACCCAGGGGTGTCGTACACGTCCGTGCCATTTGGGAGTAGAGCGGGTAGTTTTACCATCCCGAGCGTCGTGCCTGGAAGCACGCTCGCAATCGGACCGCCGTCTTCTTCGCCCGGGCCGCCGTATCGCTGACTCAAACGATTAATCAACGAACTCTTCCCAGCGTTTTGTGCGCCGACGACGTACACCTCTTTTCCTCTATCTAACATTTGCTCTAGTTGCTCGGCTAAAATGGCCACCCCCATACCGGCTTTGGCGCTCACCAAGTGCACGCCAGCGACGCGCGATAATCCAAACGCCTTGGAGCGTCGTCGCACAAACGACGTCAACCGCGTCCGCGTGCATTGCACGGGCATCAAATCCACCTTGTTCGCCACGAGCAAGACATCCACTACGCCGCTTTCGACGTAAGGTTCGATGACATCCAAGGCATCGACGGGAAACGAGCCATCGAAATCGAGCAAGTCAGCCATAAGTAACACCACGGCGGAGCCCGGAGCGCGCAACTTTGCAAAGCTGTCGCCGATGACGCGTTCAAAGTCAAACGACGGCAGTAACACCTCCACCGCTTCGTTCTTTACCTTGCCTGATGTGCGTAACGCGAAACAGCGCGCACAAATAATCGCTGGTGGGCCAGATTTCTTACGCGCACGACGCTTGTCCGCGAGCGAGTCTTCCTCCTCCTCGTCAAACATCGCGTTGAGCGCGTCCAACGCCGCCAGCTCCTCTTCACCTTCGACGTAATCCTCCGCCAACGCGTACCCAGGCAACACGGCGTCTTCATCGATATCATCGTCATCGAAATCATCGTCATCCATCGATCCAAACCCACCCTCAATGTCGAAACCATCCTCGTTTGCGTCCTCGCCCTCGTCCTCCTCCGCCGCTGTCGCCGCCGCCTCGCGCGCGTCCAAAACCTTCTTCGGAACGACGAAAAACCCGGGCAAATTC
>JACLAB010006785.1_pt1 | contig 13763 bp, 9 predicted proteins | sample 8027921 | NCBI WGS metagenome assembly JACLAB01 (sample SAMN15725117, study PRJNA655200) | protist metagenome | isolation source: fluorescence activated cell sorting (FACS) single amplified genomes of... | place: USA: West Boothbay Harbor, Gulf of Maine | collected 2000-07-19
AATATATGTATGTCGAGCGATTTTCGCTGCTGGAAACAGTAGCGCGCATGGAAAACGTGTTCGAACTTTTTGGTTATGAATCTATTGTTGCTGGAATACGAGTTGTCTTTGATGCTATTGTTGTTTGTTGTTGTTCTTGTTGTTTTGTTGAGTTGTCGTTGAACGGTACGAACCGCATGTACGTGTGAAAGCCTTTTAGTTTTGTGATAAATAAAAGTACTGTACATGTCGAACTACAATACACTTATATGAGGTAACATGAACAAGAGCTCCAAAGTTTCACGCGTGGTGGTCGTTCACATCAGCACAGGCAGAAGTCAATGGTGTGATGTTTTGATCTCCTCCACCTGTCGAGGTAAGTTCGCGTGGATGGTTCGAACATCACCTAGGGAGCCTAGGTCTAAGCGCGCACACTATGATACTAGTGCAATTTCAAGCGCTCCTGATGCTGCTGCGCACGCCGTGTGCAGTGTGGAAGTCAGCTCACTCAAAAGTAGATCATGCAGGCGTGTTGTTTGTTCCACCTTCGTTGCTTGAGGTATATCGACGTTTCCTTTCCGCACCCTGGCGTAAAGCTGCTTGCGTAATATGAAAATCCTTCCTTCGATATCATTTCTGAACAAATCAAGAGTAGACGTAGTAAGGCGTAGCGCAAGGTTGCACGCCAAATTGAACATTCTTTCCCTCGTGACGGCTGCCAAAATATGTGGCATCAAAACGTCGCGACCTCTACGGTGTGTCAATACTAATGACACAACTTGATCACAAATGACCGAATCAATCATCACAATCGAAGCGATTCGATTTCTATATATGGCCAACATAATCATATCCAAATCTAAAATTTCTTTCAGCTCGCAAGCGGTAGGATCAATGCCTTGCGCATCTATTAAAAGCCTCAACTTTTCGACCAAAGCAGTGTCCATTCCCGACGTTTTCTGTGCGGTTTCTAGAATTTGAGCCACATCTGCCATTGAAAACAATCCTGAAGATGAGGTGCAGAGAATCTGCTCCGCCAAGAAACTCAAGATATTCAATGCGTCATTGTTGGTACCGCTCAACAATGCGCGTTCTACGGCGGCCAGCCAGCAGGGTTTCAGCGCAAGCTTTGATTGAGTATAACCAGCCCACATGGTCAACAGCTGAGAAAGCACGTCAAAAGGTATGCAATCCTGAGCGAGTATAGAATTTCGAAAGAATTCGCACATCGCGGCATCATCGCGCACATCCTCCTCACAAGGGATCGGACATCCGACAAACGGAGCCAGCAACGCCGCTGTGCGCATGCTGACGATGTGAACAACGCCGTCACCGTGATTTGAGGATGCCCATCCTGGCCAAATCTTATCACCAGACATGATATTTGACATCAATTCAAGAATACTTGCACAAGCGTCTGAAATCGAAGAACCATCGTTCGACGCGACGTGTTCTTTGAGCTTGGCAAATGCACGCGTGCGTGCCGTAGCAAGAGCGTCGAGATCATTTTCTCCCCAAAGAGTCTTTTCCACGATATCAAAGACTTTACCAAGCTGATTTGATGAGCGCACCAGAGCTTTGTCTAGAGTCTGCATGATAACATCGGTAACATCAATATCTACTTTCATGCACTGTAGTTCTCCTTGTCCAGCAATAGATACGAGAGTTGAAATTTGACTGAATGTCGCGCCTCGACTTATCCATCTCTCAATAATAACTGATAATGTCTGATTCTCCCTAGAATCGCTCGTCAAGATTTGAAGTAAATGAGCGTCAAGCTCTGGCATTTTCATGGCTACAGTGTTAACGAAACTGAGACGGTTGCGCACGTCTAATACATCTGGAATTGCCGTTAACTTTGAGGTATCGAGCTTACCAAGCACATAATCCAGCGCCTTGAGTTGCAACGATGTAGAAATTTCGGATGCAAATTTGTTCAATTCCTTCGAACGTTGATCAGTCGGCGCGCACACACTTAGACAATGAGCCATTTCCATCGCATGATCTTCTCCAATTTTATCCAATGCGCCACTATCAACAACTCGTGCCCACCTTTGTGCAGAACTTAAACGACACTCTCCAGCCGGTGGCGACAAAATAGAACAAACTGCGGAAAAATGTACGTTTTGTGAATTGAGTGCTGCATTTGTGTCAGGTAAAGTATTGATTGCCTTGACAAGATTTGCCAGCATAAGTTTTGGGTAAGAATTTGTTCGATTACTTTCAGCACACACATCTCGCTTGATGGCATCCAAAACGTCAGCGGTATTTGTCTTTGATGCACGGCCACGCGCATCAACGAAAAGTTTCAAGTCGATTTCCGGACACGCAACTGCAATCAATTCCATCGCTACCAATAAATCACTATGGTCTTTCATGTTGATACTCTTGCACGCATGCAGCACGTCGAAGTACGCCCGCATCGATTCATATCCCTGATGTCCGTGACTCGGCAAACTTTTCCACGTTGACATGTAAATTATATCCAAACTTTTTCCACGAAATTTGGGAAGGACTTCCTTCAAAGTTTGTGCAGCCTGCACTACGTCGTGCTTGTTGTCGGAAGCTAAAACAGCGCTGTGGGCCGCGTAAACGTCGTACTCGTCTACTTCATACGCATGCGCAAGTCGAAGAGCATGCTTGAGCGATTCACCAACTCTGACCAGACGTGAGCTTCCAGCCGCGAGAGCTAAGATTGCACGTTTGCGATAGTCTGCAGTATTCGACGTGAACGCACCGGCATCAATCTCCGGAATGGCTTTAGCGAGCCACTCAGCGTCAACAACCGAGCTGAGACTGGAATTGAATTGCTTTGCAAAGCATACATCAGCGTCTTCGTCGAAATTTTCTCTATTTTTAACTTCCGACACCTGCGCCAGTAAAAGCGAGGTCTGAATCGGGAGCTGTAGGTGCGAATCGACCGAACGAAGTGCGCGCAACGCGTGCACGCAAGCTCCTAGATTCAAAACTGTTTGTAACACTAGACGCTCCTGAATTCCACTTGCTATATTATCAATAACGTCTGAGACAGCGCGCGCATCTCGCATGATGAGCAAGATGGCAATTGACGGCCACGTTGATGATGGCGGCGTATCCACTCCCAGCTCCTCAATCGATAAGGACTTCACAACTTCTAAGATTGTCTGAGTCGCAATTATCGATAAAATTTGATCTGACGAATGCACGCCATGAATGCCAAGAGCATAAGCCATCGCGCCAGCCGCTTCCTTTGCCTTCTCATCTTTCGTTTTGAAAATAATATCAAGAGCATTACCCAGACATGGTTTGTGTGTAAACAAGTTCACAATTGGGCGCATATTTGCCTGCATCGTTGTAATATCTGCTATTTTGACCAAAATTCCTTCGATATTTGGCTTAAATGATTGCGTGTCAGGGTCCGCGGTGCATTTTTCAAACTTCTTGAACATTTCCCACGCTTGCGTACTTTGCCAATCACTCAGTAGACTAGGAAGAACGTCTTTGTTGGCGTGCGCAACTGCAAACGCTAGCAACGTTCCTTTCTTAATGATAGACTCATCATCTAACGGTAAAGCACGTGCAACTTTAGCACATAACTCCCATGATGGCGCGTAGTTGCGTCTCACCAGTCGAACAGCTGTAGCGACGGATGCTCTCAAATCACTAAGTTCAAAAGCCTTGAGACCAGTCGCGAGCAGGATCGCATGTTGATTATCAGTATCTGTCACACCGAGCCGCAGTGCGATTGACTGCAGTTCGTCGGGTGACCGATATGACTCGGGAAACTGTACCAAGCTTTCAAGTACCATTTGCAGCGCAACTTCGCCACTGACGTCTTTTGGTGGTCGACGGACACCAAACAGTGCAAGAGAACGTAAAGCACTGACGAATTCTAGTTTTAATGAGACGGTGGCGTTCAGAGGCATTAGTTTTAGGCACTTTTCCGCATCCAAAGCATATTTATCTTCGATATCACGTGCTTGCTGCATAAATTGAGCACTGACGGCGCAAATGACGTCCTCGGCTGCAGACACTGGAAGAATCGATGAAACTGAGCCACTAAGCTCTTTTAAACCACCTACGAGAGCACCTACTGTGCCTGCGGTACCGCTTGCTGGAATATGTGCTTTAGCGTGTGGCCAATCTTCATGCTCTAGTTGTGAGCGTACTAGTAGGCTGAGAATTTTATCGTGTGTGAGACAGCGATGAAACACCCCACTTTGCAACGACAAGAGCTCTTTCCATAGTATTGACCAGTTTGTCGTAGTTTCACCTTCAGAATTCTCAACGAAACTACTGATGAAGGTCCTGATTATATCCAAAGCTTGCGATTCGCTTCTTTCAGCGCTGATAATAGCCTCAAGTGATATATTTAGTCCACGCAGCCGTAACAAGTGACATGCACGAAGTCGAAATAGTGCTGTTTTTGCTACCGGAACGCCTGAAACAGACTCTGGCAAATCATTTAGCATATCAACTAATGCAGTCAAAGAACTGTTGTCAATATCGCGCTGACAGAGCGAAGCTTCGGCAACGACGGCCGCAAGAGCCTCAGCGCCACCAACAACATCTATGGACTCCTTTGAAGATGAAAACCAACGCACAACGTGTGACATCGAAGAATATTGTGCATTTTCAGAAGCACTCAAAATCCACCTCTGTAATATCTCACATACTCTCTCATCAGAATTGTGACTTACGTGATCTATAAAATCGCGAACTGCTCCTGACATGATACTCGTCACGTTTTTCTCGCTCAGCAATGCGAAAAGTACATTCAGCCTTTCAAAAGTATTACCTGCCAAGAATTCCTTTAGAGAGCTTTCAACAACCACGTCATCTTCAACAAAAACAGTCATCACAGCAGCTTCCAAAATCGATGCTGCGAAAGCATAGTCTATCAATGTTTGCGACTGCAGCCCTGTTGCCGCTGATTGTAAAATTTGACGAGCGCTTGTGATTTGACCTAATGCAGTGTCCATCTCACAAGCTCTTCGTATGACCCACGTCTCCATATCTCTGGATGATGGCATTTGTGATCCGTGAGTTCGTTGCCTAATCAGACATAACTCCTCCGTGGCTTCTTGCAGCCAGCGTTGTGAAACGTTCTCTCTTTGCAAAACGTCAGTCACTGCTTGGCACACATCAGCCCTACGATTTAACTCCTCGTGATCATGAGCTTGCGCTGAATCAATATGATGCAGGTAGTATTCCGACTCCGCCCAATCGTGTGCTCTAAGTTTTGAGGAATGAAAATCTTGATCCGAGACATAATTGTTAGACCAAGGCAAGAGAGTTTCGTAGGACGAAACGGAGCATGTTTCTGGCAGCGCGTCAAGTACATCAAATATTCGCAGCATCAAACAACTCGCGTGGCGCTTGAAAATTATCTTCAGCGAAAACAAGTCACTGGAGTACGCTGCATTCATGGCCGCATCCAAGATTGTCGATTGCCGCAAAGTTTGGTACATATTTGGAGAAAATCCACCATTGCAAATCTCGTGGACCGTATCTGCTCGATCCAACGCACCAAGCAACACCAAACGCAACTTCACCCACCAACTCCACTCCGGCTCGTTGTTTATAGAGTTTTGTATTTTTTTCGCTTGCGTGTCAGTTTCTTTCAAACCATAAACCAAAATGTGACGCTGCGTTTCATATGACGTCGCACACGCGATTAGACACTGCACTACTACCCACGGTCTGTCGCTTATGCGCGACAACCAATCAGACATACCTTCGATCGATGCCGGCGAACTAGACCACCTTGCTTTGTAGATTTGATCCGTGTCTAAACCATGCTGACGTGCTAACATCAAGGCTGAGCCCCACTCTTCAAGATCCATGTGGGCGTGTACTAGTTCAAGTGGAGTACGCTCGTTGAGTGAAATAAGTCTCCAACCACCAGTTTTAGGACGTTCCATCAATAAAATTCTAGCACGCCGAGTGCCGTCGACGTTCCGTGGAACGGAAATCATGCCGGCAACCGTCTCAAAGCATTCGGGTGCGTCTCCAAGTATGCGCCGTCCGGTGGATACGTTCTCGACTATCACTTCACCGTTACGTAGTGCAATAGCAATAGCTTCGGATGACCACCATGCAGCGGCGCACACGTTGCGATAAAAATTGAGTTTCGTGGCATACTCGCCGTTCTTTGAAATTTGAACTACGCTCAATGCGCCCGTTTCAGATATTATGGCTAAATTCAAACACTCGCTGCCTTCATGAAAAACTGACAGCGATAATAATACACGCGGAGTTTCAAAGACACTTCGCCTTGGGGTCAAGTCAATGCCGAAATCTATAGTCTTCAAATGCATCAGAGCGGCATCGCTTTTGTCTGAACCGTCAAAATACTTCCATGTCGTCACTACTGTTGACGGCAGAGATTTTTGACGACTAATAACGACGAGCGTACGATCTTTTTCCAACCAACTTGCGCAGTCGATCTTTTTCAAACCCTCACCAAACATTCTAGATATAGTTTTACCTACCGCAGCACCATGAACGAGTTCGACGCGTTGAGTAATCAACGCCGGTGTTCCCACAAGGTTGACGCTTATTAAGTCATACGCTTCTTCGTTGAGCAACGCCAGCGCCGCAAAGGCAATTGGTGCAGCTGACACATCGCGCTCGTATACAATTTCTCCTACGCGTGTGGCCACACTTAACTTTGCCGGTTGAACAATCACGAACGCTAGACCATCGGAAGCCCAAGAGATAGACTGAACTTGCGCTCTGTGAACACCTCCTTTCGGAACGTGCCAGTCATCATCTGCGCGGAAAGTTTGAACGCTCCTTCCAGCGACAACGCTTAACGTGTCACCATTCGACGTCGATGCGAGAGCTGTAGCTCTCATCATTTTCCGTTCTCCATTATCGATTTCCTTTCGCCGAGTGAAAGTCTGAGCTAGCGTCTGCAAGGTAGACCAACTCCTGGTCGTTGCTGGCGAGGCATCTTTGTCCACTTCGACGTCGTTATGAGCCTCCGTGACGACACTCTCCGTGTGTACGTAAGCGTCATAAAGACAACGTTCTAGGTCTGGTTCCCGTGCGAGTCCTGACATGTGCACCGGTACCCGCGCGCCGCGAGCGTCACCCTGTGCGGGGCGCGCTTTTGTCCCTGTAGTCCAGTGTTGCACAAGCACATCAACTCGAAGCCAGAGCGCATGTAACGTGACAATCAAAACTTACGCCCGTCGCGTTATGAAAGTGAATGTGCGGTTACGAGCGAAGTGCAGAAGTGAGCGCTTGGACGACAATCGTTTCTTTTGTCGTTTTCTGATTTGCAAATATGCGTGCTACAAGACTAAACAAGGACTAAAGCTAATCCATCATTTCCCAAAGCTCATTCGCTACGTAGAACTCGTTCCCGGGTCTGATTGGCATGTCAATTTTTCGAACATCTCGGCTCGCCTTGGCGTTGACGTGTCCAGAGATACGATCGACGATTTCATAGTGCCAAGCGATGTTTGAGATGTGCGCGTATAAACTCACTTCTCGTTTTGTCGAAGGAATTTCTTCGTTTATGACCGAATCAAGATGCTGTTTCTGAAGTTTTAGCTCTGCTGCTCGCTTCGCTAACTCTTCTTGTTCACGTTCAAGTTGTTGTGCCTCTCGTTCCATCGTCGAGAGGTACTCCCCAGCCGCCCGTTTTTCCGCTTCGAGTTTCAACAACCGTTCACGTTGCGCCATAGCCGCAGGTGGTAAAACCGCTTTACGTTCAGCAATCTGTACTCGTCGGGCCATTTCCTTTATCACTCCGGCCATGTGTTCTTCTCTCGCCTGACACGTTCGTAGTATTTCTTCTCGAGCGCTTTCAATCTGTCTCACTCGCAGCACATCCTCGTCGCTGGCGTAAATCTTTGTCATTTCTTCCACGAGTTCATAGCACTCGCGAAACGCCGCTTCGGTGGCATCGACGCTGTGCTGCTGGGCGTGTCGAGACATGTTTCACTGAGCGTTTCGTCCGCCGACTGTGTCGTATCGTCAACCCACGCTCTCGCGCGTGCGTGGTCTCGTCGTCAACTGCAGCGGTGTGAGGTGCACAGAGTCGTTTAAAACGATGCGATGCACGAGAAAGTGAAATCCGTCATTGTGTGTATCCATGTCCCACCAAAACGTTTCAAGGCGTGCCGCCGCCATCGCCACTGCGCGACGACGACGACACGGTACGGCACTGTACGACGCGACGCGACGACGCGAGTGACGACATCGGACGACGACATCGGACGACGACGACGGAGGTTGTGGGTGACACCGAACGAACACGCCAGAGTGCGATATGAGAACCAGACGGCGCGAGGACGAGGACGAGGACGAGGACGAGGACGAGGACCCATCGGTGTCGACGTCGGGGGAGGAAGACGACGGAAGTGACGAGGACGATGGCGAAAACAATGATGGCGAAGACGACGAGGAGGAGGAGGAGGAGGAGGAGGAGGATTCCGAAAGCGAAGGGTTTGATGACGACGAGTTTGTCATGGATGAGGATGACGACGGCGTGGAGGACGCAGACGACGACGACGACGACGACGACGACGACGACGACGAAGACGACGACGACGACGACGAAGAGAGCGATGAAGAGACATTAGCTCGTCCGGTTTCAAGTCACGTGATGGGAATGTCAAGAGCTTTTCAAACATTAGTTGGTGACAAGGAGTCGAGCGCAGCGGCGGTGGCGGAAATGTTGCCGAAGTCAAAGAAACAGCGACAAGATGAAGCTGAAGCCAAAGCTGAAGAGAAGGAAAGACGTCGGATCAAACGAGCAAAAGTAGAGCTCAAATTTCGTGGTCATGTCGTACCTCAACCTCGTGGACGCGATCTCGAGAGTGACACGCTTGAACGACGTTTGCATCACACCGCGACAAAGGGCGTTGTGCGGTTATTTAACGCCGTTGGGAAGGCACAACGTGATGCCGAAAAGGCTAAAACAATGCGTAGAAAAGATGCACTTATTTCTAAAACAAAGTTTCTCGAAGAACTCCGAGGTGACAAGGCGAAAACTAAAAAAGATGAGAAAACAGAGGCTGACAGTGGAGCGACAAAAGCGAGCTTTTTGCAAGACGACTTCATGCTTGGCCGTGGGAAATTGAAAGACTGGGAAAAGGAAACAATAGCGGCGCCTCAAGAGGTTGAGTATGACGAAGATGACGAAGATGTTTTCTAGGACTAGGATCTATGTAGTACTACTTTGCCACCTTGCTAAGAACTTTTTGCGCATAAGAACACGTGGCTTCAACGTGAAAGTCACCACTGACGTAGAGTTTGGCGAACGTTTCAACCGCACGCACAACCTCTTCACCTAACCCCATTCCGCGAAGATTCACAGGAGTCCATGTGTGATCAATAGAGAGTGCACCACTATTAATACCTGGCTTTCGAAGGTCCCATACGCGCACGTAAGGCGACGTGACGCCCTCATCCTCCCCACACATCAACAACTCCTCCGCCTTTTCCTGGTCCCAGTCGGACGTATATTTGACGATCCACCATAAGTCCGTCTCGCATTCAGGATAATTTGGATGCTTGACACGTGTTTTATGAACGCTGAACTTTTCCGAGAATGTAGCGTCTGTCATGGTACCAGACAGGCTCTCCCGCGAGTCGGTGAGTGTGGTATCTCAGGCGTGGTGCGTGCGCGCTATGAGCGTTATATTCGTGAGACTACTAGTAGTGTGGTATTTATTGCAACTCGTTACCGTACATAAATAAATATATACGAGCTAGGAAAACAAGCAAAAGATGAGCTCATCTACAGTCATGTTCAATGTTGACTGCATGACAACGCCGCCTCGCTCAAAACAAACAACGCGAGTACTACGGCTCGTCTACCTCCGCCTCTGGGTTCGCGTTAGATGTACCATTCGTGTTCCTCTGGTTCACCGATTGTATTTCTTCTTTGCCGTGTGCGAAGTGACAGTTTTCCCCGAAAGAACAGGTTCCTGTGGCTTCCCAACTTGCGCACATTTTCGTCTTGAAAGCCTTTGGCTGCCCACCTTCTTTGCCGTTGCGATGATCTCTAGTGTGTCCACCCACCTTGCTTCGCATTGTGATTGAACTTAAACGACTATATATAAGCTGTTGCGCACGCTGCACGTCGAAAGGACTCCCCGCAATTCGCAACAGGCGGTTACCATCGGGATTGACGTGCTCGGCGCCCAAAAGTGAAACCTTTGCCCCCGAAAGTGAGCTCACCTTTGCCAAATTTGATCCAGCTTTGCCGACGATGATGCCCACGTGCGTGGGATGGACTGGAACCAATATCGAGTGTTCTGTTAAAATAACGCAAAACATGTTAGTGTCGGTGGTCGTTGTCCCGTAGCAAGGTAAATCAGAAATGTGTGTCGTGTTTGTTTTCGAGGTGGCTCGACGCGCGCGTCCCGACGTACCGTAATGGGGCATCATGAACCCTCCCATGTTACCCATCGCCATCGTGGTTTCTGCTAAAGCTATATTGGTTTCTTCACTCCGTAATTCCTCCTCACCATGCGCAAAAACACACCGATCGCCAAACCTACACCCCTCGGGTGAATTGAAATTGCGACACAATCGAGTCTTCATCTTTTCATTCCCCGCGCTCTGGGGTCCACCCATCGCGTACGCGTACGGTAGCGGTGCGGGTGGAGGCGGAAGTAACATACCAGGGTAGTACACGTGTGAGAAGTGGCAATCATCCCCGTATGCACACCCATGAATGGAAAAGAATTTCCCACATAACGCCGCTTCGTGCATCATTCGAGGCTGCCCATCGTGGTGAATTGCATCGTTCGGCGCTGGCACCACTTGGGCGCCCGCGTCGTCCTCGCGCGCGGCTTCTTCGGTGGACATCACTGCGCGCGGTGCGTGCGTGCGTGCGAATAAATATATATGTCCAGTGACGCGCACGCGCCGTACAGTGTATGCGTGTATGCGTGTGCCGTGCCCCGAGTCCAGTGCGCGCCAACCCACGCGCCCATTCATTCGCGCACCGAATTTCCGACGCCCTTTGGTCGCCGCAGCCAGCGTCGTCTGTCTTGGCCACCACGGGCCATGGGCGCGTGGTCGTCCCGGCGAGGTCGGTCCCATAGTGTACGTGGATTTCAACGATATGAATGTCATGTGCTCGAGGGATCGGAGTGGGCGTCGATCGATGGGGTCGTGATTGGTGGATCTCTCCAACCCTAGCCGCCGTCCGCGGTCGTTTCGGTCGTCGCCATCCCATCGGGTGGATAGCGCTGCGTCACTAACGGGGACGAAGGCGTGCGATAACGGGCGAAACAATCACGCGAGATGACGAAACACTCGTATGAGTCACCACCACCGTGGGTGTTCACGGGCAAGGCGTTGTATCAGCTGCACTTGATACGCGCGAGCGACGCGCGAGCGCACGTGCCGAAAGATTTGCATCTGGTTGAAGCGTTCGGGTACACGCTCGGTGGAGTGTACATGGCGCGATACGACTCGTCACCGTGTGGGAAACTAGACGAAGTAGTCATTTTGGGTGGGTTAGTGTGGAATCCCCCGACGTCATGCGCGTGGGCGAGTCGTGTGTACGTCGATAGTAAGGAGGCGCGCGAGCACGGCGTGAAGACGTGTGGATTACCGTCTCGCGTAGCCAAGTTTGACGACGCGGTGACGATGCAAGGGAAGACTAGACGAGGTGTGAATTGGTGGAGTGGGAAACCTCGTAAAGAAGCCGATCCCAAGGTGAAAATAATAGAATCAAAGAGAGAGTTGTGCGAGATAATAATGCCAAATGAACCGTCGTTGAAAGGCCCGCGAATTTCAATGTCGCTTCCAAGCTTTAGCGGGCGCACCAAGAAGCTCCCAGACTTGTTGAAGTACTCGTTACAAATGCACGCAAACGTGCGATTAAGTTCTCCAATAAAAATTAGCGTAGAACCAAATAGCAGTAAAGAGACTTCGGTAGTGAATATTCTTCAAAGCAAACCACTGTTATGCATCGCGTTTGACAACATGAGAATGGCGGTGGGCGCTCCGTCAAAGGTTACTAGTAAAACTTTATAGATTGGATTTTAAATTATAACGCAGCTAATATGGTATACACAAGAACACTCTAATCCATGTGTTCGCGCCCAGGGTACTCGTCTTTCACTCGTTGAACGTCGAGCCGAGCTTGCTCGAGTCGCGCAATCGCCTCAAAGCACGACAGCAAAAAGTACACGACAAGAGATGTGACGAGATATCCCCATACTTTTGATGGTGACATTAGCGAAGTCGCCGCTTGCTTTGTCCTCCTACTAGACATGACTTTTTCTAACATCGAATTAATAGATTCATTCATCTTCTTGTCAACTTCCCACGAAGTTGGAAGCCATCCACTGAAGAAGGCGATGATTTTCTCCCTGCTGTTCTTGTAAAACAGCGCACTTAAAACCAAACCTTGGGTAGGTGACTTGATGAATCCTTTACCTAACGTCGTGGCCGTGATAAACACCCAAAACGGCATCATAAAACTTCCACAGCATACTCCACACAAATCAAACGCTGCGTTAGGCCACGACGCCATGGCAAGCAACCCAAAAAATCCATACTTCTTCATAAAGTCAATCATCCAAAGTTTGAATTCATGAATTCGTCTCTGTATGCCATCCATATCATTCGCGTCAACATGGGTGATATCGATTAACTCTTTGTTCTCTCTACCGGCCTTGGCGGCGAAAAATGACACCCAGTACGGCGGTATTTCTCCAAATGCTGTTCCCGAGCCCCATACGATGCAAGCGGGTAAAACGTTGAACCAAACGTCGAAGTAACTCGCACTCACACGTGGTTTCACCGTGCACTCAAATAATTCATCGGCCGCCATCTTGAACCATATGTTTGTTCTAGAATCAAAATCCGCGTGTCCACATCTTTCAGCAGTCTGACACACTTTCAAAATGTGCGGAAACAAGAACAACAAACCAGTATGCATTCCGCTTCCAAAGCCTACAGAGCTCGCAACACCTAGGGCGAGCCACCATAGTCCCCACTCTATCCAAAGCTCACATTCGTCTACGAATGCGGCGTGTGGACCTCTAGTATCTTTCACCCAGAAACAAAACAATAAGGAAAGTAATAAAGGATACAACACACGCTTGCGACTAGTAATCACGCGTTCACCAAGCTTCTTGGTTTCCCTCCAAAGCACGCGACCAACCAGGTAAGATGTACGTAGCGGCTTGGTAGAAAATTTAATCTTCTGACGTTCGGCTTTGAGTTCTTGGACTAACCGCCCCCGTGCCGCCGTTCGCCTCGTCGGCGTCCCTGGCATGCTGACGCACTCACAAGGCGGACGTCACTAACGTTGAGTTTGGTGACGACCGCGTGGAAACTACGAGCGACTAGGAGATTGTTGACGAGTGGCACGTGCACTTTGCGCGTAGTTCGTCCCAAAGCCAAATTTCGCACTACTATTCACGATGCGACCGATTTCGCAGAGCTTCGATGTGTGGGCTCATCACGCGTGCCCACAAACGTTTCTTTTGTAGACTCTTCTTTAGAGACACCCAGGCGCGCGGGAGGAAATTTGTAAAGGGGGTAAGTAAATGACACCGTGCTATTTTCTAAACGGAATAAAATTAAATCTATCTCTTTCCAGAAGACGCTCCAACTGGCTCGGGGGCGACGGGCGCGGGGGCGTCAGTCGCAGGAGCTGGAGCGCCAATCGCGGATTCGATGACTTCTCTGTATTCAGATTTCATCTTGACCCCACTCAAAACTTTGAGACGCTCCTTCTTGTAAAATATTTGCGTCGTCGGTGTTCCAGCAACGCCCGCAGCCTCGGCAATTTCCGGGTCTGCCACGATGTCAATTTC
>JACLAB010011913.1_pt1 | contig 13763 bp, 9 predicted proteins | sample 8027921 | NCBI WGS metagenome assembly JACLAB01 (sample SAMN15725117, study PRJNA655200) | protist metagenome | isolation source: fluorescence activated cell sorting (FACS) single amplified genomes of... | place: USA: West Boothbay Harbor, Gulf of Maine | collected 2000-07-19
AACGAAGAAGTGCAAAATGCAACAAAAAAGAAAGAAACGACGGTGTTGAAACAAAACGCGCACGCTCAACGACGATACCGAGAACGAATAAAACAGAAATCAGAAGAGATGGAAAATCAAGTGAAGGCTTTACAGGAGAAAGTACGAATGTTGGAAGCGGAGAAGGCGACGCAAGTGCCAATCAACCAACAGTTGTTGGAGCATAAAAACAACCTGTACGAGTCACAGTTGATGATGTTTAAAAGAGCTAGGAGAGCGGACATTGAAAGTTCGACGATGTCATCTGCAATGACGATGAACACGGCGCTGAATGGGGCGATGTCAAGTAAAAATAATCGCTATGAAGCTACAATGGGAGAGATGGTGATGTTGAACGGTATGCCGGAAGTTCCAAAACAGTTTACGCTTCCAGAAGGCATCGATTCTTTGGAAGAGTTCAAGAAACAATTTCCTGAGTTGAAGCATTCTATCAATGGCGTCGGCGATGTCACTGCGAAAACTGAAGACGGGGGATTAGAAGAAGAAGAAGTGATTGTTGATAACACTTTGGAAAGCTTGCATTACAAGTGGATGAACCAAATTTCCGTTTTGTCGCTCACGAATATTGAAGAGAAAACAAATAAGAAAGGCGGCAACGCTGACGATACCGCCGCTAAAAGTGAGGGAAATGATGAAGAACGCCCCCTCTCCGTGAAAGAAGCGAGCGTGGATTTGATTAATAAAATGGTCGATGAAACGTGCACTCTGTGCATGCACATTGGGAACGCTATCGGTAGAGATAACGCCAAAATAAGCTTCGATTATTACGATAACATGGGTTTTAGAAAAGATTTTGACGTGCTTGGAAAGGATGAAGATTCAAAAATGAAGTTTTATTCGAACGTTGTCGCAAATTTAGGTTTGAGCGAGCAACAGAAGCAGGCGCTGATCGCCGTGCACGATATCTCGAAGGCACAGTTCAGAAGACTGTTCGAAGCGAGGGCTCGAATCAACGATGGAATGAAGGAATTGTGCGCCAAAGGTAAGGAAAATACGAAGGACGGAGCTAAAGGGTTGATTCGTTGGCTCGCTGGAAGTTCAGAATCTTCTCGAGTCTTGATTTTAGAGTTACGATCGAACTTAGTCGACGAGAGAGCACTGGCGATGGACATTTCAATGGACGTTGTGCATAAAATTCTCGAGCCGAAGCAAGCTGCGAGATACTTGACAGAAATGTACCCAATGCACCACCATTCGGGTTTGGTTTTATGTAACGCTATATATAGACTGTGTAAATGATAAGAAGGCGAGTAAATTTTACGTTCATTTTACAATTATTGTACTACCAAGCCAAGTGCCCGCGCGACGTCTTTCTTCGACCGATATGACGAGCCGTCAGAACGATGATACGTCTTGTAAGGTGTCGCACTTTTTTTTTTGCATATCCTTGTCCATTTCTTTATCACCCAATCTTTTGCTTGTATCAAGTTGCCGCTTCCACCAAGTTCTTTGATGTACTCTCTCAGCGCTTGAACTCCATCTGCCACTTCTTCCGACTCCCACGCAATAGTGTCCTGTTCCTCCGCATCTTTTGCCTTCGTCGCATTTGCGGCCTTCTGTTTTTGTTTATTTGCCACCGCTTTCGGGCGCTGTTGATTGTTTTTGTCTTCTTCTTTCGTTTTCACCTTCCAAAACGAGTCATCGATTCTTCCTATTCTTGCTGCTTCTAATCTACTCGCGTACGTCACGTTGTTCACTTTGCCTATCTTCCTCTTTGCAATGTGCTCTTTCTCCCTCTCTTTCCTCCTCTTCTCCATCCACGCTCTCTTCTCTTCTGCGAACCTTTCTCTTTCTACTTTTCTGCGCACGCTCTGAAACGCCATCACGTTTTCGTTGACTACTTTTGCCATCATCCGTTCGTCCAAAACGTTCACCGTTTTTTTGTCGAACCAATCTCTCCTCGCGTCTTCCTCGTCCTCGTTTTCATCCTCCTCCTCGTCGCGTCCATTGATTTTTTTCTTCTCGTTTTTGGTGGTGTTTGACTTGGACTTGGAACGAACAAGAGATGTCGTCAATTCGCGCAAGAACTTCAACACAATCTCTGGTTTCTTCCCTTTGAACTTCTCCAACGACTCTTGCGTGTCCGATAACTCTTTCAAATTCTTCCTCGTGCGAGATTCCATCAGCACGATCGCCCGTTCGATGTCTTTTCGTTTCCTCTGTCTTCTGTTTCCTATAAAAGAGGCGTTCGGGGTAGCATTGGACTCGTAGAGTAACCACTGCTCGAAATCGAACGAGTCGTCGTTCACGCCGAGAAGAGGATTTCTTCTATTCGTATCGTTGTTGGTGTTATTGTTATTATTATTATTATTATTATTCTCGTACTCGTCGTCGTTTCTTTCTTCTTCCTCCTCTTGTTCTTCTTCTTTCGACGATGATGAAAGCGGTGGTGGTTCTGGTGGTGACATCATCACATCATCCTCGTCTTCCTCCCTTCCCTTTTGTGATGAGCTAGCTGTGTGTTCACTGTCAGACTGTGGCTCTTCTTTTCAACTTTTGTTGTCCTCTAAAACACACATCACAAAAAAAATCAGAAGACACAAAAATAAAGAAGAGAACACCAAAAACGATGACTTCTTCTTCTTTGTCTTCTTCTTCTCTCCGGTTGAGTTTTAAAGTCTCCTCGAGGAGGAATCCTGGCCTTTGCTCATCTTTTGCTACGTCGTCGTCGTCTTTATTGAAGACGAAAACGAGTCTCAAAGGAGCACGACGCGCGGCGGGGAAAAAAGTAATCTTCTTCTTGGCAGCAACGAAAGACGGCGATCGATGTTTGGATGATATCACTCTTAATAACATCAACAACAACAGACGACATTTCTTGACCTCCTCCGCGCTCGCTGCCCTCGCGGCTGGACTAAACTTGAACGCCGAGAACAACGCTGCGTTCGCTAAATTCAATCAGGACGACGACGAAGAAGAATGGATTGTTAACCCGAAACGGATTAAACTGGAAAACGAACCCGATGGATACAAGCCGAACGAAAACTGGACGGAGGCGAAGAAAGACGTGGAGATCGTGAGACCTCCTCCTGAACCGGTGAGAGATCCAAAAGACGTTTTTAAAAGCAACAGTAGTGCTAGTAGCAATAGTAGTAGTAGTTACGAACAACAAGAACCAGAAGAAGAAGAGAATGTGATTGAAATAGATATCGATTTGGTGGAGCCGGGATACGTCCCGGCCACGCAAAAAGAAGTGGACGAAAAGACGCTGAAACAAGCAGTTAATAACGCCAAAATTAAACAGTTCAATAACGCGCCGGATGATTTTCCAACGTTCATCAGAGAAGGATACGAGGTGAACGTGGTTACCCCGAGCGGCTTTAAAAAAACAGAGGACGGTTTAATGTATTATGATTTCGCTAAAGGAAGTGGGAAGTTGCCGGGGAAGGATCAAGAGGTTACATTTCATTACGTAGCGTATAACGAAAATGGTGGAGTTATCGATTCGACTTATAGAAAAAATGCGCCTGCAAAAGCCCGATTGGGCATTAAAGGAATGATTCCTGGCTTCGAGGAAGGGTTAAGCACGATGAAACCGGGCGGGAAAAGACGGATTGTCGTGCCTCCGGAATTGGGACCGCCGATTGGTCCTGCGACGTTTTTCTCCTCGAAACAGTGGGAGGTGTTTGACATCGAGTTGATCGATTCCAAGAGCTGTAGTCGAGAGGGAGGATTGCCGGGCGGGTTCGGTTCCTCCATCGTGTGCAATTAGATTTGAAGGATATATTGATTCGTTTGTAAAAAAATGCGAATTGTTTAGTTTCACGCATCGTCGTTCTTTGACTTGCTCTATGAGTAAAGGATTTTTATGTAAACGTTACTGTACGCTATTTATTGTGTTTTTTACTTCTTACCGCCGAAGAAACTTTTCTTCTTAGTAAGCTCTGGTGTGCCCTTATCCATCGATTCTTTCTTTAAGAAGCGCTCGCCGAATTTCAGACGCTCTTTGTAATCATGTTTCCAATGTTCGAAGCGAGATTGCAAAACCTTGAACTCTTTCTGCACGTCCATGCCGTCGACCCCGCTGATTTCACCCGCCGCAACTTCCCTGATGAATTCAACGTCATCGTCCAAGACGCGCGTCATTGAGTTAAACTCTCCTTTCATACCGTCCACAAATTGAATGACTCTCGAGGCTTGACCAGATGGGACTTTGTTCGCATGCGCGGAAGGCTTTTCCAAACGCGAAGGTTCTTGTTTGCCAGTCGGCGTCGAAGCGGACGGCGAACTCTGTTGATTTTGTTCATTTTGCATCATAGCAGCAACTAGCGCATCGTCCGCAGCGGTAATTTGCTCTCGTAACTCCTCTATTTGCCTCTCGAGCGCCATCTTTTCTTCCCTTTCGGCCTCCACAGATGCTCGCAACGCTTCGTTTTCGGCTTTAAGAGCCTTGACGAACGGATTGTTCAACGCGTCTACGTCCTCAGATAACGACGCCGCGGACGAATTTTCGCGATCTAGAGTGGATTCGGGAGAGTTATTGCGTTTGAGAGCGGCGGCAGCAGCATCGGTCTCTGCTTTTGCTTTTGCTTCTTCCTCTTCTCTCTTGCGCGCCGCCGCGGCAGCTTCTGCCTCCGCTTCCTTTCGAAGACGTTCTTTCTCCTCTTTTTCTCTCTTTTCTTCCTCCAGACGCATCTTGAGTTCGCGTCGCTCGCGCTCGGCGACACGCAATTGGACTCGCGCATTGAATGCTTTCTTTTTCGCTGCCATTTGAATCTTAAGCGCTGCTCTGTTCCGATCTCTTAAAGTGATGAACTCCTTTCGCTGTTTTGTGCCTTTCCAGCTCGCTTGCGCGATAATCGTCGCGGAACGGATGCGTTGGTACTCTTTGCGTTGCTTGAAACCTTTATACGAGGCCTGGATAATCTTTGAATAGTAAATCGCGTTCGATCGTGCATCTTCCAAGGCGCCTAAGACGCCTTGCTTGAAGAAAATTTTTGTGGTGCCAAACTTGACGTGCTCTTCGGCGTCAACGGAGAAATGCTCCAAAATCATCTTCGTGACAGTTTTACTGTCTACTCCGGAGGATTCAATAACATCTTTACCGACCAAGAAACCGAACCTGTGCGCAAAATCTTCGTAGAGCGAACGCGTCGGGTACCCAGCTTGAGCGATGCGAGTCGCCTCCAAAATACCAGCGCAAGCGCACTGGTGCAAAATGAGTTTTTGATCGGTTTCGGTTGGAACGAGGGAAGCGTTTGGCTTTACGCATCGAATGAAGTGCGGCTCGCACGAATTCAGCTTTTGAAGTAATCCACTCAACTGGTTGCGAAATTTTGTGCAAACGGTTGATTTCATTTTCGCTGATTTTGAGGCTTTCGTTACCATTGTTTCCATCGCGCGGTTGTGCAACGCTTCACCGATGTTTGTCTTCATAAACTCGAAAGTGTTATCTGTATACAAAGCCGTCGCCAAATCTAATGGTAACGCGTCTCTGTTCTTTTCGAGGAACCCTGCGCACTCGTACGTGACGCTCCCGGCGTAGTGAACGATATCAAACGAAGTCTCCGATGTTCCTTTCTTTCTCATGCACGAAAACTTTTCCATATTGGAGAGCTCGCTGACGATTTTCGCGTGGTACGTTTCATCCGTCGCGCCTGGGAAACTGGCCTGATCATCTAAAAGTGCAAACAAACCCATGGGTTTGTTTTCAATCACTTCGAGCGTAGAAGAGTTATCGACGAATTCGATTCTCGACCATTCGATGTTCTCTGTCTCGTAATCTTTCTGTTCCACTACGAATAAGTGATGGTTGAACATCTTCTGCATGGATTCGTTGGCATAGTTGATGCACAACTGTTCAAACGTGTTGTGTTGGAAGCTCTCAAAGCCGTAAATATCCAAAATATTCAAAGAAACCAAATCTTCGTCGTCTCTTTGCACGGCACCGTCGCGCGCGAAGGATTCGTTTATTTTGCTAACCAAATACTCGAACAACGCTTCGAACATGGCCTTCGCCAACGCGTCGCGCGCGTCATTCGCTTGCGTCAATGTCAAATCCGTTTCAATCTTCTCTCCACCAGCAGAAATAACACGCTTAATCAATGAACGCTCTAACGCCGCAGAATCCACCCCTAACAATTCACTCGTGTATTTCAAAGCGTCTTTTGTCTTTACAACAGCGGCGTCGTGACCAGATTCATTCAATGTGTCAAACTCGATGTTCCCGAGATGTAACACCGACGCGAGCGTTTGATAAATGTCGTCGATGGTTTTATCCGCGATACCAATCGCCTTCAACGCCTCCTTCGTCTCCTTGTGCTTGTTCTCGTCGTCGATTTCCACGCTCTTTTTGCTTTGAACGCCGAATCCGCCTAAATAGTTGAATCCCTCTTTCGCGTCGTCCAAGAACCACTTTTTCTTCTCTTCCTTAGACGCGCCAGCTAAGAGTTGGTAAAACACGTGGAACGATCGTTCTCTTTTCGAGTGGTGCACGACTCGAGACTTTTCCAAGAGATACGTCTCGATCATCGCCTGCGCTAACTTTCCGTTGGACTTTTTATCAAACTTGATGTCGATCAATTTACCAAATCGCGAAGAGTTCAAGTTTCTCGCCGTTTTTGCGTTCCCAAACGCCTCTAAAATCGGATTTGTCATTAACAAATCTCTCGAAACTGCGTTAAACATATCGATGTTGTGCTTCTCTTCGCCGTTGCTGCTACTATCGTGAGATGTCGTTGCGGCTAAAAACTTCATGATAAACTTGGTCGTTTCCGTTTTCCCAGACCCGGATTCTCCCGAAATCACAATCGCTTGATCCAATTGATTCTCCATCATCTGTTCGAACGCGTTCGAGGCGACTTGGAAACAATGTGGAGGTAGATCCTTTACAGATGAAGACGAAGTTACATCCCCTTCCGCGCCAGTCGTCGTCGAGGATGCCGTCGCTTTCACTCCGCTCGCCGCGTTCCTCGGCGAGTAAAAGTTCATCACTTCCCGGTCGTATTTACTCGGCAACGGCTCGCACGGATTCAACGCGATAAGAATAGGTCCAGCCTTAGAGTAGATTTCTCTCAACGACGAATTCTTACTTTTCTTGGTGTTTCTCATGAACCGGTCCTCTAAGAAATGAACGATCGATGGTGGATTCAAGTTGGTCAATCTCGCGACGTCCGAAAGCGACTCAATCAAGTTGGCTGGATTACCTGCGAAAATTCTCTTATACGACACGCCTTTTAGCAAAGTCGTTTCGCCGTCGGAAACGAACGCGTTTACATCCATGCACTCCCCTTGTTGATCGTTCTTTACAACCGTACCTCGCAAGAAAACCAATCCTTTTTCTCCACCACCTTCTTCGAATGAATCGTCGGCCCCGTTTTGTTGTTGCTGCGAAGATGTTTCATCGGTTTCCCCTCCTCCTCCTGTGGAACCATCATTATTATTCCTTTCTTTTAATAAAGCGCTCAAGACATCTTTCCCGATTGGTTTCTCCGGGCACACGGACGTTCGACAATCGATATAAATTGGTGCGTTGATTACCAACGAAGAGAGAACCGCCGGGTTATCGAAGCTCTCGATAGCCGCACTCATGGTGGTATAACACTACTCTTCCTTCCCGGCGGACGACTTTGATATACTCCTTTTGGGCACACGACCTTTACCTCTTCTCTGTCTTCTGTGGCGTTTCGAGGCGACGTTTGGCCTCGCCTCGTTTCTCCGCAAAGAAAGAGAAGAGGCCTTTTGGAAGGGAAGGAAAAAAGAGGAGGAAGAGGAGAGCTCTCCAAATTAGGGTATAGCATTTTGCAAATTTTTTCAGAGAGTCTCCTTTTCCTCCAAAAAAAAAAGGCAGCTTTCCTCCCTTCATTCATCAATAATAATAATAATGTCTTTCGGTCTGGACGACGCGTACGGCTCTTCCTCGGAAGACGACGACGTAAAAGTCGTCGAGAAGAACGAAAAGAAGAAGGAGGAAACTGCTGCTGAAGAAGAAGAGGTGCGCGTGGTGCAAAGCGGCGGCGCAACCTTGAACAAGAAACGTCCGCGAGAAGAAGAAGAAGACAAAGAAGAAGAAATCGAAAACGCGCCGGTGCTTTTCGAAACGCGTTTACCGCCACCTTTGGAAGAGGAAGAAAAGAGAAAGTCTGTCGCGAGAAAAAGATTTTTGAACAAGCAGCAGAAGAAGTTACTGATGAAGAGTAAAGGAAGAAGAAGAGAAGGAAGAGGTGACGACGAGGCTGAGGACGAGGAGAAGGACGACGACTACGAATTGCTGGAAGAAGAAGAGAGGAAAAGAAGAGACGTTTTAGCAAACGCGAAGAGAAACGGGGGCGGGTCTGGTCTAGGCATGTTCCTACCAAAACCAGCAGTAGCAGTGGATGCGGGAACGCTCGGTATTGGAGGCGATTTTCACGACGGTGGGGCATTTGGAGGTGGATTTGGAGGAGGAGGAGGAGGAACTCGCATAGACTTGCCCGGTGGAACGACGACGAAAAGAGCCGCCGCGGTTAAAACGCAAGACCGAGAACAAAACGAAACAACAACAACAACAGTAGCAGCAATTCCGACGATTCATCCCTCGCAGTTATACGAAGTAGACGACGATGGGAACTATATTCATCAAAAATTGATCGATTCTATGCAACAACAACAACATCCATCGACGGGAGGAAACGAGCAGGCGACAACTAAAGTTGAGAACAACAACATGAGTTTAGAAGATATGCTCGCAAAGTCCAACAAGATGGTTGAAATCACCCAAGATGACATACGAGGCTCGTATAATCCGTTATTGGCGAACGAGCGCGCAATTCAAAACACGAACGATATGGGTGGCTCGTTAGGGAAGGTTTCCGGAACGGCTCGAGCGAAGAATCAAGTGACTTCATTAGTGCACGACGCGAGACAGGCGGAATTGAAACTAGCGCAACAACAAGGCATGCGCCACCGAACGATGGCAAAATCAAAGTACGGGTGGTAAGATGTGCACACCCACACGCGCAATAGAAATAGCTGAAGATAGATGTATTATTATTATCATTATTGTTCATTATTGCAAACAGCAAATGAGGCTTCTCGTTTAAAAGCTACCTTTTTGTTTTGTTTTATTTTTAACCTTGCAGCTGGTTTTCGATGATGGAAATAACCGTCTCCGCCGGTATCATCCCTTCTGTTCTCAACGCCGGCGACGCCGCATCTTTCGAAACGAAGACTATCGTGGGTAAACCTTCAATGCCAAGTTGCGTAGCTAACTCTGTCTCCTCGTCCGTGTCCACTTTGATGCATCGCACCGCCTCGCCGAGTTGTTCCTTCACTTTTTCCAACTCTGCGGACATCAACACGCACGGACCGCACCACGTGGCGTAAAAATCAATCACAAGCGGTGTCGACCTGTCCGCCATGGCCACTTCCAACTGTTCGGCGTTCATTTTCTCCACTAATCCAGCTTTTACTACGACTGATAATGATCCGCTTCTTTTTTGTTGTTGTTGCTTAGTATTGCGACGAGTTTGGTGGAAAGAAGAAGGTTGTTGATGACGAAACGCGAATAATTTCGACGACGCGGGAGGACAAGGAGCGCGACGAGAAGATGACGACGACGAAGTGGACGCGTAATGCATGGATACTCTGGATTGCATCATCATCGTTGTTGTTGTTGTTGTTGTTGTTGAGTGTGTGTTTGTGTGTGTGTGTTGTGCGTTTTGTCTCTAAACAAATTATTCGCTTTTTGTTGAAGTTTGTGTGCGAAATGAAAAACCTCGTTTTCTTGTCAAATTAAAAAAACACTGCAGACAGACCAAAAACGCACTTAAAAAAAAAAGTTTGACCGCCTTACACATATTTTAAGTAAGTGAACGCCTTTACCACTCCTACTGCGCAAACGTTAAACAAAAACAACAACACAGAATAGTGATGTCGTTCGCGACGAGAGTCATCGCCGTCGTCGACGCTTTGTTTCCTCGAACGAGCGTGAAAACCAAGCGCTATTTCGTGGAGAAGAAGAAGATACACACGACGACGACAAAAACGACGACACCAGCAAAAGAAGAAGAGGAGCTTTTTTTCGTTCAACCAAAACGAGAGGAAGACGTGATGGAAGAGGAGGATGATTTTTACGAACTCTTAGACGCTCTTCCACACAACAACAAACGAGAAGAAGAAGACAAAGAAACAAATACGATGATTGCCAGTAGCACAAACAGCGCGAAAATTGCATCGAGAACACGTCTGTCTTCCTCCTCCTCGTCTGCCTCAATCGTCACGCGTAAGAAGAATCTTCGCAACGCCGCGAAGAAAGTGAACACCAACAACATTCGTTTGTCGTCATCGACGTCGTCTGAGGAGCAACTAATCGCGAGTGAAAATATCTCCGATATGCCACCGTTAGAACTGGATGATAAAGGCATCGAACGCGTCAAGTTACAAAAAAAGGGATGGGAAACGTACAAGTACCAAGATAAATTCGATTGCAACTACATCAGCGCCGGGAAGGAGAACACGGGACCGATTGTCGTTTTAGTCCACGGATTTGGTGCGCACTCTTACCACTGGAGATACCAGATCCCGTATTTAGCGAAGAAAGGCTATCGAGTGTACGCGTTGTGCATGCTCGGGTACGGATGGTCCTCAAAAGCGAGCGAAGAGCAGTATTGCATGGAATATTGGGGCGAACAAGTGTCTGATTTCGTGCGAACGATTGCGAAAGCGACGGAGACAGACAAAGCGTTCATCGCCGGGAACTCCATCGGCGCGTTGGCGGCGTTGTACGCGGCATCGAAAGGGGCACCGGAGAGGACTAAAGGTCTGTGCTTGGTCAACGCGGCGGGAAATTTCGAGCCGAACGCGGCGCCGGGCCCAGAAAAGAAAACAATGGCACAAAAGGCCGTAGGAACGGCGCAAGATATGGAAGAGGCCGAGGAAAACAACACGTTGCAAGGCAAACTGCGGGTAGCGTTTGGGAAGTTAGCCGCATATGGTATCTTTTATTTCACTAAGATTCGCATCAAAACGATTTTGAATCAAGTATACGATAATGATGTGGACGAGGATTTGGTTCGAAGCATTGCGATGGCTGCAGAAGATCCGGAAGCGAGAGAAACGTTTTACGCCATCTCGTTGGCCGGTTCTCGAACGCAAGTGAAACCGAGGGATTTATTAGAAAACTTGAACGCGCCGGTTATGTTGTTGTGGGGAGAAAACGATCCGTGGATGACGCCGACGAAAGCAGAAAGAATCATGGAGATTAAACCGAGCGCGACTTATTCTCCCGTGCCGGCTGGTCATTGCCCGCAAGACGATAATCCTACGGACAGTAACAACGCGTTCGTGAAGTGGGCGGAAACTGTGGCGTAAGAGACAAAAAGAATTTTTCTTTAGAAAACCAATGCCGACAAAAGCGAGCACGCGCGCACGCGCGAGTATAATCAAAAGCGAATCAAAGCGTGTACATTAGAATAATAAGAAGGACGACGAAGAATGACAAAATTGTGTTGATTTATATTTTTATGCTTACGTTAATATATCAAAAAATCCTCTGTTTTTATATATGTCACACACCCCCCCCTTTTACTCTTACTCTTAATTTTATAGCTGCGGTTTGAATTTGTTCTTTCATCGATTATACATCAACAAGTTTACTTCGCGACAACTTCCGTCTCCGAAATCTTCTCGTAGAGCTCTCTCACCTTCAAGCCAACCAAAGTTTGGAAGAAACCGGTACCGTTGTTGGAGCCCGGGCCGTTTTGGTATTTCAACATTTGTTGCGTCAATTCACCGTAGAACTTGGTGGAAGTGTTGGACAACAAGGATTCAACGTAGATCAACTCCTCCAACTTGTCAAACTGACCGTCCATCTCTAAGACGGAGACTTCTTCTCCGTAGAAAGTGTCCGGGCCGTAGAAGAACTTGATGCCCGGGTACGAGCACGTCAACTTGCGGCCGCACGGGATCCAAGAGATCGTGGAACCTTCGTCGAACAAGTACGGGGTGTCAAAGAACTTGACGCCTTCCTTCATGATCATGCGCACTCTCAAGATTTTACCTTCGTTGTCATCCGGGATCAATTGCGTCGGCAAGACTTGGATGACGACATCCGCGAACTTCTTTTGCGGGTCAACAAAGGCATCGAAATCCGGCTTACGGGCTTCAATGGACGCCTTGATGGACTCCAAGGAGTGACCACGTTCGGCCATGTCTCTTTGGATCTTCCACGCGAACTTGACGTCGTCGGAGATGTCTAAGTAGATTTTGAAATCGTAGAAGTTTCTGACGCGGTCGTCGGCGAACGGGTGCAAGCCTTCCAAAATCAAAACTTTCGGGGAGACAATCTCTTCAGCCGGGTCAAAAACGCCAGTCACGTGGTTGTAGATCGGCTTTTGGACCGTTTTGCCTTCCTTCAAGGCTTTGACTTGTTCGTGCATCAAGTCAAAGTTTTGCTCTTTCAAGTTGAGCGCGGTCAAGCCAGATTCCTTACGGCCTTGACGGTCGTTCAAGTGGTAGTCATCCAAGCACAAGACGGTGGTGGTGTCCGAGATCAAAGTGTTGGAATCCGGGTTGCCCCCCTCAGGCGGGGAAGCCTTACCGCCGAACAAAGAAGTCATTCTTCTCATGAACGTGGATTTACCTGTTTGATTATTTAAAGATAAAGAGAGAGGTGCGTGAGCAAAAATTTGTTTGATATCTTCCACCATCGACAATCATCTGTCTCTCTAATCTTTCAATATTGAGAGATTTAATGGGATAAAAAGAGAATATATCCGCGAAAAGTGCCAGATGCGAACGATAAATCTCGCATTCCTCTGCGAATTCACGTAAAAGAATAGTACTATCACTTACCGCATCCAGAATCCGCGGCTAAGCCGATGATGACTGGTCCGTCAGCCTTGGCGTTCACGCGTAACGACGCTCTGGATTTCACTTGGTTGCGCGCGGAAGATTTCGCGGAAACCTTGGCGCCAACGAACGCGGATGATTGTAAGGAGAAGGCAGACATTTTAGATTAGATTTACTTAATGTAGTTTGTGGCTTAAAAGAGATTGGACAAATTCGTGTCGTGATGAACGCGAGTCGTTTTCTGATGAATGTGAGAGCAGTAATCGGATAAACGCAAACTCACTCGAGAGAGAAAAAACGAGCTTTCCGGTGTTTAGGGTATCTCTTGGTTCGCAAAATTCTACTACTTTACACTATATGCTATGTGCATTTGATAAGGGCTACAAACTACGCATGCGAGCTGCGAGATTCGTGTTCACTCTCTTACTCTCTCTTTTTCTCTCTCTCTCTCTGGTGCTCTTCTTCCTCTCACAAGACGACAAACTCTTCTTTTTCTTCTAAAGTCCATCATTTCCAGCTCCCAAAAGGTGCTTCACTCGATTTAAAATGGAGTCCGCCGAAGGATCGTACGGATGATCCGGCGATGGAATCTCCAACACCGCTGGAATCGGTTCAGCGTACTCGTTCACTAAATATCTAATCTCGTTGGCCACAAACTGTGCGATTAATACCACCGCCACGTCTTCTCTCGTCGTAAAATCCTTGAACGCATCTTCCATCTCTCGTCTCGAGGTGTCTGGTTTTACAATCAGAAAGTTTGATTTTCGTCTCGCGTCCAAGTTTCCTATCCCGGCGAGGAGAAACCCGGTGACGGTATCCTCGTCTCCAATGACGGCTAACAGAGATCCCTCGGAAGATGATGCGGCGACGGCGGCGGCGTTGGACGCGGTGGCGGCAGACATTAGTAGTATTTATGTGTAATTTTTCTTCGTCTTCTTTGGCTTCTTTTTTGTGGC
>JACLAB010015141.1_pt1 | contig 13758 bp, 10 predicted proteins | sample 8027921 | NCBI WGS metagenome assembly JACLAB01 (sample SAMN15725117, study PRJNA655200) | protist metagenome | isolation source: fluorescence activated cell sorting (FACS) single amplified genomes of... | place: USA: West Boothbay Harbor, Gulf of Maine | collected 2000-07-19
TTCTGCGAGAGAAGGCATGGTCGCTTGGAACGCGGACGTGATTAGTAGTTATTTTGAATCCAAGTCGGAAACGGTGAAAGTCTGTGTAGCAGGTCACGACCACCCTGGGGGGTACATACAAAGAGGTAACGTGCATTATGTAACAATAGAGGCAATGTTAGAAGCTGACTGCGGAACGTCGTATGGGTACCTCGAAGTGTACGAGCACGAGTGCATCTTACGAGGCGTCGGCGCTTGTAAATCTCGAAGAATGCGCACTTCCGAATGGGGCAGGTTCACCGGCATCGCCAATTTCGGCATGTTAACTGGAGATATCGATGTTATTGATTCTAATGACCCGGAAGAGGAGAAATTAGCGGATTGGATAAACGACCAACTTCGGACGCCATCCTCCGCGTCGTCCTCCTCGGACGACTCGGACGACTTGATTATTAGACGATGATAGTATAATGTATAAAAAGGCGATAGACGATAGATAGTAAATGTATAATAAATGAATGTAATAAGTTTATAGAAATGTGTAATTGTATATGGTATTAAACGAGCAGGTGACGAGGAACAGAGACAATATTAATTTATTCGAAGATTTATTCGTCGGCCGGAATCGTACCACTCGTCCATTCCATCCACTTTGTCGAGTCTTTCCAGTCTGCGTATTGGAACGCATCTTGGTTTTGGAACGACGCCCCGGTGCCGTGCACCCCCATACCTTCCGCACCGTGAGAAAACTCTTCCTTGAAGTTACCCGGCAAGTTGCGTCTTCTCATGTTTTGATCCCATTGACGGTTCCACATGTTGTAGCCGCCTTTGAGACCGACGATGTTCACGTATCCCCACTCGTCGAGCAACTCCAACGCTTGAATCGCGCGGTCTCTGCTGTCAGAGCACGTGATGATAATCTTTGCCTCCTTGTCCGGAAACGTCTGTTCGATCTTCTCTTTGAACGATTCGTTCTTCGATTGCACGTACACCTTCGCCCCGACTTCCGAGTCGTACTTTCTCACCGCGTTAATCAACGGAATGCAATGAAATCGCACCCCAACTTCCTTGTTCTTTCTCGCGGTCGGAAAGTTCCCGACAAACTCAATCTCCGCGTCCGATCGAACGTCCAAAACATCGTACCCATCCGCCGCGAACAAGATCATCCCTTCCAAGTTCGACGCGATCCCTTTATCCGGGAACGCCGCGATGACTTCTTCCACGACTTCATCCGTAAATCCTTGCTCCGGGTACCGATACGGCGTCGCCAACGCTTTCGTTCGCACGGATTGCGCTCTTTTCGCGGACTTGTTCACCGAAGAAACGACGACAGCTTTCGTCGTCGTCGTTTGCATCATCATTGCAGTTGTGGAGGACATTTTGATTACTAAGAATAAACAAAGTGTGTCGTTGGTGTGTCTTCTTTATGACGCGATTGGATGATCTTCAATCGCGTTTGGATAATCTTCTTCTTTCGTGCGCGGACCCACGTGGCAAACGACCAGAGATTTTTCATTGTCTTTATTAGGGTTTGACCCTAAATACTTTTTTAGAGAATTTTCGTCTCGTTTCTGTTTTGGACAAAAACTCTTTCGTCGTCGTCGTCAGAGGGAAAAAAAATGAGCGCGTTTCGTGTCCTTCTTCGAGCGCTGGCGAGGAGAGAACAACGACAACAACAACAACAACTGCTGTTCTCGTCGTCGTTTACATCGTCGTCGACGCTTCTTTCTCGCACACTTCTTCTCGGAGGAGGAGGAGGAGGAGGAGGAGGAGGAACTCCCGGCGTGGCGGTGACAAAAAAGAAAGCAGCTTTGTCGACGTTTTCGCGCGTTTCTTCTTCTTCTTTGTCTTCTTCTTCTTCTTTTTCGAACAACAACTACGACGAGGAAAAGGAAGAGCACAGAAAAAGATTGATAAACAAAACGCTCTACCGCGCGAAACAGAGAGGGTTTCTCGAACTCGACGTGGTCGTCGGGGAGTGGGCCGAGAGAAACTTGAACGCGAAAACGACGAGCGATTCGTTTTTGACTCAATTCGCAAAAGTTTTGGAAGAGGAAAATCCAGATTTGTACTCGTATTTGACTGGACAAAGCGAAGCGCCGAAATATTTAAGAGAGGAAAACGAGGCGTATAAAGCGCTGAAAGCGCACGTGATGAAGTTTTTAGACGAGAAGAGCGACGAGAAGACGAGAGCAAAGTTTGGGAAGGAGTGGGTCAGGGGGTGGAACGACGGCTCTTCCGAGGGGGGCAACCAGTAGAGATTTAGTAGAGTCGTCGCGGCGTTCGAGAGATAGATAGATAGATAAAGAGATAGATGGATAGATCAATTAGATGTGTGTGTGCGCGCGCGCGTAGTCTTCTACACAGATGTATGTAATGAACGTATGTATTTGTATCGATTAAATCAAGCTATGAAAAAAGTCTTTCCTTGCATGTATGTATATTTACTAGAACAAAAAGCTTCGTGTGTGTATTAAGTGAAGCCAACCAACTTTTATTAATAAGCTCAACACCTCTCAATCACGTGATCAAATAAATATTGCTGTATATTATTTAATCTGAGGTGGTCTTGTTGTGCTTCGCGTCGTTCGGCGTGAAGACTTCGTCGCCGTTCTTGATCCAGACCCACCAGTAGGCCAAAGCGACCAAGAGGATCTCAACCGCTAAGACAATCAAACCGTACTGATACGTCTCCCAGTCGTCTCTGAAGACCGGGGCGAGAGTGAGGGAGAAGACAGTCATCAACTTGATCAAGATGTTCAAGGCCGGACCGGAGGTGTCCTTGAACGGATCGCCGACGGTGTCGCCAACGACGCACGCTTTGTGAGTGTCGGACTTTTTGCCGCCGTACACCTTTTCGTTTTCGATGTACTTCTTGCAGTTGTCCCAGGCGCCGCCGGCGTTGGACATCATGACGGCCAACATAAAGCCAGAGGCGATGGAACCCGCCAATAAACCGCCGAGGCACTTGGCACCAACCAATAAACCGATGGAGATCGGCGTGAAGACGGCGATGATACCCGGCAAGAGCATTTCGTTGATGGAGGATTTGGTGCACGATTCGACGCACGCCATGTGGTCGCAAACAACGCCTTCCTTACCTTCCAACAAGCCCGGGATGGTGCGGAACTGGCGTTGGACTTCGACGATAATCGCGCCCGCAGCTTTTCTGACGGACAACATCGTCAAAGCGGCGAACAAGAATGGAAGCATCGCCCCGAGGATGATGCCAGACAAGACGTACGGGTCCGTGAGCAACATGTTCTCGGCGAGGCAGAACTTGCTTTCAACGCCTTCGCCGCATCCGAACGGAACGTTTTTAACGAACGCATTCATCATGGACAAGGCAGTCAAAACGGCGGAGCCGATGGCAAAACCCTTACCCGTGGCCGCGGTGGTGTTACCGAGCGCGTCCAATTTGTCGGTGCGTTCGCGAACGTAGTCCTCGACATCCGGAGACATTTCGGCGATACCACCGGCGTTGTCCGCAACCGGACCGTACGCATCAGTCGCGAGTGTGACGCCAAGCGTGGATAACATACCAACAGCGGAGATGGCGATGCCGTACAAGCCACCAATAACGAAGGTGGAAAGGATCGTCAAGACGATAACGATGGTCGGCGGGAAGACAGAGATCATACCAATGCCCAAACCTTGGATGATGACAGTCGCGGCACCACCGGCAGAACCGGCGTGCGTGATGGATCTAACCGGAGTGTACGCGTAAGACGTGCAGTATTCCGTGGCTTCGCCGACTAAGATACCCGCGATGAGACCGATGAGGACACACGCGAAGAACTTGTAGCCCAACTTGGAACCGTTGAACAAAATTTCGACGGAGATAATCGTAAAGACAATGACGAGGATAGAGGAAGAGTAAACGCCTCTGTGCAACGCGTGGAGCAATTCGGATTGGTCGGCGTCGTCCTTCGTGGAGACAGTCCAGAAACCAATAGCCGCAGCCAAGATACCGAAACCGGCGACCCAGAACGGCAACGCGATTTCAGCGTGAGAGCTCGCCAAGGAAGCGCAGGCAATAATGGAGCCGACAAACGATTCGAACAAATCAGCACCCATACCGGCAACATCACCGACGTTGTCACCAACGTTATCGGCAACAGTGGCCGGGTTACGGGGATCATCTTCCGGGATGTCAGATTCAACTTTACCGACCAAATCGGCGCCGACGTCGGCAGCCTTGGTGTAAATACCCCCCGCGACTCTCGCAAAAAGAGCGATAGAAGAGGCGCCAAAGCCAAAGCCAGACAAGTATCTGATCGCATCTCTCATGTCCGGATCAAAGGTGCTACCATCCTCGGGAGCGTTGTCTTGACCCATGGAGAACGCGTAGAACAACACGACCAAACCGAGGATACCGAGCGCGACGACGTAAAAGCCCATAACGGCGCCGCCGGCAAAGGCAATCTTAAGCGCAGAGTTCAAGGACTCCTTGGCCGCTTGCATCGTCTTAACGTTCGTTTCCGTCGCAATCTTCATGCCCATCCAGCCGGCCAACGCGGACAAAGACGCGCCGGACAAGAAGCACACGGTAGTTTGCCACCCGCCCTTGTTGTCGGAGTAGTCCACCGGAGAACCCGATTGGCCTTCCAAAATGCCAACAATAAACGCCGCGCAGATAACCACAAACGGCAGTAAATACGTGTACTCAGTCTTCAAAAACGCAACAGCGCCTTCGGCGATTTGGTCCGCGATGAACAATTGCGGTCCTTCACCACGCGGGGCGGCTCGAACTTTCTTCATCAAAACTGTACATTTGTGGTAAAACAAAAGCGATTGATTGATTGATTGTTTACATCATCACGGGGGAGGAGAGACATTTTGGGGTCAGCGACAGAGCGCACGAAAAGGTTTCAAAAACGATACCAAACAGGCTGAACCGATCGAGCTCGAGTGCCTGCGCGTTTTGGTTCCGCACTTTTCGGGAAAAGCTCCTCTCGAACGCATCTCAGCGACCGAAATAAAAACCGAACTTCGATCGTCATCTCCCCTCACCGCCGGAAATGATACACACAGAGAAAAGAGACCGGATTGAAAAAAAAAATGAGAAATGCGCGCACCTCCAATCATCAACAGCGCCAAGATGCCGCCAAAGAACGGCACCGAGACGACGATCCCGGGAGAGATGTCTTTATCCGCATCAAAAACTGCCATCGTGAACTCGAGTTAAATTTCGCAACAACGAGAGGATGAGAGTTTATTTCTGACGTTTGATTTGATTCGCGCCGCCCGACGAAACCAAACCCACAGCCTTGGGAAAATTTTCAAAAAATATATATCTCGATTTTTCTGCTTGGTTTGTGGGATCGAGTACCCTCCGAAGAAGCCCTGACAGGCCACACAAACGGGACCCCGGGATTTGAAGAAGGAAGCAAAAGAGCGCAACTTTTTAACACAGAGACGAGAAAAGTTTTACACGACAGTTTGGGAGGAGCGGTTTCCGCCGTCGTGTTAGGGAGAAATACTTTATATACACACGCAGCACTTTTTAGTAAAGTGTGAGCAGCATATCGAGACGATGACGAGCCGAGGAGGCGCGGCGTCCACCTCTGCGTCTTCTTCTTCTTCTTCGACGAGCGGCGATGGCAGCAACAGCCTCGCGTTGTCGTATCTCTCGCTCTTCGGGTGCGGGGTCGCGATTGGTGTTTCGGCGTCTCGAATTTTACTGTTACGACGACGACAACTTAGCGCTCGCCGCGCGTCGAAGAGAAGAGGCGAACAAGCCCCGCCGCGCGATGAGGATGAAGAGGAGGAGGAGGAGTGCCGTCGGAGGAGAACTTCCTCTCAAGCTTTATCCTCGGCTTCCTCGAAAACCTTATACGCGACGGACGATATCGTTCGCGAACATTTCACGCGAAACGTGCAGTTTTTCGGGCAACTCGGTCAAGAGCACATAGCGGACGCGTTCGTCGTCGTCGTCGGGTTAGGTGGCGTTGGTTCGCACTGCGCGAGCATGCTTTTACGCTCGGGGGTAAGGAAATTACGCGTGGTAGATTTTGACCAAGTGTCGTTGAGTTCGTTGAACAGACACGCGGTAGCGACGAGAGAGGACGTGGGGAAGCCGAAAGCGGAGGTGTTGAGGAAACACTTCGCGAAGATTTTTCCGGAGGCAGAGATTGAGGCATGCAACGCGATGTGCGAGAAGAAAAACGAAGAGATGGTGTTAGGGGAGTGGAAGAAGAACGAGACGGAGAATACGACGGAGGGTGATGAAAATGTAGCGCCTTCGTACGTGGTCGATTGCATCGATAACTGCGACACGAAAGTGGATTTGTTAGAGGCGTGTGCGCGAAGGAAGATACCGGTGGTGTCCTCCGGCGGCGCCGGATCGAAGTGCGATCCAACGCGATTGAAACTGTGTGATATTTCAAACGCGAATTTTGACCCGTTAATGCGTGCGATTAAGTATAATTTGCGGAAAAAGTATGGCATCAGTCACGGCGTGGATTGTCTCGTTTCCGTGGAGAAGCAAGTTCGAGAGTTGGTCACCGAAGTCGATTTGAAAGAAGGCGAAACGCTTCGCGATTATCAAGTCGTACCAAACTTTCGCGTGAGAACGATACCGGTTTTAGGTACCGTTCCGGCAATGTTTGGGTGCGCGTTGGCGTCTTTTGTTTTGTGTAAACTCTCGAAAACGGTCGAGCTATCGCCGGACGAAGGCAACGACGTGGATACGAAAATCGTCGCTTACCAGACGCAACTCGATCGATTGAAAGATCGAGAGGAAAGCAGAGGCTTGGGGAAGTGCGCGTTAGATGTAGATATCAATGATATCGCGTATTTGATAAAAGACGTGTGGCAACGTCGCGACGCGCGCGCCCTGGCGAAATCCGGCGATGATTTAGCGACGACGCCGTGGAAGGCGTTGAACAATCTCGAGTTTTGTCGCTGGGACGTGACGAAACCGTCGAGCATAGATAACTTAGTCTTGTTCGAAAGGAACGAGTGCGACGAGTGGGAAGAAGGCGGCGAGCACGCCATCCAGAGAGCGTTCCTGAAAGAACCAGAGTTAGTGCAAGTAGTAACGAAACGATTAAGAAGAGTCAAGTTAGAACACGAGATAAAAGTTGCAGATAAATAATTAGAATTTTTGTTGCACATTACAGTAAGCATATAGTCGCACAAATTACACTTCCGATTGCTGGTAGCCAGCGCCACTGAGGGAAAAGTCATCCGAGGGCCCGCCGCCTTTCTTCTTACTACTCCCTTGTCCTCTAATCCGTCCTTCCGGAACCGCTCCCGCGGGTTGCACGTGAGAAAAATCGTCTTGATATTCGCTCCCGGGCACGTACGTCCGGGACGACGAGTTCCCACCGGAACCCATCATCAACCCTTCGCTATCTGGATCCAAACACTCCCCTTCTAAATCATTCAACGCTCCTTTCATCCATAGCATTCCCCACAAACACACGCTCGCGACCCGAACCAAAAACGCGAGAAACTCCGGGAAGAGCGTCGTCCAGTTCAAGCTCGCGTACGACAACGTGTCGTAATACTGATCCTTCACGCCCGTTCGTCCACCCCAAATAGAACCGGTAAAGTTCAACAACCAAAGCAAATCCGTAATCGTCAACGCCAACAACACCGCGGCGTATATTTTCAACAATCTCGGCGTCTTCAACTCCAACGCCACGACGCCGTACAACGACACCGCGAGCGCGGAGGCGTGGATGATCCCGTACGTGAACGATAACGACCCCCACAAAGCCAAAACTATTTGCGCGTATAAACCTAATCTCGCAAATCGTATCATCGTTTTCGCGGTGATCCCGTTATCTTCCAAAGCGCGTACCGCGCGTTCGTTGAGCGCGTACACGTTGTCCATGATGATTTTGAAAGCGGAGAGAGAAAGAGAGAGAGAAAGAGAGAGAGGTCGGGGAACTATGGAAAAGGACAAAAGAGAAATCCTCAAGAGTCCCTTTCTCTGGTTGGTTTTGTGTTCAAAATTTTTTTGGTCGAAAAAACAAAAAAAAGAAAAATCTGATCTCTTCTCTCCTTCGCTTTCTTTCGATCGAATAAGGGAAAAAGAGATATCAGATATCCACACAGAAAAATTTCATCCGCCGAACAACGCGAACGAAAGCTTAAGTGGTGAGTGCAGATAAAGAACTTTTCGACGCCTTTGATTAGGAGCGCGTGTGCTGCTACTACTTTCGTTTCTCTTCCGTGCGAGTATTTGTAGACGAGGACGAGGACGAAAATGTTCATCTCGCAAAGAGCATCATCGTCATCATTCTTCGTGGGAACGACCCAAACGCGATTGGATTCTTCGTCTCGTCGCAGTGGGACGAAGAAGAGTATTAATAACAGAGGAGGAAAAGGAGAAAGAGGACGACGCGCGGTTTTCAGACTCGATGCTTCGGCGAACGACGGTAGTAAAGATGATCCGATTCTCTTGAGAGCGGCTCGTGGGGAAGACGTCGAACGGCCGCCGGTGTGGTTGATGAGGCAGGCTGGGAGATACATGGCGGAATTCAGAGCGTATTCGGAGAAGTATCCTTTTCGCCATCGGTCGGAGACGCCGGAAATTGCCATCGAGTTGTCCATGCAACCATGGAGAGCGTTTAAGCCGGACGGAGTGATTATGTTTTCGGATATTTTGACGCCGTTGCCAGCGCTTGGGGTTGAGTTTGATGTCGTCAGAGGGAAAGGACCGGTCGTAGAACCGGTGCGGTCGATGGAAGAGGTGAAAAAGTTGAAGACGTTGGACGATCCAGATTCGAGCTTGCCGTTTATTCGTCCGATTTTGAGCACGTTGAGGAAAGAGATTGAAGGTCAGAGCACGATGCTCGGATTTATTGGCGCGCCGTGGACGTTAGCGGCGTACGCGATTGAAGGGAAATCGGACAGACACTTGGTCGTGACGAAGCAAATGATGACGAAGAATCCAGAAATTTTACACGCGTTTTTGGCGCATTTAGCCGAAGCGTTGGGGGTGTACGTGTGCCATCAAATTGATTGCGGCGCACAAGTTGTGCAGTTATTCGATTCGTGGGCGCATCATTTGTCGCCCCAACAGTTTGCGGAGTTTTCGCATCCATACAACGAACGCGTGATGGAAATCGTGAGAGCGAAATATCCGGACACGCCGTTGATTTTCCACGCGAACGGGGGACATGGAAAGTTACACGAAATTAAGAGATCCACTGCGGATGTTATTGGATTAGATTGGGAGACGGACATGGCCGAGGCGCGATCGATCATGCCGGATCAAATTTTGCAAGGGAACATGGACCCGATGTATTTGTTCGCCTCGGAGGAGAGAATTCGAAAAGAAGTCGCAAACAACGTGAGAGATGCCGGGAACTCGAAGCATATTTTGAATGTCGGGCACGGAGTGGTCCAAGGCACGCCAGAAGGAAACGTTGGTGCTTTTTGCGACGCCGCGCGTGCTTCAGTCTACGCGGACATGAAGGCCCCAGCTCGTTAATTGAACTACTAGTACGTACTATGTCAATATTTCTACTACACACAAACAAATATCTAGAGAAATTCTTCTCTCCACAACACCATCATCCATCAGTCGCTATCGGCATGGATGATGTCTACGTCGCTATCGCCATCTAAGTTCTCGTCGTCTTCGTCACTGTAGCTTTGCTCCTTCGAGCTTTGCTCTATTAATTGGTCCACGTCCGGCGTAGCTACGACTAGACCTACGATATCTCCTACAAACGCGCATTTTTTCTTCTTTTCATCTATGATATTGAACTGTTCGTGGTGCCTATACGCCGTACCGTCTTTTAAATCAAACCTACATTCGCCGATGACGAATTTTGCCGTGCCATCTGCGTACACTTCAATCTCTCCGAGTTGTCCCGCCCTCAAATCGGGAACGCCGAGAAGTTTCTTCTGTTTCTTGTTCTTGTTGCTACTGTTCGTAGCGTTGCCTGCTCCCGCGGACGTTCTCTTCCCACCTCTTCTATTGTTATTTCTACCCGCAGCTGTTGCGCTATTTCTATTCCTACCGTTTCTTTCGTTCGCCAATGGCAAATCCGGTGGCAACTGCCACGCGACCAACTTCTCGCCTTTGGACGACCTCATATCGTCCAGCGTTTGCGCGATCGATTCTCCATTTTTTCTGCTTAAACCCTTCTTCTCTTCCTCGTTCCCGTTCGCGTTATCCCTCTCTATTTTCGCGGCGTCGTTAATACTCATTGCCTCCGCCTTTTTCTGCGCGTCAAATACGGCCAAATCGATGGGAAAATATTGCTTCTTGTCCGTCCAATCAGCCTCGTATTTTTCATCGGCGTCTATTTTTCGTCTCTCTTCGAAAGCGTCTTCCTCGTCGTCCACGTCCATCTGATCATCGTCGTCTGCTTCTTCTTCTTCTTCTTCTTCTTCTTCTTCTGCATCCTCGTCGTCTTTCTCTTCTTCCTCTTCTTCTTCTTCTTCTTCTTCTTCTTCTTCTTCTTCTTTCGGTTCCACAATTTCCCGCGATGGCGGCGACGCTTTCTTTTTCGTCCTCCCTCTTTGTTGCTGCTGCTGCATCGTCGACGCACCACCACCACCACCACCACTCCCTCCACCGGACGCATCCAGTATCTGCTCGTCCGTCGACGCCGTTCGTCTCGTCGTCCGTTTCGGAGGAAGAGCGCCTCCTAAAACCTCCTCCTCTTTCTTCACTTCCACTTTTTGATGAGGATGATGATTTGATGATGGTGTTCCCGTCGTTTTCTTCTTGCTCGCCGTCGTCGTCCCCGTCGTCGCTCGTTTCTTCCCACCAGCGAGTTTCGCTTCCTCCGCGTTCTTCGCTAAGCGTGACGTCGTTTTCATCTTTTGCTCTTCTCCCATATTTATCCTTTATTAAACTTTCCTTTTCGGGAGAAAGAGTAATGAAGTGAAGTGAAGCCGTTCGGGAAAGAAAAACTCTCGTAGTTGGTGAGAGAAGGAAAAAAGCAACAAGCAACACACCAAGACAAAACCAAGAATCGCCCAATTAAATTTAATCTCCCGCGCAGGCGCTGCTCTCACGCAACAAAACGAGAAGATGAAAAAGAGATATTTTTGGAAACCATAGTCGTGTCGTCATCATCACCAGGTGTTGTCCACATTCTATCCGCACGCGCGCTTCTTTGCAAAAAGAGGAGAAGAGATAATCTCGCCGATTAAACGTACCCACAAAATCAAACAACGAGTCTGTGTGTCGATACCACATCGGTTGCATTCACACTCGCGCGTTCTTCTCGATTGTTTTGCGCGAAGGAGCGGAGAACATAAAAAAAAAGATTTGGAATTGGGTGACGTCGAGAGAAGAAGATTAGAGAGATGAAGACGTTCTCGTCCGAGCGGAGCGCGGTCTCGTCGTACGGCGAACATCATCCGATGACGAATCAACAACAACAATATCAGCGCAGCGGTGCAACTGGGGTTGTTCCGATGCAACACGTTGCACAGCAACAACAACCGACCGCGTCGCAGTTGATATCTAAAAATCGCAGAGAGCTCAGAAAAAGGAAGCAAATGGCTCGAAAGTTTGGAACTCGAGAAATTCTCATCGTCCAATCGCTCATCGAGCGATGCTTGACGTTTTACGCGACGAAAGAGGAAGTGATTGAGATTTTAGAGAAGAAGTGCGGGATCGATGAGGTGATATCGTCGGTGATTTGGGACAAATTGGAACAGCAAAACGAGGAGTTCTTCAAGGAGTATCATCGGCGATTGAAGATGAAGGAAAGGATCGAAGCGTTCAACGAAGAGATATGCAACTACGCGCAGACGATTGGGATTATTCCGAGCGAGGTTGAGGAAGAGGAGGACGAGGAGGACGGGAGGAACACGATGAGCAACGACGAAAACGTGAACAATAATAGATCGGAAGAAGGGTCGCACGACGCGAGCGAAGGTAACAAACAAAAGAAGAAGAAGAAGAGTAAAAAAGCAAAGACAAAGGAAGCGGCGACCACCGCCACCAAGAAGGCGGAAGAAGAAAAAAACAAGAAAGATAATAATAATAATAGCAACAAAAGAACGGGCACGGGAGCGTTGAGTGGAGCCGTGAGTGCCGCGTTGACCCCGTTAGCTTTGGCACCGGGCGAATTGAGAAATTTGAATGATAATCCAGAAGCCGATTTGCCTTCCATGGAGCTGTCGTTCGAGGAAGAAAAAGATGAGATTCCATTGCCGCAGGCGCCCCCGGTAGTAGCCGAGAAGGCTACGGCGTAGTAGTGAGTAGAGAGAAGAACGAAAGCACTGATAGTCGAGTATTTTCTGTTGTATCACCACTTATTATGTACGTGTGTTTTGTCCTTTATCGTTTTCACCAACTCGACGTGAACCATTTCATCAAATCCACCCGTATTATTCTTACACATCCTTCGGCGCGTACCACTTCTTCACCTCTTCTATGTTCATGAATCTCTCGACGTAATCCGTAACTTCAGCGCCTCCATGCTTGGCCACGCACTCTTTATCCACGTAATCGATGCCACCGCTCGACAAACGATTCAACATCGGGACTAAGTAGCAATCCGCGATGGTCACCTTCTCGCCGCAAAGAAACTTACCGCCGCTCTTCGCCAACTGTTTCTTAACGTGCCCTAAATACACGGGCAAATCGTCGTCAACCCACCTCGTTCGCGCTATTTCGGTCGCTTTTTTGTGTTCATCCGAGCCTTTCCAAGCATCATCGTCCGGGTATCCGAAATTCTTCGGTTGCATACCGACGTACAGCCTCGGCGCCCAACTATTCGCCATCTCATCCACCAACGAAATTATCTCGTCCGTTCTCAATTGCGCCATCCCACCTTGCGGGTACAACTCAACGCCGTTCTCGTTCGCCAATATCCCCGCGTATCGTAACAACGCGTCCGATTGCGACACCACTTCCTTCCCGTCGATTTCAAGCACCGGGACTTTCCCGAACGGCGTTTTCGGTTTATACTGTTCTTTCCACTCGTCGGATTGCCCCGGCATCGCGATTCTGTGGTCCTCGAACGGGACTTTCCCGATCGTTAACGCCAAACGAACCTTCTCCGCGGGGCCTTGGATGTTGAAGTAGGTGAGTTTTAATTTTGGGAGCGATGATGTGGTCATGATTATAATCTCTCTCTCTCTTTGGTCAACGTGTGTGTTGCGTGGAAAAAAGTGACGGCTCCCCTGCGAGGCACCTCTTTGTTCACAAAAAATACGCGTGAAAGAAGACAAAGATCAAGAAGAAGAGAAAAACAAACGCAGACGCGACGACGGAAAGTGCGCGTTGCATCGCGATACGCTCGCAAAAAGAAGTTTTCCGCGGAAACGAATGGGGAGTAAAAAGCGTCTGCGAGCGGAAGAAGGAGGAGAAGGAAAAGATGACGATGAAGAGGAGGATATTTTGGCGTTACGCGCTTATCGGGAAGAACAAGAAGAAAGATTGAAAGAGCGCGAATCTGTTTTCGAGGCGCAGATGCGAAAGAAGGAGGAGGAGTTGGAAGAGGTGAAGAGAGAGTTGATGAAGTACGCGCCGACGCCGTTGTGGAAGGTTGTGACGGATAAGAAGTACAAAGATATCTTCGAGACGCATATTTTATGGAAGTTGGAGGAGTTGTCTTTCAGAGTGTTTCGAGAGGTGAACACGGAAAGTCGCGACGCGTGCAGACGGTCGGGGAGGAAGTTGCAGGAGACTTTTATTGCTGAAACCTTGAGTGGTAATCCACCAGTGGTAAAGGAAGAGACCAGAAAGATCGAGGGAAAACGAGCGCAGCGTTATTTCTGCAGTGAAGCAGCTGTTACGGGAAACCTCGCGTTGGTTCGTTGGTTACGAGAAGTGAAAAAGTTTGATTG
>JACLAB010007303.1_pt1 | contig 13754 bp, 11 predicted proteins | sample 8027921 | NCBI WGS metagenome assembly JACLAB01 (sample SAMN15725117, study PRJNA655200) | protist metagenome | isolation source: fluorescence activated cell sorting (FACS) single amplified genomes of... | place: USA: West Boothbay Harbor, Gulf of Maine | collected 2000-07-19
GTTTGTAAACGCGCATGAGTGATGATTGGCGCGTGCATGTTCTCACGCGCGACACGATGTAATTCGATGTCGTAATTCAGACGGAGCGCGGCGACGCATGCGCGCGCGCGGCGACGCGAACTCGCGACGCGCGAACCACGTCGCTACACGAGCGCGCGCATCACTACGCCTCCCTATACCTCGCGAGGATATAGCCATGCGATGACGCATGGGCGAACGCTCGCGCGTCACACGTGTGTATCGTGTGTCACATGCGTGTGTCACATGTGTAATTCGTGTGTGTGTCCTCACTTGCACGCGCGAAAGCGAACAGTTCTCGGCACGCTTACATCAGTGAACGCAACGGGGACTCGCCTCCACCGACGACCCAGCGGGACACAAAATCAAGTCTAGGAGCAATAGCACCACCCTTGTAGTCAGTTGTATTGTCGAGCTTCGAGTGCAAATAACGTCGAGTTCATGCGGGCGATGGAAACGAGCGTGCACGCTGAGACGTTACGCTCCGAGCTCGAAAAAATCTACAGAAATGTGGATGTCTCCTCGGAGGGAAAAATCGACTCATTTCGTCGGGACACGCCGCTTGGGCTCGCGATTAACTTTGGTCACATCGAGGCGCTGCAAGTCATATTGGATGGACAACTTGTGAAGGTGCCGGATGACAAGTTGCAGGCCGTGTCGCAGGCGTTCTTCGAAGCCACAAAGTGCGACTGCGTACCGGGGCTCCAACGCGTCGTTTTGATGCTGCTCGACGCGATGAAACAATGAACCACCCTTGACTTTCTTGTCTGATGCTGATTCTGGAGATTCTGGACTCTTACCGCTCTTGTAACGCACATGTCTATCAATTTCACGCACCACTTCAGCAACGGGCGACGACGCGAATGCTATGATCCCAAGCATTCTTTGCGTGAATATATCCATCGACGTGTTGTGAAGTGCATTCGCAGCCAACAAAGCGCGAATCGATGCACACGACTTTCGGCTTCGTCGCGCGTCCATCGCGATCGACGCGGATCGCCGCGAATGGGCGTTTCTATCAATTTCACGCACCACTTCAGCAACGGGCGACGACGCGAATCCTAAAAACGCAAGCATTCTTTGCGTAAATATATTCATCGACGTGTTGTGAAGTGCATTCGCAGCCAACAAAGCGCGAATCGATGCCCACGACTTTCGGCTTCGTCGCGCGTCGATCGCGATCGACGCGCGATTGCGTGTCCTTTGTCGCGCGTCGATCGCGATGCGCACGATGTCGTCCCACGCGAGCGCGTGGATCGAGAAATGACGTATCGAGACCTATTTCAGCGACATCGCGCGATGGCGCGAGACACCGCGTCGTGTATTCGAGGCCTCACGAGTGACGCGCGTCACTTTCAAACCACGCACCTCGGAATAGGAGAGGGGAACAACGCCCCGACTTTGCGCGCGCCACACCGCGACGCGTGCGCGCGGTTGAAGACTGAACGACAAACGTGTGATATGTTTGGTGCTATGCGACGGCTCTTCGCGCGCAAGCGCCCGCGCGACGACGAGGAGTGTGAGGGAGAAGAAGGTGCCAAACGCCGACACGCGGCGCGCGCGCGCGCGCGACGCGGAAGGATGAAGGCGGCCGCGGCGGACGGGTGCGCGGAAAGCGGTGCGGTCGACGGCTCGGCCGGACCGAGCGCCCAGGGATGCGACCAGGGCGCGACCACGACGCACGTCGCGCGGCGAGACGAGGACACGAGCGGCGTCGCGCGCGCGGTTGGGGAGTCGACGAAGAAGAAGAAGAATAAGAAGAAGAATCACGAGAAAACGAAGAAGACGAAGAAGACGAAGGGTCTGAAGAAGAAACTGCACGGTGAAGACAGGACGTGGCACCCAGAGCGCGTGGACGAGGAGCAATTGGCGGAGGACGTCGACGAGGAGCCATTGGCGGAGGACGTCGACGAGGAGGAATTGGCGGAGGACGTCGACGAGGAGCCATTGGCGGAGGACGTCGACGAGGATGAATTGGCGGAGGACGATTACGAGGAGGAATTCGACGAGGACAGCGCGTCCGGCCACCTCGCACGGTGGCGCGGCGTCAAAGTTGAACAATCGTTCGTCGCACGACGACAGGCGTTGGAAGAGCGTTTGAAACGAGCAATCGGCGATGTCCATCCAAGCAAGATTTACGCACACCAGCGCGCAGCAGCAATGTTGCTGATCGAGAGATTCTGTTCCGGTTCTCCAGGATGTCTTTTTGTGCTAGATTGCGGGTTGGGAAAGACACATTGCATACTCTTGCTTGCTGGCGCGTTAATTCAAGTCGGCGTTCGAGTCGTCGTCGCCTCTGAAAATTTGCTCCTTCCAGAGCTCAAACGCATCTTTGCGGATTTATGGCCAGAGCTTGAACCAGACGCGCTCGACATCATTTGCAGCGGACATCAACCGGTACACAAAGAGCACGCGAAGGATGCGTTACGCCAGCGCGCTGAAGAAGATGTCGTACTCATCGTGGACGAAGCGTCGCGATACTCGGACGAGGAGGGAGCCATGCACGAGGCGATCCGCGAGAGTGATGCTGTCGGTTATCATCCCTTCCGAATCCTCGTGACCGCGACTCCGTTCACGTCGACCTTCTCAAAGCTTGCTTCGTTGGTACACTTGACTGGAATCGTGAGCGACTGTGACCACGATGATTTCAAAAAAGAATTTCTCGCCGCGGCGCGATGTTTCGTGAACGAGGTGAAATTTAAGGCTGTGGACGAAATCTGCCCAAATGGTGAGCTACGAGAGTTTTTGGACGAGCTAACGGTTGGACGGCGCGCGCTTGAGAAGGTCGCGCCAAATATAATCGCCACGCTCAACGAGGAACTGAACGACCGAGTTCGAATGCAAGTGCAAGTACTGACGATTCCGATGATGCACTCGGAGCAGCAGTGGGCGAAAATTCTGGCGGCGATCGCTTCGAGGTGCCCACATCAGTTGCTAGACATCGTCACGAAATGCGAGTTGTCCGAAACGCTGGCCATGCACCTCTCGCACGAACTTGGATTGGAACCGAGTGGATCGGATGATGCAAACAAGGACGCGACTGTCAAAGCGATCATCGAGCTCGTATTGTCGATGGCTCATGAAGGCGTGGTCGTTTATGTGCCCTCCGATTTGGCGGCTGGCGCGTGGTTCATCTGGGCGCGACTCATCGCGATTTTGGGTCCTTCGGCTGTGGCGGTTATTGATCAGGATACGTCGCGCGACGAGCGACAGCGCATCATTCATTCGTTTGACGAGCCGGTCCACGAGCGTCAATACAAAGTATTGTTCGCGACGACGGAGACGTCAGGATTCGGTATCAACCTGCCCACCGTCGACAACGCCGTCTTGCTGACGAGCTCGTGGACGGCGTCTACGAACGCGCAGGCAACGCATCGCAACGTGCGCGCGTTTTCAAGTGCGGTTTCAACTCCTCGGACAAAACGACTCGTCGTCGTCATCATGGTATCAGCCAATGGTTCTCTTGCACTGAGTCGTCTCTCGCGCGCCGCCTTTCGCGGCAAATGTGGTGCTTCGCTCTTTCCTCCGTTTCTCCCGATCGACGAGTCGTACAATTTACCAATTTTGGCAACTTCGGCAACGCCACTGACGGTCGAGAAACGCAACGCGTGCAAGATCAGCGATCTGGCGACGGACGGCATCGTACTGCGCGATTACGCTGATTTCCTGTCAAGCATGAACACGTTGGCGTCATCAACGACGAGCGTGGAATTCTTGTTTGCAGGAGATTCGCAACAACCGTCCAAGACGCGAAAATCTTCGAACGTGGAGAAATCTGCGGTAACGTCAAAGCGAGGTGCCGGAACGACTTCCGGCGGCGGGCTGAAATACAAGAACATTCGAGCGAAGAATGAGACGGAGCGTGCTATCCTCTGCGGTATTGCGCATTCTCATCCCGTGCCAGTTTTGAATTCCGAGGTTGCTGCGCGAAGCGTTGAACAAGTGCGCCTCATCGAGGCTGGCATCGCGCGCGCGCGAGTTGCTCTGAAGCGAGGCGAGACATGGCGTCCGTCAACATCACAAGATTTCTGCTACTTCTATCCAAAGGTGGTGACGTCCGATGCGCCCGTGCGGAGGTTCATGATCACCGCTTCGTCGCTTTCGTCGGACAACTTGTTTTCGAAGAATCCCATCAAGCAAACGCCGCAGATGCGCGCGGGCTTGAAACTCGAAGCCGACGCGTTGATTCACGTATCGAAAAAATATGGATTCAAGATGGTGTCGAACGTTGACGCGTGGACGCGCGCGCTTCCTTCGGAGCCCACCTTTTTGGCTGCGACGCTCGACGGTTTGACGACCGACGGCGTCATTGTCGAGTTGAAATTTGTTCACTCGTTCATGGATGTTCTCACGCCAGCCGGGGCGACCAAAAAGTACGAGAAGTACTTGAACCAAGTCCAAGCGCAGTTACACGTTTTCGAGCTCCCGCTCGCGATGCTCGTGTTCTACTCCATCGACGCGCACAGCGGTGATATGTTTTCGTGCGAATACTGGATTCATCGCGACGATGATTGGCTCGCCCGAAACAAAAATCGATTTGATAAGGCTCTCGCCAAGCAACGCCGCAAATTCAAGTTCGACCCCAACTCTCTTTGATCAGCGCACGGACGCACTCCCGACGATGTCACGAAATATGATATATACATATAGATATGTTGCAACCTTAAACCAGACCAAAGTAATCACAAGTGTCACGCGGGTCGTCGCGCACAAGTGCGAACTCAACGCGTTCTGACGGCTCGAGGGCGTACCGTCGCGCATCACCGAGACCGCAGTGCGTGCGCACGTACGCCGCGCCGGGTTCACGCGCCATCGCTCGATCCACGTCGTCGAATCGAGTTTCGAGAGCTTCTAAAAGCGACGTGTGGCACTCCATTTTCCCGCGCGGCGACGACGGCGGCGGCGGCGGCGCCCTCGCCCACTCGAACGCGGCCGTACGCTCTCGCGGGGTCGAATTCATGAACACGCTCTAGACGTGCGCTCTCGTCCATGCCTCCCGCACCCTGAAGTGTGGTCATTCAACGCGCTCCAGACGTGCGCTCTCGTCCTTGCCCGCACCTGGCCGTTCCACAACAAGTCATTCGCGCCGTGAAATGCGGGGACGTGTGGGGACGTTGTAGAAAAGTCATTCCCCGTGCGACACCAATTCGTCCTCCGACACGCGCCTTCGACACGCGACGTCTGGACACGCAGCGCGGATCGATTGAAATTCGAAGGTGCGTGATATCGCGCACGCGGCCCGACGCCGGCGATGATGATTTCCTCGCATGGCGCGATTTGTTCGAATCGTCGTCTTCATCGCTCGTACTTTCGTGGCGGCGCGGAGAGAGCACGAGAGCGCCGCGCACACACGGCTCGAGACGGAACGCTCGCGCATGACGAGAACACTGTGTGCGCGCGGTTCGTGAGCGTCGGACCCGAGCGTGTGTGTCAACGCGCCGAAGATGTGTGACGTCTTTATAAATCGCGTTGCAAATTTGCAAAGTTTGGCGCGCAGCGCACGCGCGACGTGCGCCTCCGCGAGCATGTGAACGCGACATAACGCTCATGTACGCGTTTGTAAACGCATGAGTGATGATTGGTCTCACGCGCGACACGAAGGCGTCGACATCGTAATAATCTATGTAATTCAGACAGAGCGCGGCGACGCGTGCGCGCGCGGCGACGCGACTCGTGACGAGCGAACCACGTCGCTACACGAGCGCGCGCATCACTACGCCTCTCTATACCTCGCGAGAATATCGCGATGCGATGACGCACGGGCGAACGCTCGCGCGTCACACGTGTGTCACGTGTGTCACATGCGCGCGGCACTGCGTGTCGTAGCGCGAACGGTGGGTGCTCGAAATAACGGTCTCCGAGCGCACATGTCAATCAGCATCGCGCGACGACGTGAAAGCTACGAACACAGGCATTCTTTGCGTTATAATACCCATCGACGTGTTGTGAAGTGCGTTCGTAACCAACAAAGCGCGAACCGATGCGCACGACTGTCGGCTTCGTCGCGCATCCATCGCGGTCGGCCGCGGTCGGCGCGCGGTCGAATACCGTTCGTCGCGCGTCGATCGCGATGCACACGATGTCGTCCCACGCGAGCGCGTGGATCGAGTAACGTCGTGTCGAGACCTATTTCAGCGACACCGCGCGATATCGCGAGACACCGCGTCGTGTAGGCGCGGCCTCACGCACCACGCGCGCACCACGCGCGTCACTTTCAAATAAGGCACCTCGGAATTCACGAGGGGAACTAACTAACGCACGCGCGCGCGCCACACCGCGACGCGCGCGCGCGGTTAAAAACTGTACGACAAACGTGTGATATGTTTGGTGCTATGCGACGGCTCTTCGCGCGCAAGCGCCCGCGCGACGACGAGGAGGGTGAGGGAGAAGAAGGTGCCGAACGCCGACACGCGCCGCGGAAGGCGGCCGCGGCGGACGGGCGCGCGGAAAGCGGTGCGGTCGACGGCTCGGCCGCGGAAAGCGGCGTGACCACGACGCACGTCGCGCGGGGGGACGAGGACGCGAGCGGCGTCGCGCGCGCGGTTGGGGAGTCGACGAAGAAGAAGAAAAAGTGCGTCCTCTGCAAAACAGCACAAGCCCGGCGCGGCATCGACGTCTGGCATCTCGGCTCTAAGATCAGTGACATTTTTGGCCCGATTTTGTATCGATTTTCTCGAAGAAAGCGGGAACAAATCAAGATAAACAAATCGGAAGTTATCTGCAAAGGCGACGGTTTGTGCATCGCATGTGCCTTGCGTTCTGGACAAGGTGGCCGCGATCTTATCGATCTCGCATTCGAGCGCCGTATGGAGGATACTCGAAAAGTCGTCATCTTTGCGAAGCACGTTCAGGAGAAATGCCATGGTAAGCTGCCGCGGCAAACAGATTGCGCCGAGCTCGAGGGATGGGAACATGAGAGCGCCGGGGCAGCACGCGTTCAAGTCGGCCGATGGTGGTACAGTTTCACCACCACAAAAGACGGCGCTCGGAAGAAGCGCGTCGTCGAGGCCGCGGCACGCGACGACGACACGAAGACCCAAGAGGCGTTGCAGTACTTGGCGACGTGTGAGAGGCGAAACGACAGTAAACTTGACGTGGAGGGCGACTCGCGGAGAGTGCGAATTCTTGCGATGTACGTTGAGGAGAAATGCGATGGTAAGCTGCCGCGGACAAGAGATTGCGCCGAGCTCGAGGGATGGGACCATGAGAGCGCCGGGGCAGCACGTGTTCAAGTCGGACGATGGTGGTACGAGTTCACCACTACAAACGACGGCGCTCGGAAGAAGCGCGTCGTCGAGGCCGCGGCACGCGACGACGACGAGGCGAAGACCCGAGAGGCGTTGCAGTACTTGGCGACGTGCGAGAAGCGAAACCATAGTGATTGTGACGTGGAGGGTGACTCGCGGAGAGTACGCATTCTTGCGATGTACGTTGAGGAGAAATGCCATGGTAAGCTGCCGCGGACAAGAGATTGCGCCGAGCTCGAGGGATGGGACCATGAGAGCGCCGGGACATCACGCGTTCAAGTCGGCCGTTGGTGGTGCGAGTTCACCACCAGAAACGACGGCGCTCGGAAGAAGCGCGTCGTCGAGGCCGCGGCACGCGACGACGACGAGGCGAAGACCCAAGAGGCGTTGCAGTACTTGGCGACGCGCCCGCAGCGAGACGAAAAGAAACGATCCCGATGAACGACGTAACGCGTACGATGAACTATAAATAAAAAGCCTTGTAATGATACGTGATGCAATTCATGACGCGCAAAGATCGTTTCCATCGCATAAATTCCTACGAGACGATGTCCTACGAAGTTGCGTGTAAAAAATACATTCTATTACAGAGCAGCTATGCGAGCACGAGACTCGTGTTCTATGAATTGCCTACGCCATGCCGTACACGGCTTCTTCTGAAAAATCGGATTGCGTGTTGAGCCTCTCGCGCATCAACGCCGCCATCGGATCGGCCGCCTCTCGCGAGAAGACGTTCGTGTCTGTTTCTTTTTCGCTGGTTCGTCCGGCGAGTCGGTGAAAGCGTCGCGATTCGAATCGTCGCCGTCTTCGACGTCCGCGAGCATTTCATCACCACCGACGGCTTCACCCTTCTTCGTGTTTTCTACGATCAATTCGTCACGGAAACCTTCTTTTGAGAACCCTCCGTCGGCGATGTTGAGCTCATTCGTGCGAATAAACTCCGCCGCGCCGCTCCAATGAGGATCGTGCACGTGGCGCTTCTTTTCAGACGCCGTCGTTGATTTCCGCTTACCTGTCGTCTTATCCGCAGTGAGCGAGTGCACGGGATAATCGCACTTACGGAATCGGCTGAACATGGACACGTCGTACTTGTACTCGACGGCGGCTGAGCTCAGGACAGTCGCAGCCAGTTCTCGGTCGTCACCGATCAAGTACACTTGCTTCGCCCCGTAGCACAGCGGTACAAGCGTTGAAGGCTCGACCGCTAGCGTAGCCTCGTCAATTATGACGGCGTCGAACGGCGTAGACATCCTGGCAAACATACCCGCGCCGCTAAATGAAAGCGTACTACACACCACGTTCGCTTCGTCCAAAATTGCCTGTTTCAACCTGTCGCGTTCGACGGCCGCTTCGAATCTGCGCACCGAATCAACGTGTGCGCCCAACTCTCCTAATCGTTGTGAAACGAGTGCATCCATGCTGACTTGTCGCACCGAGTCGTGTACGTTTACGCCAACGCGGACGACAGTCGGTGAGTACGTCTCGCCATTACCGTCGACGAGACCGGTCTTGATGATAAGCGACACGATTTCATCTAAAATCTCGTTCGACGGCGCACACACGAGAATCTTTGATCGTCTGTAGGCGTCGGCGCCCAATGTTTGCGCGACGACTCTCACGGCGCCATTGCTCGACGGCTTGGAAGACGGAGACACATTCGATTCGGCGTTTACCGATCCGCTCACTTTCTCCGCCACGAGCGTCGGTGGCGGTGGTGCGTCGCGCGGATTAGTTGTTCCCCGCAACCATGGCGAAGCGCGCATCCAAGCTTCGCGCTTCTCCTCAGCTGTGGCTACCACGCGCGCCTCTCGCATCTTGGCGTACGCCTTAAAATCAACGATCGCCCTCGAAGACGTGCTCGGAACGGAGTGCAACAGCACGGACAGCAGAGGAATGATCGTGCGCGTCTTCCCAGTCCCCGGAGCACCTTGAACGAGCACCAAGGGCTCTCGCGTTAACGCGCTCTCTAACGCCTTGATTTGCGAATCGTTGCAAGAGCGCTCGACGAAAGTTTTCAAGCCGTCGGGCATACTCCACGCGTTGACGGAAGACGGACCGCCGATGCCCGCCGCGGGAGTGCCGTTAAGAATCGTCGCCGCGTAGGGGAACGCTGGAAAGGCGTGAATCGCTAGCCACTCGCGCGTGAACGTGGACAAGTTTGCCAAACTCTTCAGGAACCAACGCTCGCCCTTCACCGCGGTGAGCGCGTTGCGAACGGTGCGAAACCGCTTGTAATCGCTCTCACTATGCGCTCGCGCTTCCGTCGTCATTGTTGTATCTGGGAGGTATAGTCGAAGGCGCACTCGAGTTTTCATTTCGCGGCCATCGACGACGGCGAGCGCGTGCGTCAACCTCGCGTCCTCCGTCACCTTCGCGGTCAACTCTTCCTTGCTCAGTAGCACTAAATCGTTATCCGAGAGTCGTTCCGAATCGGTTTCGCTCACGTCGAACGCGACGACGTGAAACTCTTCGTCCCGCTCCGCCGCGCGCGCCGCTTCCGCCTTCACGCTCGTCCCCTCGCCGCTTCGTCTGCGCACGTGCTCGTCGCACTCAGCGAGCACGAACGGGGCGTACGTTCGCACGTACTCTCGTGCGTTGTCGAATCGCAACGGGACCTGCGTCATCGACCTCGTCGCCGTCGTATTCGCACCGCCGCCGCCGCTCGCGAACCAGTCGGCCGGCAGCAGCGCGCGATGGAACGCGGCGAGGTGGGCGTCGACCGCCCACGCATCGTGCGTCGTCGTCGTCGTCGTCGTCGTCGTCGTCGTCGCCATCGCTTTCGCGTCAGTCGGCGTGCACGCGGTCGCCCCGTCGTCGTATGCGGGTTCGCACTCGTTCGTCGTTCGCGCTCTTGCCTTCACACGCCGACGGGGCGACCACCGCGTCGTTCGGCTCGGCTTTCGACACGATGGGACAGGCGGGGAAGAAGAAGCGAAAGTCGATCGGGGACGACGACGACGGGCCGCGACGCGACGACGGCGCTGGCGCGACGGACGTCAAGCGCACGACGGTGAAAAAGGCGAAACGACCGAGAAAGAGAGCGACGACGACGACGGCAGGCGCGACGACGACGACGCAAGCGACCGAGGATATGTCTCCCACGCTTGAGAAGCCACGCGCGAGCGAGACGGCGAAGAAGATGAAGAAGACGAAGAAGGCGAACGACGATGTTACTGAAGACGGGGAAATTGCGCGAGGAAGCGACGGCGAGGCGAAAGACGCGAAACCGCAGAGCGATTATGGTGAGGCGGCGACGACGGCGGACGACCAGGAAAATGAGGAGGTGCGCAACATATTACGGCAACCGCGGTACTTTGACGATGATTACGAAGCTGCGGCGCTGCGTTGCTTCCGCTGCGGTCAAGGTGGGCATCGCGAGGCCGAGTGCGAGCTTCCGGCGAAGAAGAAAGCGTGTCATTTGTGCGGATACAAATCTCACATCGCGCGCGACTGTCCACACGGCTTGTGTTTCAACTGTCTCACCCCAGGGCACCAGAGCCGCGACTGTCCGTACGCGCGTGGTTCCGGCCGAGACGCTCAAGAGCGATGTTGTCTGAGGTGTGGAAAATCCGGTCACGTGGTCGCTGATTGCGTGTACAGATTCGACGCGAGCGATCTTGCGCAGATTCACTGTTACGTGTGTGGGTCCAAGGGACACCTTTGCTGCGCGCCGCAAGACTCTTTACCTCCTGGACTACCGAGTTGCTGTCGATGCGGCGGCGACGGCCATCTCGATACTGCGTGCGCGCACTCGAGGCGAGGCTTCGGTGGTGGTGCCGCACCTGATTTTGCGTGTTTTCATTGCGGCCAACGCGGTCACATCGCTCGCGAATGTCCGAGTAAGAACAACACGCGCGGCGGTCCAGGAACATCGTTGGACTTTTCGCGCGCGCCTCAGACGTTCAGCATCGGTTCAGGTGGTAGCTGGCGCGGCGGCGGTGGCAGAACGTCAAAGTACGCAAAGTATAGCGGCGGAGGCGGAAGAGGCAGAGGCGGTTGGAGCGGCGGTGGCAGTGGCACGCAGAGACGTTGGTGAGTCATACCGTAGATGTGTAGTCAGCATATGAAATCGCGTAGGAAAATAGAGTAGACGTTGCAAAAGCACAGAAGCGAAAACAAACAGCAGGATTTATAGGTGACGTTGGTTGGCGCAAGGTGTACCTAAATGTTCTATGTGCTAATCTCTAACTCTCAACCGCCACTGCGACTTCCGGTGACGCTTCTTCTTTCTGAACTACTTTTTTCTTGCGCGACGCGCCGAAAGAAGCCGACGGGTCGAGCATGAGCGCGGCGAGCTCGTCCCGCTTTGATGCCTGTTTAGCGAACCCAAAACTATTCACGAAGAATCCCACGACCCCGACCGCTGCCGCGAACAGAACGAGCGCGCGCGAGGTATCAATCTTGCGACCTGAACCGTTCGTGCGCCGCGCCGCAGTCGTCAAGACCTTTGACTCGGGAATTCCTTGCGTCGCAGCTTTGTCGCCGTTCTGGGCCTCTGGCTCGCTCGCAGCGAGCAGTGCGGTGTGGTTGACATCCTGGTCTGCATGGATGTGCGAATGTGTCTGGTGACGCTCTTCTATGCGCGCCGCCACGCGCTCGGCGATTCGTTCTTCGACGATCGCTAGCCGCGACTGCGCCGCGGACGCTCCCCCCAACGCTGGCGCCAGGACGCTTTCGCGCACCACTCCAGACTTGACCAGACCTTCTAACTCCCTCGGCAAAGTCGCCATGAAGTCTACTTTCGACGTCAATACCATGTCCACGTCATCCGCACCACAACTTCTATCGACGGTTTGAAACGCTACGCACGCCGCGCGCGCGCCGCGAAATCGCTCTTCAACAGCTCGCGACGCCTCCATCGTCGTCCCGTGCTCGACTTGCGCGCACCATCGCACGTTCCCACTCTTCGCGCGTTTATCGTCTCCTTCGCGCCAGCGTCGCCACGGCGCGAGCCCTCCGTTCGCTGCTGGTACCACGTAGTCCGTCGCCGGTCGCCGGCGGTCTCGCCGTTCACCGCGCGCCGCCTCCGCGTCCGCGTCCACGAGCACCAGCGTTCGCCCACTCGCCTTCGCCACCGCGGCGTAGCACCGCAAGCGTTCGACGTCGCGTTCGAACGATTCGCTCGCCGGTGCGTGGGCGTATAAAATCTTCGCGCCGTTGTTGTCGGCTCGATGCGCGCGCGCGTCCGCACCGCGCGCGAGCGCGGCGATCGACGCGCACGCGCCGACGCACGCGATTGCGCTCTTCATCGTCCACGCGTGTCGTCGTCGCCGAACTCGCGCGCTCGCGCGCTCGCCCATCGCGCGCGGTCCGATGTGATGGAAGGTGCAAGGTGTAGGGTGTTACAACGCGCACACGACGCGTCGCCGCGGCGAGCGTTTCCGAAGGCGTTTTTTCGAGGCGAAATCGTTCGGCGCGCACTGTCGATCGCGTGGGTGTGACGATGGTGGCGCTGGACGTCGAAGGATTGACGCGGGAAATAGACGCCGTGCGCGACGTCGTCGTCGTCCCGGGCGCGCGCGGAGAAACGACGACGACGACGTCAACGGCGGAGCGAGCTGGGAGTGATGATGTGGGAAGGATTGAAGCGGCGCTCGCGGGACACGAAGGGACGTGGCACTTGCGTGTCAATAGACTCGAGCGCGGTAAACTCGTCGCGTGGTACGCGGTGGTGTATTCACGTCCCGTACCCGTGCGAGCGCAGCCGCACATCGATAGCGCCGTGTTGGGCTTCGCGGCGCCGAGCGCGCGCGTACTCGGCGTGTCGCTCACGAGCGATGGGTGGCTTGAACTCGCGGGAGACGACGCGAGCGGGGAAAACGTGAACGGTAGCGCGGGATGGATGCTGACAAATCATCCCGAGCACGGAACTCTACTCGAACACGCGAGCGGGTGCGAACTGCCGCCGACGACGATGCGTCTGGCGAGCGCCGAAGCGGTGATCGACGTCGACCACACCGCGCTTCCGCTCAGGAACGAAGGATACTTGTATCGCGTTGCGCACGGACCGTTCGTTCCCGTGCGAGCATCGGCGTCGGTGAAATCCGAAATCATCGGTCGAATGCACGAGGATCGACTAGTTCGCGCGCGCGCGCGCCGCGGGGATTGGATCGAGCTGCGCGAGGACGGCGTCGCGGGATGGATGCTGACGCTGCATCCCGAGTTTGGGCGACTACTGAAGCGATGCAACGCGGACGGGAGCGATATTATTCACGCCACGTCGGAGTGATTCTTGCACCGCACATAGTGATGAGTACTCAATACGTTTTACCGCTAAATTTCCCTAGATCTCGCTAAGAAGTTATTTACCCCCACTTCGCTTTCGTCTTGTTCTCTGCAAGCTTCGTCGTCGTGACTTCCTCGAGCATGGCTTTCGTGCACGCGCCGTCGGACGATCCGTGCGCCGCCGCTTGAACGCTCGCCATGAGCTTTGAAATTTCACGACCGCTGAGACCTTCCGTCTTTGCCGCGACGGCGTCCAGGTCGGCG
>JACLAB010011590.1_pt1 | contig 13748 bp, 14 predicted proteins | sample 8027921 | NCBI WGS metagenome assembly JACLAB01 (sample SAMN15725117, study PRJNA655200) | protist metagenome | isolation source: fluorescence activated cell sorting (FACS) single amplified genomes of... | place: USA: West Boothbay Harbor, Gulf of Maine | collected 2000-07-19
AGAGCTAATATTTATATTAGTGGTCCCAACGCTTGGGAAGAGAGAAACTGGTTAGGCAAAACAATTAATATTAATAATATTAATTTCTTAGTTAGTGATGAGATACCCAGATGTTCAGCAACTAATTTAAAACCTAATACAGATAACATAACAATTAATTTGCCAAATCAATTAAAAAAAACATACGATCACACTAACATGGGTGTATACCTTATTCCTCTTAATGATGGAGAAATATCAATTGATAATCAAATAAATTTAAATGATTAATTTTTTTAACAAATACTCAAATCAAATAAATGGTTATATATTTATTTTACCAGCTGTTTTAATAATTAGTTTGTTTGGCATCTTTCCTGTATTTTTTGGTATGTACATGAGTTTACATAAGTGGAAAGTTTTTAAAGGTAGGTTTCTTGGTTTTGATAATTATCAAAAAATTGTTGGAGATATAAGTTCATTTTGGGTTTTTATTTTAGGTTTGTTGGTTATGATTTCATCATATTGGGTGTGGTCAGAATTTAAAAATAAATTTAATAATAAATATTATTGTTTAATTTTTTCTTTTTTATTGCTTATATTAAGTCTTTTTTTAATTAATACTAGTTGGGCAGATATGATGGAGAAAGGAGATGAGGATTTTCTTAATTCACTAATCTATATTTTTTATTATTCTTTTTTTGCCATAACTCTTGAGGTAGGTTTAGGTTTGTTGATAGCTTTTGCACTATTTCAAAAATTGAAAGGCAAACAATTTTTTCAAACAGTTTTGCTTTTTCCTTATATTACACCTGCAGTTATGGGAGGGGCTGTTTTTTTTATTATATTTGGAAAAGCAGAAAACTCTATATTAAATGAATTTATTGGATATTTTGGATACGATCCTCAAATGTGGCTTTTTGACAAAAGAAAATTATCAGAAATATTGTTTGGTATTAAGATAGATGGTTTTTTTGCTGGTCCAAGCTTAGCTTTAGCAACTTCAATATTTTATGGTGTATGGTCTTACACTGGTTATTATGCAATTATTCTTTTAGCAGGATTATCTATTATACCAACAGATTTATATGAGGCTGCAAAAGCAGAGGGTGCTTCTAGATGGCAAACTTTCACTAAGATAACCATACCGCTTTTAATGCCAATAATATTTTTTCTTTTATTAACTGGTTTTATTACTTCTTTCCAAGCTTTTAATCATATTATGGTAATGAAAACATCATCAGCCGGTGAAACTATGGATGTTGTAACAATAGAAATTTTTGATCATTTTTGGGATCGTGTAAAATTTGGTTACGCAGCAGCCGAGGGAGTGATTTTATTTATTATTTTAAATGTTTTAGCAATTTCACAATATGTAATTTTTAGAAAAAGATTAAATTATGATTAGTTTTCAAAAAAAAGAACTAATTATTCCTTATTTAATTCTCTTCATTGTAATGTTTTTATCTGTTTATCCTTTGTTATATATGGTTAGTGTTTCGTTCATGACAGCTGGAGAAGCTTCAAATCAATATCTTTTACCAAGAGAATTAAAATTTGAAAATTATGTAAATGTTTGGACTTCTAATAATTTTCAACAATATACTCTTAACAGTATTATAATTAGTGCTATAGTTGTATTGGGAGTTTTGTGCACAAGTATCCCAGCTGCCTATGCATTTGCAAAGATAGATTTTCCTTTTAGAGATACTATTTTTTATTTGTTACTTTTATCTTTAATGATACCAGAAATTATAGCTCTTTTACCTCATCTATTAATAATTAGAGGCAATATCTTCCCATTACCATTTGGACCTTCTTGGATGAATTCTCTTCAAGGGTTAACAGTTCCTTTTTTTGGTAATGTATTTATAATTTTTTTATTAAGACAATATATTAAAAAAATTCCAAATGAACTTTGGGATGCAGCAAGAATAGATGGAGCTTCACATTTCTATTTTTTAAGAAAAATAGTAATTCCTATGAGTATGCCTATTATTGTAACTGTTTCTTTATTCGCATTTATTCTTGCTTGGAATTCATTTGCATGGCCTTTGTTGATACTTACTAGAGAAGACTGGTTTCCAGTTACTGTTTCTATTTATAGCTTTATAAGAGAGGCTGGAACAAATTATAATTTATTGATGGCAGCATCACTAATATCAATGGCCCCAGTGTTGATTTTATATTTTTTTACACAGAAGCTTTTTTTAGAAAGTATTTCTAATTTTGGTTTAAAGCAATAATTGTTAACAATTTTTTGTAATTAAATAGTAATAGAATCGTGATATTTCATGATTTAAAGGTTATGCTAATAAAGGGGTGTGATTATGATATATAATTTATTAACTAAGGTTGTTTTTATAACAACATTTTTATTTTCTTCTCAAATATTTGCAGTAACAGCTGCTGATATTGAGAATGCTAATCCAAAAGGACAAACAGTAGAATTTTGGGTTCAATATTCTGATGAACGTCTGGATGCAATGAAAGCTAGGGCTAATAGATTTGAAGCTGAAACTGGAATTAAAGTAAATATTACTTACAAAGGTCATTACGGTAAAGTTCAATCTGCTATGATGACTTCTGCAGGAACTCCAGATCAAGCAGATGTTGCTAGAGGTTATGGAAATGCAGCAGCTGACATGTACCAAATCGGAGCAGCAATGGATCAAACAATTTTGGCAAATAGTCCTAAGTGGGGAGTAAGCCAAGATGATATTAATGATTGGGGCGCTAACTGGACAGTTGGTTTCTCAGGATATTTTGATGGAAATCCAAAATTACTTCATGAAGTAGGAAAGTCTATTGAAATAGTTTATTACAACAAAGACTGGCTTGATGAATTGGGTCTTACTGAACCCAAAACTCCTGCTGAATTTGCTAAAGCAGCATGTGCTGCTACAAATAGTACTTTTAGTGGAAGAGTTGGGGATACAGCAAGTCTTGGCTATGAAATAGATACTGATGCAAGTAATTTTGCAGCATGGGTTTTTGCTCATGGCGGTGATGTGTTTGATTATAATTCGGGTCAATATATTTTAAACGGTCCTGCAACTGTAGCTGCAATGGAATTTATTCAAGGCATGTCTAATAATGGCTGCGCTCAAGTTTCTAGAGACAAATACGCAGATCAACAATATCTTGGTTTAGGTTCTAATCTTTTTGCTTTAGGCTCTACTTCAGGAATTACATATTTTCAAAGCGCTATTGAGGATGGTTATAGTGGTAACTGGGAGATATCTGCTGTTCCTCATACTACATCAGAGCCAGTACTTAATTTATATGGTGGTGGATTGATAATGGGTAACACAGGGAATGTAGATAAAATGGTTGCCGCTTACCAGTGGATGAAATATATTTCTAATACTGAAAATTCAGCTGTTTGGTCAACAGAAAGTGGATATGGATTTGTTAGAACTTCCTCTGCTGATCACCCTTTAATTGAGGCTAAAAGAAACGATCTTTCCCAATACGATAGATCTTTAGGCCTGATACAATATGGTAAAGGTGAACCTTCAGTGCCAGCTTATTACTCTGTTAGAGGTGAAATTGAAAAAGCATACGCTGCAATTATTAATGGAGACGACATTATGTCTACCCTTAATGATTTAAATGATGAAGCAAATGCAATTTTAGCTGATGCAATTGAAGAATAATTAAATCTTTTATATCTTTATAGGGTGGTTTATAACCACCCTTTTTTATTTATGATTATTGTATGTTCTTTAAGCGATGTTGCTAATATTTGTGAAAGTGTAAAGCCCAAGTATTTAATATCTGTTATTGATCCTGGATATGCTCCTGAGACCCCAAAATCAGTTCAAAAACATCTTAAGCTTGGTTTTGATGATATTGTAAAAATTAGTCCTGATAATAATATTTATAGACTTAATACCGATGAGATACCACAACTTCCTCCAAACTCATCACATATTAATTCAATTGTAGAATTTACAAGCCAATTGAATGATGATGAGGATATTGTCATTCATTGTTGGTGCGGCGTTTCAAGATCTATGGCAACTGCAACTTATTTAATGTGTAAGAAGAATTTAGATAATATTGAAAATAATATTAAATATATTAGATCAATAGCTCCTCATGCGAACCCCAATAAGCTTCTCATCAAGTTATTTGAAGAAAATTTGGGTACTAATGGGCAAATTGCAAAATCCTATGAGAAATATCCTTATACAAAAACTTATGATTGCTCTTCAAATTTTGCTCCAATTACACTATTTAAATATGAAGAAATGTTAGGTTTTTAAATGAAGCAATTTGTTAGAACAATTTTAGATTACCCAGTTAAGGGCATTCAGTTTCGTGATATCACGACTCTTTTACAAAACTCTGGTCACTTTAAGCAAGTAATTGATGAAATGACTGAGCCATGGAAAGGTTTAGAAATTGATGCAATTCTTAGTATCGAGTCTCGTGGTTTTATTATGGCAGGAGCTATAGCATATAATTTAGGGACAGCCTTTGTTCCTTTGAGAAAACCAGATAAACTACCTGGTGAAACATTTAAAGTATCCTATACTTTAGAATACGGCTCTACTGAAATGCATATTCATAAAGATGCATTAGATAATCACAAAAATTTATTAATTATAGATGATTTGCTTGCAACTGGTGGTACCGCTCTTGCTTCAATAGATTTAGTTAAAAAGTTTAATAATAAAAATATTGTTGGTGCTGGCTTTATTATTAACCTCCCTAATTTGAAGGGTGATAAAAAACTTGAAGAAAGAGGAATAAAAATTCATTCACTAATGGATTTTTAATGAATAAAGCTGTTTTAGTTGGTTTTAAAAGATCCCCATTTACTATCGCTAATAAGGGATTACTTGCTTCAATAAGACCGGAAGATATTCTTTCTCAAGTAATTAATGATCTTATTAAAACTTCAAAAATAAATAAAGAAGATATTGAAGATATAATTGCTGGTTGTGCCTATCCTGAAGGTCCGCAAGGTTATAATATTGCTAAAATTGTTTCTTTTATGACTGATATGCCTGAGCATGTTGGAGGTATGACTGTTAACAGATGGTGCGGATCATCTATGCAAGCTATACATAATGCAGTAGGAGCAATTGCTATGAATGCTGGCAAGGTATTTATTTGTTGTGGTATTGAGTCAATGACTTCTGTTCCAATCAATGGTTTAAATTATTCCCCTCATCCAGAGCTTTTAAAAGATCAGCCAAATGTTTATTTGTCCATGGGTTTGACAGCAGAAAATGTTGCAAAAAAATATGAAATATCTAGAAAAGAACAACAAGATTTTGCAATTAAAAGTCATATTAATGCTGACAAAGCGCAATTGTCCAATAGTTTTCATAATGAGATTACTGTCATCAAAAATCAAGATATTGATGTAATAAAAGATGGTGCAATAAGACCGAATACTAATCAAGAAATACTCGATGGCTTAAAATTAGCATTTGATCAAAAAGGAACTGTTACTGCAGGAACTGCTTCCCCACTAACAGATGGGGCTTCGGCTACTTTAGTATGTGAGGAAGAGTATGCTAGATCAAACAAACTGTCTATAATAGCTAGAATTAAATCTACAGCAATTAATGGATGCCCACCCGGATTGATGGGTTTGGGACCTATTGGTGCTTCTAAAAAAGCATTAACAAGAGCAGATTTGAATATCAATGATATCGATGTAATAGAACTTAATGAAGCTTTTGCTTCACAGTCTCTTGCTTGTATAAAAGAGCTTCAAATAAATCCAGCCAAAGTTAATATTGAGGGAGGAGCTATTGCTTTAGGTCATCCACTTGGGGCAACAGGAGTTAGAATAACTGCTAAAGCTGCATCTTTAATGAATGATAATAATAAAAGATACGCCCTTGCTACTCAATGCATAGGTTTAGGACAAGGTATTGCTACAGTGTTAGAAAGAGTTGAATAATTATGCAAGTTTATAAGGCGCCTCTTAGAGAATATAAATTTTTATTAGAGGATTTTTTGAATTTAAAAGATGATAAAATTTTAACAAAAAGAAATTTAGAACTCGAAGATCTTCTAATAATATTAGAAGAGGCATCTAAAATGTGTGAAGAAACACTTTTACCATTAAATGTTATTGGTGATGCTGAGGGTTGTAAATTTGATAACGGAAAAGTTATTGCTCCAAGAGGTTTTAAAGAAGCTTATAAAATTTTCTCTGAAAATGGTTGGCAGGGAATTAAAGTAAAAGAAAAATATGGAGGTCAAGATCTTCCATATATTATGAATATGTTTTTAGATGAAATGGTAAGTTCTACAAACATGTCTTTTGGCTTATATCCAGGATTAACAGCTAATGCTATTGATGCTATTGAGAAAAGTGGCACTGAAGAATTAAAGCAAATATATCTTCCTCATTTAGCTTCAGGAAAATGGACTGGAACAATGAATTTAACAGAACCTCAATGTGGAACAGATTTAGGTCTAAGTAAGACTATGGCTAAACCTAATGATGATGGTTCATACAATATTACAGGAACAAAAATTTTTATAACTTGTGGTGAACATGATTTGAGTGAAAACGTAATACATTTAGTTTTAGCAAGAACACCTAATGCGCCTGAAGGAATTAAAGGTATAAGTCTTTTTTTAGTTCCTAAAATTATTCCAAATAATGATGGCTCTCCTAATAAGGACAATAATGTCAAATGTGGATCAATTGAAAAAAAAATGGGTATTAAAGCAAGCCCAACATGTGTGATGCATTATGAGAATGCAAAGGGTTGGATTATTGGTGATCTTAATAAAGGTATGAAGGCCATGTTTATAATGATGAATGGTGCAAGGTTATTTGTTGGAATTCAGGGTATAGGTTTATCAGAAACTGCATATCAATCAGCACTTTATTATTCTAAAGAGCGACTTCAGGGTAAGTTACCAAATAGCAAAAATATAGCTGATCCAATTATTGTACATCCAGAAATTAGAAAAAATTTAATGTTTATGAAATCAATTAATGATGGAATTAGAGGCTTGATGATTAAAGCTGGTAATGCCTTTGATGTAATTGACTTAGATCAAGGTAAAGAAATAAATAATTCTGCTGAAAATTTGATTGGTTTATTAACACCAATTTTAAAATCATTTGCAACTGATAAAGCAATGGAAATAACAAATCATGCTTTACAAATTTATGGCGGTCATGGATACATTACCGATCATGGAATGGAGCAATTGGTTCGAGATGCAAGAATTACACCTATTTATGAGGGAACAAATGGTATTCAAGCATTAGATTTAATTGGAAGAAAGTTTAATATTTATAATGGGTTAATAATAAATCAATTTATAGATGAAATTAATAAATTTTTAGAAACCTCTAAAGATGATAAAAAAATTCAAAAATTTATAAATCTTTTCAATCCTTCATATGATGATTTAAAAGATTGTATAAATTTTATAAAAAAAATTGAAACATCCAATACTTTAGAAATAAACTCACATGCTGTAGATTTTCTAAACTTATTTGCACTTGTTGCTGTTGGTTTTACCTGGCTTCAATTTATTAAATCTTCATTAGACAAAACTAATGACGATAAAGATAATTTTTATATTTCAAAAATACAATTAGGAGAGTTTTATCTTACTAAAGTTATATTTGAGACCAAAAAATTTAAAAATAATATTTATTCTACAGGTAATCTATATAATAAATTCTCTGTTCAAAATTTTGAAAGTAGTATTTAAAAATGACAATAAAAATTTACAAACCATCTAAATCCTCTATGCAGTCAGGTTCAGGTAACACAAAGCATTGGCTTGCAGAGTATATAAATGAAAAAGATAAAATAAAAGATTCACTTATGGGATGGAATAGTTCCTTAGATACAAAAGAACAAATAAAAATGGTTTTTGAAACAAAAGATCAAGCTATTGAATGGGCAAAAAATAATAATGAGCAATTTATTGTTATTGAGCCAAAAGAGAGAAAAATAAAACCAAAAAATTATTCCTCTAACTTTGATATAGATAGAAAAGAACCCTGGACACATTAATCTTTAGAATTTATTTATAGTATGATAAGGGGCTTTTATGCGCCCGTAGCTCAGTGGATAGAGCAACCGCCTTCTAAGCGGTAGGTCAAATGTTCGAATCATTTCGGGCGCGCCATTTTATTATGAGGTGTTATAATGTTATATATTTTAAAATGTCATTGTGGGGCAGTAGAGCTAGAAGTTAAGACTGATCTTAAAGTAATTAAACAATGCAACTGCTCAATCTGTATCAGAAAAAATGCTAAAATGTGTATGGTTACGAAGGACTCTGTTCAAATAATCAAAGGTAAAGAAAATCTTAATTCATATAAATTTAATACAATGCTCGCTGAGCATTTTTTTTGTAAAATTTGTGGAATATATACACATCACAATAGAAGAAGTGATCCTAATGGTGCCGCAATAAATATAGGATGTATTGATGAGATTAATTCTTTTGATTATGAAGCTGAATTTATTGATATGAAAAATAAATAATTTTATGTCTTTGGAATTTTTAATTTCAAAAATTAAAAAAAATAATTTTTTATTAATAGGTAGGGCAGGAATTGATATTTATCCTGACCCCCCTGGAACCAAAACTGAGAGTGCACAAAAATTTATCTCACATCTAGGAGGCTCTTCAGCTAATATGGGAGTTGAATTAACTAAATTTGGTGGATCATGCTCTTTACTCACTCGTGTATCAAATGATGCCTTAGGAAGATTAGCATTAAATCAATTAGATTTATATGGAGTTAAAAGAGATCTAGTTAGTTTTGAAGATAATGAATCAAGAATTTCATTTGCAATAGTTGAGACAACTATAAAAGATCACCAATCAATTATATATAGACATAAAGCGGCAGATCTTTTTTTAAATAAACAAGATATAGACTTTGCTAATATTCAAAATTATGATTGTATTTTAATAACTGGAACTTCTTTAGCTGCACAACCATCAAGAGATTCTGTTTTGTATGCTTTGAAAATTGCAAAAAAAAATAATATTCCTGTAGTTATGGACATTGATTATAGGCCTTATACTTGGGAGTCTCAAATTAAAGCTAAAGAGATATATGCTAAAGCTGTAGAGAGTTGTTCTAGTATAATAGGTAATGATGAGGAATTTGCTGTTCTTTCTGGTGATTACTCAAAAGGTTTAATTTATGCTAAAAAATTATCTTCTAATTGTGATTTAGTGATTTATAAAAAAGGAGAAAATGGATCAGTTACTTTTGCAGATGGACATGAAATTCATAAAGGAATATTTCCTGTCCAGCCTTTAAAACCAACAGGTGCTGGCGATGCTTTTATGGGGGCGTTAGTCGGTGCTTTGTTAAAAGATTATGATATAGAAAAAGCAATTGAAATAGGTTCTGCAGCAGCAGCTATTGTAGTAACTAGAGTTGGTTGTGCGCCTGCGATGCCTGATTTAAAAGAAGTTTTAGAATTTATGAATAAAAATAAAATTAATGAAGGAGAAAAATAATGCATATCCCACCTTTTAATAATAATAACAAACCTATTGTTGATTTGGACGATAAAAATGTTCCACTTAATTATTTTAATATTGTTAAATTAAATAAAGATCAAAGTTTTGAGTATGTTACTCCTGGTTATGAAACGTGTATTGTTCCTGCAACAGGTACAATTAATATTTCTGTTGAAGGTTTTGAAGCAAATAATCTAGGCACGAGAACTGTTGATGTTTGGGATGGTGAACCAGAGGGAGTCTATGTTCCATCTGGTGCAAAAGCTTCTTTTGTTGCTCTTAATGATTCAGAAGTTTTTATAGCAGGTGCTAAATTTGATAAAACATTAGAACCATTTGCAGTTAGAGCTGATGAAATTGATATGGTACAATATGGTTCAGATGATACAAAAACTCATAGAAAAATTAAACATATTCTTGGAGCTAAACATCATGACAAGGTTGGTAGATTGTTATGTAATGAGTTATATACTGTAGGTCAGGGTGGTTGGTCTGGATTTCCTCCGCATAAACATGACACAGATAGGTTGCCTGATGAAACTCGGCACGATGAGACCTATAATTATCGTTTTCGTCCAAATAATGGATTTGGTTTTCAATTATTTCAACAAGTTAATGAAAAAATTGGAAAAGCAGAACATATAATTGATGGATCAACAATAGCTATTAGAACTGGCTATCATCCATGTGTTGTAGCACCTGGATACGAAATGTATTATTTTACTATTTTAGGTGGACTCTCTCAAAGATCTCTTGTTCAATATTTTCAGCCTGAACATGCTTATCAAATTGAAACTATACCAGGAATTAAAGATATGATAGCTAAATATAAATAATGACAGCAGTCAATTTAAAAACTTTACTAAATAAAGCTAATAAAAATAATTATGCAATTGCAGGATTGGTTGTAATTACATGGGAAGATGCATTAGCATTTACTGAAGCTGCTGATGAGACTGGTATACCAATTATTCTTCAAGCCGGACCTTCGTGTAGAGACTTTACTCCAATATCAGTTTTGGGGAAAATGTTTAGATATCTAGCTGATCAAACCAAAACTCCTATTTGTTGCCATCTTGATCATGGTTTTACTTATCAAGATTGTAAAGAAGGTATTGATAATGGCTTTACCTCAGTTATGTTTGATGGATCAAAAATGTCATTGAAAGAAAATATTAAAACAAGTTTTAAAATATCTAATCTTGCTCATAAATACAATATTTCTGTAGAGGGAGAAATTGGTGAAGTCGGTTATTTTAAAGGAAAAAATTCTAAAGGCACAGATATACATGAAGCCAAAGAATATGCTTCAAAAAGTAAAATTGATGCAATGGCAATTTCAGTTGGCAATACTCATTTACAAATAAGTAAAATTGCTAAAATTAATTACCAAAAAATTTTAGAAATTCAAAATATAACAAATTTACCCTTAGTGCTTCATGGAAGCAGTGGTATTTCTTATGTCATGCGTAAAAAAATAGCTCGTAAAACTAAGGTAGCTAAATTTAATATAGGAACAGAGTTGAGAATGATTGCATGTAAATCGCTAAGAAAAAGTTATAACAGTAATATAAATAATTTTGATAAAATAAGTATAATAAAACCATCTATTAAAGAATTAAAACAAGAAACAATAAAAGTTATTAAAAATATAGGTCCAATAAAATGACTTCAAATAAATTAGCATTCATAGGAGGAAGTGGAATTTATAATCTAGATATCTTAAACAATGTAATTAAGCATGATCTTACTTCGTCTTTTGGTAAACCATCAAGCAAAATACTTGAAGGTCAAATTAATGGAAATTCAATATTTTTTTTAACAAGACATGGGGATGGTCATAATCTTTCGCCTTCAGAAATAAATTATAGAGCCAACATAGATTGTTTAAAACAACTAGGAGTCACTGATATAATTTCTTTATCTGCTGTAGGTTCATTAAAAGAAAATTTAGATCCTGGAACTTTTGTTATAGTTGATCAATTTATAGATAGAACAATAAATAGAAAAAAAACTTTTTTTGAAAATGGTATAGTTGCTCATGTGCCGATGGCAGAACCAACCAATAAACCTTTAATGAATCTTTCAAAAGACATTCTTGAAAGCTTAAATATTAAATATTCATTAGGAGGAACTTATTTAGCAATGGAAGGACCTCATTTTTCAAGTAAGGCAGAATCTTTATTATATAGAAGCTGGAATTGTGATGTTATAGGGATGACAAATATGCCTGAAGCAAAATTAGCTAGAGAAGCAGAAATTAGATACGCATCTATTTCTATGGTTACTGATTTTGACTCATGGAGCTCTGAACATGAAGATGTTGATTTGCAAATGCTTTTAGAGACAATGCTTAAAAATGTTGAGAAATCAAAAAAATTCATTGAAAATTTCTCTAATAAATATTTTTCAAGTATTTATTTTTCTTCTGACAATACATCTTCAATATTAAATACATCAATTGTTACAAAGTATGAGAATTGGAATAGAGAAACTGAAGAAAAATTATCAAATATTTTAAAAAGATTTAAGCAAGAAAATAATGTTAGTTCAAAATAAAAATCTTACTACTATCTGGTATGAGCAAAATACTGATAAAATAAAAATAATTGATCAGCGCCTCATTCCATTCGAGTTAAAAATAATTGAGCTCAATACTGTTGATGAGGTTTGCTTTGCTATAAAAGAAATGCAAGTAAGAGGTGCCCCTTTAATAGGTGTTACCGCCGCTTATGGAATGTATATTGCCGCAAGGAAAAATCCTGACTTTGTTTTTTTAAAAAATGCTTCTGAAAAAATTTATTCAACAAGACCAACAGCAGTTAACCTTGGGTGGGCATTAAATAAAATTATGAGTAATATTAAAAATGTTAAAAAAGAAAATCTACCTACTAAGATTCTAGAACTGGCAAATCAAATTAGAGAAGATGATATTAATAATTGTAAGAATATTGGTGAACATGGTTATAAGTTAATTAAAAAAGTTTATGACAAAAATAATAAACCAGTAAATATTTTAACTCATTGTAATGCAGGATGGTTAGCAGCTGTTGATTGGGGAACTGCTCTCGCTCCTGTATTTGTAGCACACAAAAAAAACATACCAGTTCATGTATGGGTAGATGAGACAAGACCTAGAAATCAAGGTTTTAGCTTAACATCTTGGGAACTCTTAAATGAAAATATTCCTAATTCTCTTATAGTAGATAATGTGGGAGGACATCTAATGCAGCATAAAAAAATTGATATATGTATAACTGGCACTGACAGAACTGCTAGCAATGGTGACGTTTGTAATAAAATTGGAACATATCTAAAGGCACTAGCTGCTTATGATAACCATATTCCTTTTTATGTTTCTGCACCAATTTCTAGTATTGATTTCAATATTGAGAACGGTATTCGTGATATACCAATTGAACAGAGAGATCCTGAAGAAGTTTCACATATTGAAGGGTTAGATGAGAATAATATTATAAAAAAAATTAAAATAGTTCCAAATGGAGCCAAATGTGCAAATTATGCTTTTGATGTTACTCCAGCTAAATATATTACTAAATTAATAACTGAAAAGGGTGTTATAGATGCTAATGCATCATCAATAAGTAATTTAAAAAAATAATATGAGAAATCTTTGGAACAAAAAAATTGCTAACGAGTATATAAAAAAATATAAAAAGTTAAAAATTTCAAAGGATCTTGCCTTAAGAATATATACAACTCATTTACTTGGAGCAGAAAAAAAATTAGTTCTTCACGGTGGCGGTAATACATCTCTTAAAGAAATACGAAAAGATTTTTTTAATAAAATGATTAATGTTATGCATGTAAAAGGTAGTGGGTGGGATATGTCAAATCTAACAGAAGAAGGTATGCCTACAGTTTTTTTAGACCCATTAATAAAAACTTTAGAATTCAAAAAATTGAGTGATAAAAACATGGTTAGTTTTTTAAGAAATAACCTATTAAATCCATCATCCCCCAATCCATCGGTTGAAACATTGCTGCATGCATTTTTACCACATAAATATATAGATCATACTCACTCAAGTGCTATTTTGAGTTTAGTAAATTTAGAAAATTCTAATATAATATTAAAAAAAATATTTGGGAAAAAATTAGCTATAGTTCCTTATGTAATGCCAGGTTTTGATTTAGCAAAAACCTGTTATCAGTATTATAAAAGAGATGAAAAAGTTGAGGGATTGCTTTTACTAAATCATGGAATATTTACATTTGCTGAAACTGCAGAAGATAGTTATAAGAGAATGATAAAA
>JACLAB010005877.1_pt1 | contig 13740 bp, 11 predicted proteins | sample 8027921 | NCBI WGS metagenome assembly JACLAB01 (sample SAMN15725117, study PRJNA655200) | protist metagenome | isolation source: fluorescence activated cell sorting (FACS) single amplified genomes of... | place: USA: West Boothbay Harbor, Gulf of Maine | collected 2000-07-19
CTATCCAATGCCGGGTCGACGGGAAGAATCGACACTTCAATGTCATGAATTTGCTTGCGTCGGTCCTTATGGGGATAGACGTGACCAATAATGAGTACGCCATTCTCGTCGTCAAGGGCGGTATGTATGTCGAGTCAAAGCAGGACCGGGAGCGTCTTCGAGACGAGCGGGAGGATCTGATCGAAGACCTTGGGCGGGTGGATCTCAGGATCATTGACCGCCCGGAATCCGAGACCATGGACGTCACTGGACGGTACTACGCCAAAGGCGGCACGATCTACAAAAAGGGCAGGGCCAGAAAGGGCAGGGCCCCCGCCGTAGACACGCCCCTCGCCGTAGCCAAGGATGGGACGTGTCGTATGACCGGTACCGGTCCTCGCGGGAAAACTGTATTCAAGGTGCATGTGGGCTGGGTGCTGTTCATCGCCTACCCGGAATTCTACGGGTTCGATGCCGACGTCCACGAGGAAGTCGACCACATCGACGGCGACCACGAGAACAATGCCGCGAACAATTTCCGCCCGGTCACGCACAGCCAGAACTGTGCACTCCGCCACCAGACCGGGTCGCGTGTGGAACGTCCGGGCCCGGACTCGTCGTACGAGAAATGCAAGAGCATGTTCGGTACGTCGTTGTCCAAGGATACGACCGATCGCATGATATCGGCTGAGGAACTGAAGCAGTACGAGAAGACGTCGTACTGGGTCCACCGTCTCGGCACGGTCTTCGTCAGGCAATCGGATGAGACGTTCAGGTACGCCGCGGCAAGTGTGCTAAGAAATGGCTACGTGGTGTCAGGAGGCCATAAACACCACCTGATGGTGATGAAAGTCTTCGGGGTCTACATCGAAGGAATGGTCGTGATGCACGGGGAGGACAAAAAACAGGATAATCGTCTCGAGAATCTCAGCATGGGCACAGCAGCAGAGAACGCGCAGTACTGCTCGATCCCGGTGACCGCGCAGAACCCGGATGGGACGCGCCAGGCGTTTCCCAGCCTGGCTGAGGCCGCGCGTGCGCTCGGCGTCGATCCGACGACGCTCGGCCTAAACAGGAAACGAAACCGCGATTCCCCCGAGCTTTGTTATTCGGAGACGCGCAAGGGCGTCAAGGTCGCAGTGGTGTGAACTTCTCCCCGTTTGCGTCCTCCTCCCAGTCCCTGCGCTTCCCAACGGGCCCCCCTGGTTTGAAGATGGCGCTCCCGTGCGTCAGCGTGTAAAACTTGTAGTCCCGCACCAAAAGCTCAAACTCGACCCATGCCGTGGACTTGTTGGCCCCAAACATGGCCTCATATAGCCTCGTCTCTCGAGCGACATACCGTGAGTGACGTGAACCGAGTGAGTGGACACGTCCGTTGTGTCCAGCGGACCGTTGACCGGACCAGGTGACGATGATTGCGAGATGAAACAACGAGCTTCGCGGTTCAAGTGTCCGAGTTTAGAACGAACCCATCCCATCGGTCTTCGCGAGGAAGGATTTCATCGTGTACCCCATCGATTCGCTCGCGACAAAGACGTCCAAAGATAAAAATGGGCGTTTCGGGAAAATTGCGGAAAATGCTCGTGACGAAACCTGGCCCGTGACGACCTGTCCAACGCCGAAGACTGCGATAAATCGTATGTTATGAGATGGTAATTTCGACTGGTCTCCCGACGAGTGGGGTTTGGGCGAGAAATCCTTGCCTCGTGTTTCGTAGAGAACGGTCACTCCTTCCCATCAAAGGGCCCCTTTGATGGGACCAGTTCGAATATGGGCCTTGCGTGCAATCTAGGTCCCTGCTGAGGAATTTGTGGCCAAGAAGACCGACTGACGTCACTTACATTCCCGGCGGCATCCACCAGTCGGGCACGAACGCGTATGGGTCGGGCACCGCGAGCAGGCCCCGCACGACCGGCGACATCTCCGCCTCAACGCGCCACCTGTCGCTGTTCCCTGTGCCGTCGACGTCCATCAGGGAGCCACCGACTTCCACGGCACCACTCTTGCCGTCACTCTCCAAGTCAAGGATTGGATCGGCACGCCGTCCTGACTTCCTGTGCCACAACCGGAGGCGCACTTTTCCGGCAAACGAGTCTTTGCAAATGGGCGCGAGTCCCTGGTCCGCGGTCGGGGCTCTCAATGGCGTGCCGTCTTCCGGACCACACGCCGCCTCGATGACTGCCTCGTAGAGGTCGGAACGACCCTCGATCTTCCACTGACCCCACGTCGACGCCTCCCAGACGATCGAGCTATCCTTGATGTTGAGCTCAAAAAACTGCCCTCGGTGATGGATGCCGATCAGCCCCACGTTCTCCGTGAAGTTCTGCAACTGCATCAGGCCTCGCTCTGCCCCAACCGCAGTGACACTGGTCCCAGGGGACGCCAGGAACGAGTTGCACTGAATCCATATCCATTTGTTCGGAAAGCCGCCGCCCCAGTTCTTCTCACTATACGCCGGCGCCGCCTCGAACTCGTATCGTCGATCGCCCCACTCGATCCACCCAGTCGCCTCTCCGTGTGCCAAAAGGACCTGCCAGTGCGGTTCGAAGATGGGCAGGGCCGAAAGCCATCCTGCCGTCGACTGCTGCCTCTCCGGCGGTCCCCATCCCGCCAGGGGCTCGATGCAAAACTCCCAGCGACACCTGGTGAACGAGCGCGGAAACAAAGGAGGCAAGAGTGAGGGGGCTGGAGGATCTTGGAAACCGGCTCTGGAGCGAGCGAACGCTGAAACGTACGATGACACGGTCGACTTCAGCTCCCCAGAGGCGCCAACTTCCGCGGCAGTGATGTCACCCTGGTGAAACGTGGCGCTCGCCTGGAAACCCTGCGATACATGGTCGCCACCAACCGAGTGCGTCAGAAAACCCAAGCGACGGGGCTAAAATTTCAAAGGCCCGGCGGGGATCCGCGGCTGAGAACGTACCTTGGAAATCCGGTCGGTAAATTTCCGTGCCGGCAGCATACCACCCACGCTACGGCTCGCGGCGGCACCCACGTGTGACGGTTCGAAACACATGCCGAGAGCCAGCCTACCCCGATCCGCCCAGAATTGGGACACGTCCTTTGAATAGTGCAAAATGTACCCATCATCCGGCCCCATGACCTGACAAGTGATGCAACGAGCGATCGAGCCACCGAACGAATGAACGAATGAATGGGAGAGGGAGGGAGAAATACCGATACTGCCAGCCTGGCAGCAAAACATCCGACGAGAGATCCGACGCAAGGCCCGACGAGCGACCGGGCGTACCTGAGCGCCAACGCCTGAAAACACACCACCCCGGGGATCCTCAACGGAATAAATAAGGGCGAAGGACTCGGCGTCCCCCGGCAGGGTCACGCGCCAGTACCAACCCTCGAAGAAACGCCCACGCTGACCCGTGTAGTGATAGCCCTTGTGCGGGGTCTCAAAGGGTGGGCCTCTGGGATGGTAGGCGCACTGTCTCGGGACAGATGGCCCACGTCTGCGCCAGGACCAACCCGCCGTCACCGTCCCGTGCCCCGCGTGATGCACAAGGGATCCGTGAATCATATCCTAGGTATCCAACTCGGTAAATTCATTGAAACGTATCAGACGCCCGTCCCGCAGAACACACCGACTTTCAAATTTGCGAGCTCTCTCGAGAGAAAAAAAACATATGTACGGTAGTTGACAGCCCGGACACGCTCCTCTGTGCCCCGTCTTCCGCATTACCATACATATTTGACAGCATGGCGGGGACGAGAGGTCTTCGCAAACGCGCCGAGGTGAATTACCATGAGAAGCAATCGAACATGGTCCCGGCGTGGCTCAACAAGATGAACCTGGACCAGACGCCGCCGGAACCAAAGCGTAAGAAACAAGCGGTCAAGCCTGCGGAACTGAAGGACTCGCCGACGACCAACAAGGAGAACGAGTCCGGATCGCAACGTCAGCCCGTGATGGTCGCTTCTCCCGCCCGCGAGGCGAAGAAAGCCGGCAAGCCTAAGAAGGTAAAGAGAACTGTGGTCGCTTCTCGGGGGAGGGACCAGGGAATGACGGTCACCGCGTACGGTACGTGTGGATGAATGAATTCGGTTGGTCGCGCGTCACAACGCCTCGATGCCCGTCCTGCGGCGTTTCCCCGGCTCGGTCGCGAGGAGTATGAATATATTGGCGTTCCTGTTTCCTCCGTTGCCTCTGACTCTCGCCGGATTCCCGCTCGCAGAGTCCCCGCTGCCGAACGAACGTGCGCGGGACTCGGGTTCGCCCTACAGGCTCCAGACCGCCCGGGCTGGAGCCACCAGGGGCGTGCCGGGGCTGCCGTGGGCCCAGCAGTATGCCTATGGGGATGTCTATGCGGACGGTGGCGGTTTTGGCGGTGGGAACGACGACGAGTCGTTCTCCGAGCCGTCTCCATTTGTGCCGTCCAAGATGCCCGGCCACAGCGGGTCGCAGCTGAATGCGCGCGCGAACCAGCTGGCCAATAGGCACCGTGTGTCGGTAGATAATGACGCCTTTGCCGTGGGTCTTGCCGCGAATGCCCAGGTTGGGAACCCGTCCGCCGGCAGCCAAGAGTACATTCAAAAGTTGCGCTCAGAGCTGTTTGCCCTGATCAAAGTGTCGGAGAAGCTCGAGGAGGAGAATGCGAACCTGAAGGAAGTTAACATGCGGGCAACGATGGATGACGTGATCGCGTCACAGAGGGAGCGGATGATGGAGCGGGAAAAGGCTTCGGACGACCTGGTGAGTCACTGGAGGGGCAAGTACGAGAAACTGGAGGAGATGATCTCGTCGGGGTACGTGGAACAGCTTGAGGAGCAGAATACAGATCTGTCGGCGAGGATCCACGGTCTGGAGATGGAGAAGGTGGACCTGACCCTGAGCCTGAAGGAGAAGGAAGCGAAGATTGCAGAGCTGCAGAAGCGCAACGTGTTCCTGGAGAAGTATGCCAGGGTGTACCCGACGAAAGATGCGGGGATGGGCACAGAGGGAGTGCAGCGGATAGACGTCGGGATCCAAGCGCCTCATGCAGTCGTTCAGCACAGGGCCAGGGCAATGGCCCCTGAAGGCGTGCCCTCAGAGAGCTTGTACACGTACGGGGCCGTCGATGCCACGGGTCCGCACTTTGGTGGCATGCATCGCGGGCACCAGGAGCGGACGTATGATCTTTTACCCCAGGTCACGGTACCCCACGGTGCTCATGGGGCTCATGGGGCCGTTGCCGGGTATTCGCACCTTCCTGGGGCGGCGACCGGCGCCGGCACCGCCGGGACCTCGAGCGTCGGGGTGGCCGGACCGGGCGCGCCTGGAATTCCCGGTACGAAGGAGTCGCGCAGGCGGGCGGTCGCACAAGAGCCCCTGCTGGGACCGGACGGGCAGCCCAGGCAGATTGCGTTTTACTCTGGCAGCGACCAGGAAATCAACCCAAGGCAGCAGAGCGAGGCGTCCATTTCGCCCGATGAGCGCCGCCTCTTGGAACAAATTGGGCTCGAGGCTGCGGTTGAGGGCGAAGCCGTGGTGTACAGGCACCCGCGTTCCGGCTTCATGTTCAAGCTGTCGCGGACACCGGAGGACGACGAGGACAGCGCCGCCGGGTTTGACCTAGAATACGAGCCCCTGGCGTGGGGGCGGGCAAAGGCGGCGATCGGGAACTGTGCCCGCCTCCAGGACCAGCTGCTTTTGACCGCGAGCTTCCGTTGGGAGGACCGCACGAACTTGTTGAACGAGATAGGGGGGGCGTTGGAGAATTTTTGACACGACTGTACAACATTTACCATGAACGACAAGAGGTCAACCGCTCAACTTTGCCTTCAGCTCGGCCAGCCTCTCCTCGAGCTGGATGATCTCGTTTTCGATGACGGCCTGCCCCATGTCTTTCACCCCCATGTGCCGCTCGTAGGGCACAATCAGATTCGCACTGAAAGCTTTGAGGCTCTCGACGCCGCGCACCTCTTCCTCCAGCAGCGGCATGGTCACGACGTGAAAATCTTCCGAGTACAACTCATCGAACTGGTCCAGGTACTTTTGCTGCATCTTCACCCTCGCCTGCAGCAGCCTCGAGGAACCCACTTCTTGGGGGAATATCACTTGGTTCACGACGATGTTCCGCGAATCGATGGAGAATTTGGCCAGCTCCTGCACTAGGCGCTCCGTCTCATACAGGGACAGGAACTCTGGCGACCGAGGGAACGAACGAGCGCGAGTGAGGGTACGGTGAGAATCGGGAAGGCGGGTGCAAACGCCGCCGCGAGTTACCCTGTCGAGACGGACCTGGGATGCAGACGCAGACGAATGTCGTCAGATCGGCGTTCTTAAACTGCGCGTTCGCCTCTTCCACGATTTCCTTCAGCTTTTCCACCTTTTCCGTCATGCCAGCAATCATATCGTCCGAGCCGGCACCGGAGAACAGACTGGACGCGGTCGACAGCAGGCCACCAAAGCTGTCCTTAAGGCTCAACAGCTTGCCGAGACCCTTTTCCAGGGTGGTGGGGAACTGCAGCAGCCGCAGGGTGTGCCCGGTCGGCGCTGTGTCAAACACCACGCACGAATAGCTCATGCCCTGCACGCGCTTCATCACCTCAGCGAACGACATGGCCTCGTCGATACCCGGAATCGACGAGCCAAGGTCCGCCAGGAAGCCGCCGTCGTCCAGGCCCTCCATCGTCTCGAGCTCGGACATATCCGGGTTGGGGTCGACCTCCATGGCGAAGAGGTTATCAAAGCCGTTCACCTGGGTGGGCGACTTGGTGAATTTCTGTCGGAACGCATCGCTCAGATTGTGAGCCGGGTCCGTGCTGATGAGCAGCACGCTCTCCCTGTGCTGCGCGAGCTGGATTGCGAGCGAGCAACTCGTGGTGGTCTTCCCCACGCCTCCCTTGCCACCGACGAAGATCCACTTGAGACTCTCCTGGTCGAGCACGTTCTGGAGTGTCGGCTCCAGGGCAACGTCGGACATCGTGTGATCGGTGATTCGGTGATTCGGTGATTCGGTGATTCGGTGTATCTGGATACGTGCGCGTACGTTTGCACGTGAATTCAGACTAGAGCTCTGGGGTCCGTCGCCGCGAAGTTTTTTCTCGGAAATTCACGACCGTCCCTGCTCGCCCACGTGTCGACCGGCCGGGAGATCGTCATGCTGTCGGCATCAATGCGTGCGTGCTGCCCGGGGAGGGCCTCGACGCTCGTGGCCGGGTCGTCTCTGCCCAAGTTGCTGCCCGTCGTGCTGCTGAAGCGCAGCAACTCGGTGGGAGGGCAACCCGCGCCCCGTGATTGTCCACGACGGACGCGTTCGACGGCATGTAACTCGTCGCCGCCGTCGTCGTCGTCGTCGTCGTCGCCGCCGTCGCCTCGCTCGAAAGAGGGGGACGTTCTGAGGGCGCTCAGCACGATCATGGACCCCGATTTCGGTATGAACATCGTCGAATGTGGGTTTGTCAAAGCTCTGAAGATCGACGGAGGCCACGTCTCGTTTTCCCTCGAGCTGACAACGCCGGCGTGTCCCATCAAGGACGAGTTTGAGAGGAGTGCGCTGGAGGCGGTGTCCGGAATTGACTGGGTGGATAATGTCGATGTGAAGATGACTGCCCAGGCGGTTCAGGCGAATGACATGCGGCCCAGCGGATTGAAGAGCGTCAAGCACATCGTTGCGGTGAGCAGCTGCAAGGGGGGCGTCGGCAAGTCGACGACGAGTGTCAACCTGGCGTACATGCTGGCGCAGATGGGGGCCAAGGTGGGGATCTTCGATGCAGACGTGTACGGACCATCACTGCCGACGATGATAACTCCTGAGGTGAGAGTGCTCCAGATGGATCCGGAGACGAAGCAGATCACGCCCGTGGAGTACGAGGGCGTCAAGGGGGTCAGCTTTGGCTTCGCTCAGCAGGGTGCGGCAGCCATCATGAGGGGTCCAATGGTCAGTGGATTGATTGAGCAGATGCTTCTGACCACCGATTGGGGGGAGCTGGACTACCTCGTCGTGGACTTTCCGCCCGGCACCGGTGACATCCAACTGACGCTGTGCCAGAGCGTCGGGTTCACCTGCGCCGTCGTCGTCACGACGCCCCAGAACCTCGCATTCGTGGATGTTGCCAAAGGGATCCGCATGTTCGCTCGTATGGAAGTCCCGTGTGTGGCCATTTCGGAGAATATGAGCTATTTCGACGGCGACGACGGCAAACGATACTACCCGTTCGGCGAAGGCTCGGGACAGCGCATTCAGGATGATTTTGGCATACCGTGGCTCGTTAGGTTTCCGATCGATCCCCGGCTATCCAAAGCCGGCGACGGCGGGGTGCCGCTGGTGGTCTCGGATCCGGCGGGCAAGACGGCCGCTGTGTTCCAAGAGCTCGGCGCCTGCGTGGTTCGGGAGGCAGCGAAGCTGGCCAAGGTGCCGAAGAACGCCGTGCGGTACGACGAGGAGCTCCGGGCGCTCGTGATTCGGCTTCCAAGTGCAGATGGGGAGTCGTCGGAGGAATTTTACCTTGACCCCGCTACTGTGCGGCGGGCCGACACGAGCGCCCTGAGCATCGACGAGTGGACCGGGGCCAAGATCTCCGACGATGCCGATGTCCCAGATGATATCGTCCCGCTCGAAGTACGGAGCGTGGGCTCGTATGCCGTGGGCATCTCTTGGGATACAGGATTCAATCAGATTGCGACGTTTGAAACCTTGCGGTCGCTGCCCAAGCTGGGGGATCGAGGCAACCTTGTCCCGCCTACGCTGGATTAAAGTTGAGTTCATGATCAATGCAATGAATCGCCCGTCGATGAGTACCGCTATAAGAAACTACAATGTGTGCGGGGGGTCGACGTTCCACCAGACGCCTCGGCCAAAGTATGCCAACAGTAAGCCCACGATGATGGACCCCATCATGATGCCGTATAGAACGCTCAGCGTGTTCCATCGGCTTCCGACGTACTCGCCATACTCATTCCAGTTCTCCGTTGCCTGCAGCGACTGCCTTTCGCTCGCGACCCTCTCCGTCTCTTGGAACTTCTCTCTCAAAAGCTCGAGCTCCTCCCCGATCGTGGTATTCTTTCCGAGAAGCCGGGGATTCCTCAGCTTTTTGTACTCTGACTCGGTGAATCCCGACTTGAGACGGCCGGACCACGCCGGGATCATGTCTTCGTCGCTTGCCAGGGCTGAAACCCTCCTCCTCCCATGCCAGCGTGCGGGTCCGGCTCCGGTGACGCTCAGGACGTGCAACATGATATCAAATACGTTGCCCAAGGTTGTTTTTTTTCTTTGTGGTGCATTTCATGCATTTCAGACCGGTATCCAAGGAACGGACTGGAAGGTTCTGGGAGGTTCGGGAGGTTCTGGAAGGTTCTGGTCACTCGTCGCCCTCCTCGCCGAGCCCACCCTTTTCCACCCTATCTGGTATTGTGATGCCCGCGTGTGACTCGCACGCGCTCACGTAGGTGCTGAGCGCCGAGTGGACCTTCTGGCGGAACAAGCCTGCGGCATCGTCGACGCCCTCCCTGTCCATGCCCTCGATCCGCTCCAAGACAGTTGATGCAACTTCCATAGCATCTACGAGATCCTGCGTGGCACCGAGGTGTGTTTGGACGGGCCATACCCTGAGTGAGGTACTCCGAGAGGGTGGAGGGGGGCGGATTGGAGCGACTCGACGTCGGTAGCGAGCGGTGCGCCCGCATCGCCCTCGTACCTTGTCCGCTTGCCTCAACCCATCGATAATAACCTGATTTGCCGTCATGCTGGAGCCGACGACAACGGACGACACTGATTTTTGCTTTGTTCTTTGTTCTTCGGAAGACACGTACGGGCGTCTTCGCCCCACCTCGCGTCGCCTCGCGCACTATAACGTTGGTGAGATGCCGGCGTTGAACGCCTGGGGCCGAAGATGGTAGGAGTTTTCCCACGTCGCGCTTGCGTCACGGACGGGTCCCAGCTGGGACTGGCACTTGGTAGTCACCACTCACTCACTGACTCACTCACTCACTGACTCACTCGCTCTCCTTCGCTTTCTCGCTCGATCTCTAGGCGAATAAGTACCGATGGGACACTTCCAGTGGTGTGCCTCCTGTTTTTCATCTTTCACTTGGGCGTCATCGTGCCCATTTTCATTGCCTTTGTTGCGGGATCCAGCAACTATCCATGTGACGAGGAAGTCCTGGTCAAGGCAGCCATCTACACGACCCTCGGTCTCAATTTGGTCGCAATGGGGCACGATGGCATGTTCGTCTTCGTGGGCTGGCGAGGCGGGCCTCTAGAGGAGCACCGGCGACGACACGCCGGGCTCCTTGTGAGCACACGGTTGGTGCTGTACCTCCTGACTTTGGCGGCTTTGATCTTTTCTACGACGATGATCTATCTCCCGAGCATCCAAAAAAGTTGCTATACGGGCAACCCATGCAGATCAAAGGACTTGACAGAGTGGGACGAATCCTGCTCGGACGGGGTTCTGACTCCATCCTGTGGGCTCGTCTTCACCACGCCGCTTGAAACCATCATTGAGTGTCGAACGCGCTGGTTTGATCTGGCCGCTTCGTTTGCGGTGGACAAGTACGACCCTTTGACGGTGCCGCACTACTCGGGGGCTCGGTACTCGCCCGCCAACGACTCGTCCCTCTGCCAGGTGACCTACGAGGCAAGCGGCGAGGCCTTCGAGGAATGGCAAAAAGAGACGGGGCAGTACTTCCCGCCGTATGACCCCAGGATCTCGCCGTCGGACGCCGACGTCAACAACGTCAGGCTGGGGCGTTTGTGGTCTGGGGAAATGGGGTACACTGGACTGGATGCTCCGTGGGACGATTGTTTGACGGGCGAATGCCCAGGTCTGTTGTTGGCCGTCAACGAGTGTCCCAAGTACAGCGATCTTCTTTTCTACGGCCAGAAGTCGTCCGACTATGCGTTTGCTCTCGCGGCCGTGTGGGCATCCTGGGGGATCCTCCTCGTCAACGTGGGTATCATCGTGTTGGCTTTCAACGCGTTTCCGGACTACGACAACAAGGACTCTTGGCAAGAATCCGTCAAAAGCATTGCGAGACTCATGTGCTGCTCGAAGGTTCTCAAGCACGCGAGGACCGAGGACGGCGAAGACGCCGCAGCTGGCCTGGGGGATCTTCTCTTCAAGCTTTTCGGCGGGATCGATCTGGCCGCGGACGATCTGATTCTCGGCTTGTACCTCGTATCGGAGAGACAGAGTTGGCGGCGGTTCTTGTACGCCAAGGGTCGGATCGAGAAGCTCGGGCAACGCCTCTTCGTCGCACGCAGGGAGCTTCGCAAGGCGGCAGCCGAAGCAAAGAATGATCAGACGAGCGAAGATGTTGAGTTTGAAAGTCATGAGGATTCTACCGCTCTGTCTTTCCGGCAGAGCGTCCTCGACACCAAAAACGGCGAGGCTGGTGGCTCTGGCAAATCAGCAGTCGGGCCTGGGCGGATGGCACGGGTCGTGGTCGCGTACGACAGCCGCCCTTTCCTAACCCCGTTCGACTTCTCCTCGCTAGGGACATTCGAGCCAAAGGTAGATGCGTGCGAGGCGTTGGCCATGTACGTGCTGGCTAGGGGTGGTCGGCCACCGCCGTCCGCCTCATCTACGTCGTCTACGTCGTCCGCCTCGTCTACGTCTTCAGCCCCTTTGGAAGTCGTCCGGGAGTGTGTGGACCTTGTATACTTTGCCAAGGCGGCGTATGGCCTGCAGCAGAAGAAGTGGAAGGATGCCACCCATGACAATCTCGCCAGTGTTCTGGGCGATTCTTGCCTGTCGTGCACGCCATTCTTCGTAGGATCGTCCGCCAAGCGTCACCACTTCACGAAGCGAAATTTTGCGTCCATCCTGAGGTATACCAAGGTGGCGGCGTCAGACGTGCTGCATGTATCATACACGGATACTGCACTGGGTGTGATCCCCTATTTCGTGGCCCTGAACCGCCGGGGGGGATCAAACAACGTGGTGATCTCCATGCGAGGCACCGCACATGTTTCCGACGTCGTCACCGACCTCCTCGGTCATCCAAAGGAATGTGCTGAGCTCATGCCTGAATGGGTTCAGTGTGCCAACGTCGATGAGAGTCCCCTCGAGATCCACAGCGGCATTTTGTCCTCGGCGCTCGCTGTGCTTCGGGACCTAGAAGAAAATGGCATCCTCGACGCGCTCGAAACCAGCGTGGAGATGCCCGCACCGGCGGAGACGTTGGATAGCATTGTCCAGGATACGACCGACATAGAACATGCCATCAGCAAGCTTGATCTGGATGATGAGATCGAGCTTCCCATCGAGCGGGCTCAGTCGATCCTCGTCGAATGTGGTCGCAGGGACATTCCGTTGGTGCTGACCGGCCACAGCCTCGGAGCTGCCGTCGCCAGTGTTGTCGCTATTAAACTTCGGTCGAGATTTTCTCGTCTGCGCTGCGTCTGCTTCAACCCGCCGGGCGGCGTCATGTCGAAGAACCTCTCCATCGTATCTGAGGAGTTCTGCACGTCCTTCATCGTGGGATCGGACATCATCTCCAGGTTGAATCTGCGGAACATGATCAGACTCGTCGATGACATGGTTCTTGCTTTGGCGCGCTGCCGCAAGTCCAAGCTGACGGTTCTACTGGAGGCCGCGTTCGGCAGGCGGAAGTTCCGCTCAAACGCCGACACGTACTACGATGCGGACGCGATATCTCCTCCGGTTCTCGAGATCCTGCAGCGCTACATAGATACATCAACGCTTCACGCGGATAGCATCCGCGTCGGAGATTGCAACCTCCTCCCTCCGGGCAGGGCAATGTTTCTGAGACCGGTGGACAAACTTCGCGATGTGGAAGGGGACGACAGGGGCGACAGGGGCGAGGATGATGTCTGGGATGTCGTATCCGTCGACAAGGAAGTGCTGATGTCGGAAGGGATCCTGCTGAACCACAACGCACTCGATCACCATCACCTGTGTACGTGCTGCTCTAGCTTCGTCTGTGTCGTCGTCGTCGCCCATTCCCTATCCCCTCGCTTCGCGATCGCCGCTCACTCCACACGGCCGCCCGTCCCTCGCTGCGCTATAGGGTGCACCCTCTCGGCGATGATGTCGTGTCTAGGGAAAGACGTCCACGATACAGATACAGAACGCTTAAATGAATCAAGATGAAATCAAGAAATCAGGCCCAGGACCTCGATCACACGGGCGACAAAGTCCTTACGTTCGATGCAGTCCTCGCACTCGGCATTCTTCGACCGGAGCAACTGCTTGAGCACGCCGACCTTCATCTTCTCCACCGTGGCGCGATCGAGGGCGTCTCCTCCGCCCATCGTGTCCATGCACCGATCGCTGCTGTAGAACCCGTTCAACCATTTAACTAGATCGCTGTTCTTCATCTCGCCTTCGAACGGGACCGTGAACCTCACGTCGCCGCCGCAGATGGCGACCAGCCTTGAGCCCCCCTCGGCGCCCGCCTCCCCGAACTGAGAGACGACCGTCGAAGACTTTCGTCTCACCTCCCCGAAGGCAATTCGGCCTTTGTACCTCATCGCCAGCGACTTGTATAACGCACTCGTCGTGCTTTTATCCGTGAGAAGGACCACGCCGACGCTCCACCTGGCCACGCTCGTCGTCTGGCTTGCCTTCAGGAAGCCCTGAAGCGCTTCGTCATCCCTCAGCACCCGCACGTGATCCATAGGCAGCGACGCCAGCGCCCAGTCTCTGATGGCCGAAGCCGACCGTTCGCCGTTATAGTCCAGCCACTGTCCGCCCTTGAAGGCCTTGATCGTCGGATACCCCTGGATCCCAAGGGTGGCGCAAACGTCTTTCTGCTCATCGCAGTTGACGGCGCTCACCCTGACCACCCCGTGGAGCGCGTCG
>JACLAB010004814.1_pt1 | contig 13733 bp, 6 predicted proteins | sample 8027921 | NCBI WGS metagenome assembly JACLAB01 (sample SAMN15725117, study PRJNA655200) | protist metagenome | isolation source: fluorescence activated cell sorting (FACS) single amplified genomes of... | place: USA: West Boothbay Harbor, Gulf of Maine | collected 2000-07-19
GAAATATCCAAACTCGAAAGATATCGTGCACGTGTGGCCGTTTCAGAAGGTGAAGGAAACGGAAAGGGCGGTGTATTTGATGCGACAGTATTCGTTTTCGACGCTGTACGATCGATTAAATCAACGACCGTTTTTGTCGTTTTTGGAAAAGAAATGGATTTGTTATCAGTTGCTACACGCGATGAAGTTTACGCACGAGAGGAACGTCACGCACGGGGACGTCAAGTGCGAGAACGTGCTGATGACATCGACGAATTGGGTGTTTTTGTCAGATTTTGCGAGTTTCAAACCAAAGTCGGTGCCGGTGGATAATCCAGCCGATTTTACTTTTTACTTCGACGCTGGAGGGAGGAGAAGGTGTTATTTAGCACCGGAAAGGTTTGTAGATAGTAACGCGAACAGCAGTAATATTAATAACGATAGCAGTAGTAATCTTCAGGAGTTGGAGATGGAGAAGGAAAAAAGAATACAAAGAGGCGCGCGAAGAGGGAGTAAAGGATATACTTCGGACGGAGAAGAGGACGACGAATTTGATAGCGAGTATGCGATCACGAGAGAGATGGATGTGTTCGCTTTAGGTTGTGTTATCGGCGAACTGTTCACAGATGGTACGGCGACGTTTGATTTAGCGCAAGCGCTCGCGTACAGAGACAAAAACGAAGGATACGAACCGGACCATTTCATCGCGAATAATCTCTCGAAATCAGTTCCAAACGACAAGAAAGCCCGAGATGAAATTTTGAACTTGATTTTAGCTATGATTCAACGCGTTCCGTACGAAAGACCGTCGGCGGAGGAAATATTCAACTCGTGCGTTGCGTCTGGGTTTTTTCCTGCGTATTTTGACGCATTACACGCGATGGGAAGTGACATAATTAACGCCAACGCAAGTTTAGACGTCACGATTGAATATTTGAAAAAGGAAGTTCCCGATCTCGTCAAGAAGATTCGGAAAGTGGAGGAAAGGCTACCGTCATCGAAAGCGAAAGGCGGATCGCCTGGTATACGTATTCTTGCGCAATATCTGTGTCTAGCTATACGCGCGTGCAATGTACAAAGTGTCCGGGTAGACGGATTTTATTTGCTTGAAAAGTACATCGGCAAATATTGCGACGATCAGACAAGAATCGATCTCATTGTCCCAAGATGCGTCGAAACGATAAAAGAAAAAGACTCTGAAAACGACGACGATAACGATACTATCGTTATTGTGAATAACATCAACAGCAGTAGTACGAATAGTAACAGTAGCGCACCATCGACGTCTCGAGTGAAAGCTGCGGCGATTAGGACTTTAGAGGCGACGCTTTCTCGAGCGTGTGATTTGCAGAAATCAGATTCAAAGTTATTCCAAGACTACGTCTGGCCAGCTTTGCGTCAACTCGCAGCTTTATCGTCCAGTGCTGCACAAGCCAACGAAAGTCGGAACGAATACGCGAAAGTTACGTTAGCTGAAACGCTCTCCTGCTTTTGTCAAAACGCGTTTCGGTTTTCCGCGCAGCGCTCAGCCCTAGGATGCAAAGAAGTTCTCGATGAAGACCAAGCGAGCTTAGCTGAAGATTTCGCAAAGTTGACGACGGTAAAGTCTGGGACGATTTACTCGGATGAGATTGGAGGGGGAGATGCATCTACGTATACCGCTTTCGATGATGTGGACAACAATCAAAATAATTCAATGAACCCAAACAATACCGCTAATGGAGGTGATTTTGGTGAAAGCGCGAACACGAATACTACTTTTGGTGGAAAGAAAACATCGGCGAGTGACTCATTCGACATATCTATTCAAGCGCACAGAAACGAAGCGCGACAAATTATATTGGAGATTTTTGCGAGCTTGAACACGCATCCAAATGCCACGGTGGCTTTGTTGGAAAATATGGGGGGAATCGCAAAGTTTTTCGGCCGCAAAGAGACGACGAGTTTTTTATTGCCGCTCTTAGTGACGTGCTTAAATGCATCCGATTGGCGGACGAAGCGTGCGTTCTTATCAAACATTTCAGATGTTGCCATGGAATGTGGGGCATCTGTCACAGAATCGTTTGTCATTCCCTGCGCGGAGAGGTGCTTGACAGATATAAATGATGACGTGGTTCAGGCAGCATTACAATGTCTCCATAACATCGTCTCTGCTGATGATGAAAGTGATGAGAATACGGATTCAGATGATGTAATCTCAAGCGCCGTTTCGCTTGATTTGCAGACATCTGTCATTGTTAACGCGTGCTCAAAATCTGCGCCGTTGATGTGTCATCCGATCCAATCTATACGAGACGCAGCGATTGATTTCTTCGCCTCGGCTGCAAAGAAACTTGGACCAGTCGATACTTTTGCATTTCTCGCGCCAATAGTTGAACCATTTCAAAGAAAAACACTGGCGCCGTTGCCATCATCGTCGCCATCTCTTTCGTCTTCGAATGAACATAATAAGAGTAAAGATTCCGTATTGTTGTGGGCAACGTGCCCGGATGCGTTTCAAGACGCTCAAAGTTTACGAGCCGCTTTGAGGGATCCACCATTGAGCGAGTCGTACGACCGAGCTGTTGCTTCTTTATTGCAGAGTAATTTTGCTTCTGCTGATGATTTGAATAACTTTGCAAATACGGTCATCTTAGAATCTTTAGCGATTGAGGAGTCTGTGCAGCCTCTAGTACCTTACATTCTGGCAACGTTAGAGGCGCGACGAAGACAAAACGCCCGGGTTCTTGAATCACGCGAGGGAGTAGCTATTGCATCAGGAACCCCCGCAGCATCAAAGCATACTTCTGCGTCTGCCATTCTCTCTACTTTCCGCAAACCCCTCGTTGTGCCGAGCAAGTCTATACCTGTGGTGGACGTTGTGCAAACGAACGATGGTTTTGAGAATTCTGTCGCTTCCAAATCTCTCCCCGCGATTTCAACTGCGGCAAGGAATATATCATCGTCCGCATCGTGGGTTCCTCGCGGTGTGCTCTGGGCTCATTTGAAGGAGCACAGAAGTGCCGTGAATCATCTCGCCACGGCGCCTACGAATGCAAACGTGCCGTATTTTGTATCGTGCTCTGATGACGGGTCGTGTAAGATTTGGGATTCCAGACGATTGGAACGAGATGTATCGTTTCGTTCGCGCCTGACGTACGCTTCTCAGAGCGGCAAGATTAAAAGCGCGTGCGTGTTATCTGAAAATAGAGTCTGTTCAGGCTCCGATTGTGGGTCGGTGCACGTGTGGCGCGTGGAATATGTAAAAGCAACGAAAACATCAAAGAGCACCGGAGAAGACGGTCCAGAGGGCAGAAAAAGAATGTACACCGGTGCGGCTGAAAAGTACACTGGTGCGGCTCAAATATACACGTATGATATTTCGGAAGGTGCGGTCGTTTCCACCCTGGCGATTTCGCCAAGCGTTGTTGCCTTTGCAACGCAGCGTGGCGGATGTAAAGTTTGGGATTTACGGCAGTCCACCCGAGGTGACGGGAGAAGCGCGATTGTCTCCTTACCTTGGCATCCGAAAAGAGGCGTGATTACTTCTCTTGCAAACGCAAACGGTGAAGTATTGACATCTGATTTTAGCTCTATTCCCTTCGTAAACAGTGGGAATGTTAACGAAGAAGGCTTCTCAACCTCGCCATGGTTTGTTTTATCGACGTCGACGGGTGAAGTCGAGCTCATCGACTCGAGATTTATGACATCTGTTGCCCGATGGAAAGCTCCGACTCGAACAAGCGCGAGAAATGCATCATCCGCAGCAACGCAGCCACGTAGGAATTTGCGCACATTCGCCGACTCGATTTCATGCATGAGTGTTCGTGCGTTCTTACCTCCGTCTTCTGACGCCATGAAAATGATGAAACCTCTGGTTTGGTGTTCACACAAAAGGAACGAGATTGCCTTGTGGGATGCATCCACTGGCGAATGTAGAGAAGTTTTACGAACTTTGGACTCTAGTTTAATTGGCGTTGAGTTGGAAGCAGCGAGCAGAGCCCGGCCGAACGTGTTGGCATCTGGTACGAGTTTACGTAAACTCGACTCTGATTGGCGCTTGAGCGACCCTTTTTTACGCTCTCAAACGAATAAATACAGTCAAGCCGACTTTACTGCGACAACAACAAGCAGCGAAAGAGAAAAAAGAGAGGAGAATTCTGTTGAAAGCGAGGAGGATTCTAATTGGAGCGACGTCGAAATAAACGAAGGCAACGAAGAATCGGGATTCGACAACGACAGTTTCCGATCGCTCCTCTCCTTGCCGTCCGGTGTGTTAATCTCGGGAGGCTCCGATTGTACCATACGCGCGTGGTTTCCTGGAGATAGTTCAAAGTCCCGCATTCTCTCCGGCCCGCCTCGTCACGGTTCTAGTCGACCTCGATACGTGGAAACCCGTCTAGAATCCACCTCTCGTCTGGTCCGCGTCGGCGAAGCGAAACAACGTCCCACGTTCATTCGCATTCAGCAAGAAACCTCTCCGTACCAATCATCATCGACATCCTCCTCCGGGAGACAAAGACGCGGTGGTGGTGGTTTTGCTGGTACTGATAACGACAACAACGACGGCTCCAGCGCGGCTGCTCGCGAAAACTCCATCGCGAGCAGAAACGAGGGCCACCACGACGCCATCACCGCGTTGGCGACGGTCCCGTCCTACTCCTCCTCTTCCTCTTCCGCCGGCGACGCGTTCAGAGGTGGTCGAATGCTCTTATCGGCCAGTAGAGACGGTGTGATTAAAGCTTGGAAATAGAGAGAGAGAGAGATAAATAGCGAGAAGTTGTAAATATTGAATCGTCATGTGTTTACATAGGGAAAACGCGCACACCAAAGACGAATTACCCTCATAGATTTGCAACACAAGAAAAAATGCTCCATCACGCGACTCTGTCGACACGATGTTGCGTCGCCGTCGCGGGGGCATCCTCCAACGCTACCACCAGAACCACCACCACCCTCGCCTCGACCTCATACGCCCATTTGAGAATAACCCGTCGCAGCGCAGGGAGAACAACAGGAGGGGTTTGTTGTTTCGCCGACGGCGCCAAAGACGAGGAGATTTTTGCATGGAAGCGCCTCCAAAGCGAGTACACCGCCTGGCGCGTGAAAAACAACATTCTCGCGCCAAACGTGGAAGTCGCGTACGTCGGTGGTAGTGAGAAAGAGAAAGGAGGGGACGATTTGTACCGAGGCGTGAAAGCGACGAGCGATATCGCGAGCGAGGACGATTTAGTCCGCCTGCCCAGAGAAGCAACCATGCTCGTCGTCGAAGGTCAGGAGAATCCACACGAAGAGTATATATCGAACGAGTTATGGGCGAAGGCTGGGGACGAACGGTGGGCGTTGCGAGTGGCGTTGGTACTCTTGTACGAGAAATCCTTGGGTTCTCGATCGAAGTTTTACGAGTACATCGAGCAACTGCCAAAGTCGTTCGAGAATTTAGGCACGTGGACGGAGGAGGAAGTGAGAGAATTGCAATACTCTGTGGGAGAGAAGTTCGCGAAAGAGCAGAGGTTGGAGAACGAAAAAGCGTGCGAGTTGATTCAGGAGTACGCGCGAGATGGCGGCTTGAAGACGATTGAGAGGGAGGAAGTCATTTGGGCGTTGGACGTAGTGCGGTCGCGCGTTTTTTCCGGAAAGATTGCAGACCAGGAGGCTTTGCAGAGGAAATTGTTACCTCGAGCTTTATCGGTTGGGACCGTGTTCGCGTCATTTTTGACTGCACAGACGACCGAGTTGAAATGGTTGTGCGTGTTTGCGTTGTTAGCTTTAGTTGTTTTCGATTCGACGAAGGAGAACGACGTGAAGACGGACACGGCGTATGTGTTGATGCCGTTAATCGACGCGTTCAATCACCAGACGATGTTAAAAACGGAGTTTGAGTTTACGAATTCTGAGTTTGCGTTAAAATCGCCGAAGAGTTACAAAAAGGGCGAGGAAGTGTTGATTAGTTACGGTTTGATGCCGAACGACGAGTTGCTTTTGCGGTACGGATTCGTGGACGATCAAAACGTAGCGGACACGTACCAATTCGAAGGGTTGCTCCCGTACTTGACGCAAAACGATCCTACGCTGAAGGAAAATCTGGAGAAGAATCCGAAACGCATCGAAGCTTTGCGCTTTATTCCCGAAGGGTCCTTAGAAGATTTGACTTTGGAAGATTCCGCGTGGCGAGGCGCGTTTGTCAGCGATGGCACCGCGGAACCCAACTTATCTTGGGCTTTGCGATGTCTCTACGCCACCGAATCGGAATGGATTAACGCTGGCGGATCCTGCGACGGGTTTCGATTAGGCGGCGGACAAACGGAAAAGAAAGCCGCGCTAGCGTTGAAAATGGCGTGTGAATATAGATTACAAGAGATGGAAACGACGTATAACCAAGACCAAGGCTTGTTGAAAGAGAAAGGCGGGGAGAATTGGAAAATGCGACAGGCGATTTTGTATCGCATGCGTAAGAAGAAGATTCTCTCCGACGCGGTGAAAAGATATTCGGTGTAGTAGTATGTTTTATTATTATATTAAGGTAATTTTGGTATTGTACAAGACTATGCTACTTTGTTTTTACTTACTACTATGCCTATCTCTCCTCAAATCTTCACGCTGCTCAACAACTTCGCCAACTCGTCCTCCTCCTCGTTCGTTCTCACCGTCACTTTCATCAACATCTCCAAACATTTATTCACCAACGCGATTTGCGTTTTCGCAAACTGGCTCTGCGATGGCAACTGTTTCAATCTATCCAGACGTTTATAAAGCATCTGTCTCCTCTTGGCGTCTTCGCGTTCCATCGCCGTCGAGTAAACGCCACCGATAACTCTCCTCCCGTTCTCCTCGTCGTCCGTACCTCCTCCGTCGGACGACGCCGCCGCGCCGCCGAGACTATACCTTTCCCGCTTACTCGTCCTCTCCCGCCTCTGCTGCATCGACCGTTTCTTCTTCTCTTTCTTCCTCGATAACAACAGCGCAGCAGTAGTAGTAGTAGCAGTCGTAGTAGTAGTCGTTCCTCCTCCTCCTCCTCCTCCTCGCACTGGCGACACACCTAGTCTGGCGTGCGACCTCAAACCCACTCCCGCCGTTCTCTTTTTACTCATCTTTTTATCTATTATTCGTCCACTCCTCTTCGATGGTTTTAACGCTACGAATCGTTTTTCTGCCGCTGTTGTTGTCCCCAACACTCTTTGTTGTTGCGCGTTATTCTTCGTCTGCTCCCGGTGGTCCTCCTCCTCCTCTATTTTAAAAGGGGTGTTGTTCCCGGTCGTCGTCACCATCATCATCACTTCTGGACGACGATGTCGATTTTGTTCTTCACCATCATCAAAGTAAAACGCATTATCGTCGTCATCATCATCCATAGCGGTGGTGCGCATTTTGTTGTCGTTCACGTTTCTGTTGTTGTTCAAGTTGTCGTTCTCGGGTTCCGCATCCGCGTCGTAAAAATCGCCGCTCGTTTGCCTCCGCATCATAATATCTCTCTCTGGAGACCTTTGCGTCAGTGACGAAACTCTCTCTTCCCCTAAAAAAGTCTCCAAAATAGGAGTGTCGCATCACAACGAGGACGACAAAAACGAACATGTTGACTCGCACGTTTTCTTCTTCTCGCACGCTCAGCGACACCGAGGCAAAAGCGATTTTGAGCGGGAGGAATAGGAACAGGAGGAATACGAGTAATAGGAGTTTCAGTGGTTTTAATATGAAAAGAAGAGGAGAAAGAAGAGAAGCGCGACGCACCGTCGTGATGGCTTTAGGGAAGGACGACGATGCAGAGGATAAAGACAAAGAAGAAGAAGACAAAGAAGAAGAAGAAGAGACGAGTAAACTCTCCCGCGCGATGGCAACCGCGAGACAGAACGAAAAGTTAGGCTTTTCCCCGGGCTACGTCGTAAAAGGAGTGGGTGGTGAAAATGGTGGTGTGTCCTCCTCCGTTTCCTCCTCTTTGTTCTCCGCGGAAGAATCCGCCGAGGCTGCCTTTGCAGATTTGATAAACACGAGCTCGAACGACGACGGAAATGAAGGTGAGGATGATGTAAAAAAACTAAACCTCTCGGAACTTGCGAAAGGCAGTCGCATGAGCGAGGAAGCCGTCCGGCAGAAAGATACGAACGTTGGAGGCGTTCTCGGTGATTTAATCAACTTAGGATCTATTTTGCTCAAAGGCGGACACATCGTCAAGAAGAAAGACGGACGCGTTTGATTTTTATGACGACGGTGAGGATGGTGATGATGATGACGATGATGTGAGAGTTTTTTGCTGGTCGTACGTGCAATAAGAGAGTTCCACGTATCAGACCATTCGGAATCAGACCATTCGGAATTAGAATGAGACTTCTTCTTTGAATACTATTATTTATGTACTAACGCGCGCGTGCAAATATTAAAGAGCATATTCTCGAATTTTGAAAATCCCTCAGAAAGCAAACAAGTTTTTGCGCATACGAATAATACGAACAACAACAACATTAACATGTTGTTCAGACTGGAGATTAACAACAGCAATTCTTCCTCTTCCTTTTCTTCCTACGCGTTGCACCCGAACGTGCCGACAATCGTAGGACGGGACCCTTCCATCGCGCACGTTCCCATCGAGAATGAGAATTCTGTGTCGAGAAAACACGCGATTTTGACCGTCGTCGTCGCTACTTCTTCTGCCGGTGTACACGCGAAATCGATGGCAAAAGAGGAGGAAGAAGAGGAGGGTGATACTACTACTTTTTTGGAAGTGACTGATTGCGGGAGTAAACTCGGCACTCGGGTTTCCAGCGTCGTTTCAACCAGCAGAGAAGAAGGAGACGAAGAAGAGAAGAATAAACTCGAAAGATTAGACAAAAATTCTACGCGAAGAGTGCCATTAATATGGACGCCGTCGTCGTCGTCGGCATCAGGTGGAGGAAGAGGAGGAGGAGGAGATCGAGGAGGTAAAAAGGTGTGGTTATTAAAGTTTGGCAAAATAGCCGCGACGGTGAGATGCATCGAGGAGGACAACGCCGCGACGAATACTAACGGTCTCGACGCGGCGGATGAAAACGAGGAGGAGGAAGGAGAAGCGACGGAAAGCGATGATGATGATGATGACGACGATGATGATGGAAGCGATGGAGGAGTGCACGAGGAGGAGGACGGTGACGCGGGAGTCGGGTGGAAACGCGCGAAAACGAAAAAGGAGAAGAAGAAAACGGACGGTAATAACAGAGGGCGAGTAAACGTAGATCGAGAGGAGGTGGAAGTGGAAACGGTCGTAGACGCGTCGTTGTTTCGAGAGCAAATACTCTCGCCTTTGAATTCGTCGCCACCACCATCGAGATTGGTTTCCACGATCGAGGAGGAGGAAAACGACGACGAAAACCGACTTCGACGAGTGGCAAACACTAGCAGCAACGACAACAACACTAATAATAAAAAACGATTCCAGAAGCAGTCGATTACGATAAACGGTAAACCCACAAAAGCCGCTCGAAATGGCGGCGGCGTGGAATCTTTTTCTCCGAGCGCTATAAAAGTAAAGAATAAGAAGCAAAAAGTTCCGTGGCCGTACGAGACGGACGGCTACGAAACGTTGGCGCAATTCGAAACCGCTCTCGATCGCGAGGAAAAAGCCGCGCGACGGTTGAAAGAGAAAATGGCCGAAGACTTGTTCGAGGATTTTTCGACGACGAAACCGAACGCGTCGGTGAAAAGGAAGCAAGGGAGTACAGCGAGCAGAGGTAAACGCTCGTAAACATGGAGAGAGATTTGAGAGAGATTTTAACGCAGCAAAATGTATACTATTACTCACAGCGTGCAGAAGAAACACAACAAAATGAACTTAAGACCAAAAAACGTCAGAACGAAGCTCCTCTGTCTGCACAAAGTTATCCTTCGAAAGAAAACATCATCACACCAATGCTTGCACAACATCTCTCCCATCCCGTTCAGACGATTCAGACGACGATTCAGACGAACGGAAGAACGAATGCATCGTCTTCTCTTCGTCCCCTTGGTCTTCGTCGTCGAGGGAGACACGGCGCAGCAGTTTTAAAAGCATCCGGAAGAGGAACACCAGCGAGAAGATTACGCGTCGAAAACGTCATCACCCCGACGACGAATACAAAAGCGACGACAACAACTGGGTGCTTGGGGTTAGCCGCTGCCGCACTTTTTCACGCACCGGCAGCTTTCGCCGCCGCGGCTGAGAATGCGGTCCCGTCCGCCTTTGCTGCCTACGGACACTATCTCGGTTTACTCCTTATCGTCGGTTCGTTGGCGACGGAGAAAGCGATTTTGAAGCCAAACATGTCCGGAGACGAGCTGATGAAACTGGTGATTGCGGATTCGGTGTACGGCATCGCCGGCGTGCTCGTTTTGTACACGGGGTATTTACGCGTGACGCAATACGGAAAAGGGTGGGAGTTTTATTCGCACGAACCGATATTTTGGTTCAAGATGTTCTTGTTCGCGGTGATGGGGTCGTCGAGTTTGTTCGTGACGATAAAGACGATCACGACGTTCGCGGAGAAGCAAAAGAGCACGGACGAAAACGAGACGTACATTAGCGAAAAGTTGGCGACGAGGATGGGGAAGGTGTTAAACGGGGAGTTGTTGGCGGTGTTGGCGATTCCGTTAGCTGCGACGACTATGAGTAGAGGGATTTTGTTTCAACAAGAGATGGATTGGCACTTAGGCGCGGCGCCGGTGGCGCTCGCCTCGGCCGGGCTCGGGTTCAAGTACGTGAAGGAAGCGTTAACGTGGAGCGAAGATTAAAGTGAGAGAGAGAGAGAGAGAGAAGGAGAGAGAGATGAACGCCTCGCCTGAAAAGCTCTATTATTTATTAAATCTATCCGTCTACATCTGTCTACCAAAAATGTACTAAGCGTTCAGCGAAACAAAGGCGTCTTTGAACCGCCGTTTTTCTTCTTCTTCTTCTTCGCGTTTCCGGTGTAGAGCACCGGAACGACGACAACCTCGGACTCCAAATCTCGTTTGTTTTTGTTCCTCCGCTTCGATTTCTCTTCTTCTTCTTCTTTTTCAAACGCCGCGATGATTTTCTCGCACGTCTCTTTCTTCCTCTGAAACACAGCCACGAAGAAACCTTCGCAATCGTCGCCTTCGAACGGGTTTACGCGAACGACTTTTGCCGCCTCTGTCGTGCCCAAAACCTCCGCGAATCCTCTACGAGGCCATTTCGGTAAACATTTCGCGAGTTCAAATCCCAACTCTTCCGCTAACGGCATAACTTTTTGTACCACGTCTTCGTTTTCTTCGCGATAGATTGAACACGTGGAGTATGAGATTCGAAGAACGCCTGGGAATCGCATGGCGTGCGAAAGCGCCTCGAGTTGGAACTTTTGTAAACTCATCACGCGTTTCTTTCGCGTTTGTTCTTCTTCGTTTTCTTCCTCTTCCTCGCGTTTGATTTTATCACTGCGATTGTCATCATCGTCGTCGTCATCATCATCGTCGTCGTATCCATCTTTCAAAGCGTACTCCATCAACGCATCTCCTCTGTTTTGCACCGTCCCGGAACCAGAACAACTTGGATCGAGCAAAATCGAGCGCACGTTTCGATATTTGGCGTCGTTCACGTCCACCTCTAAAAAATTCTTCTTCGCTACGACGACTGTCTTCGAGCACCCGTATAAATCGACCGTATCTCGTAACCTTTGCGCTCGTCTGTGGTCTTTCTCGAACGCAAATACTTTCCCTCCTCGATTATACGTATTATTCTTTTTGTCCAACAACGCGGCGAGGTGAGTCGTTTTGTTTCCTGGCGCCGCGCACGCGTCGATAACGTCGGATTGACGAATGCGCTCAAAAATTGCGCTCATATCATCTCTTCCATCTCTCTCATCTTCATTCACCAACAAACAATGCGCGGGCATACACGACGATTTCCCTTGCAAAATCAATTCTCCATTCTTGACCATTTTCATCCCGCTCAATTTCTTCCGATTGCAATCCTTCGCGAATAAAATGTATCGACAACCGTTTCCGCGTTCTTTTTCTCCCCCTCCTAAATGCGCGTCTTCCTCCTCAAACGTAAAGCCTCTCTCTCTCAATTCTCTCACGAGAACGCCCACATCTTTCACTTTCATCGCATTCACTCTCGCAAATCTACTCATCGGATCGTCGTTCACAATCTTCCTAACTTTTTCCGGCAACCTTCTCTCGACAAATTCCAACGCCGTTTGCGCGTTCGCTTTCTTCAATCTCCGCGCTAACTGGTTCTTCAATTCCCCTGTTTTGCTCACGATTAATTTTTCCGCCGATGTTAACGTCGTCGTCGTTACGTCACTCTGTTTCTTCTTCTTCTTTTGCTCTTCATCCTCCATGCCTGGTGGTAATGGTGGTGGTTTAATGCTCTTTCCCGGAGACAGTAGTAACTCGTACAGCAACACGTACGCCAACGACGCTTTGATTTTTGTCGATTTTTCTCCTCCTGGCGGCTCGTCTTTTTTCTCATCATCCTTCTCTTCTTGTTCTTCTTCTTCTTCTTGTTCATCATCATCTTCCTTAAAATCATCGTCAAAAACCACGCTTTTTGTCATTTTTACGTCCTCGATGAGCAGTTTTAAAAGCGGGAGAACTTTCACGGTTTCGCAGACGATCGCGTGCGTCGCGGATGGGAAATCTATTTTGTTTTCATCCAGCGTCAACCGTTTTATGGATTGGCCGTGTTTTTTCTCCCGAGCGGATTTGAGGAGTTTGGAGAGCACACGCGCGGCTTGTAACCGGCACGTGCGGACTTGCGCGTGAGGGAGAGGTTTTCTTCTTCTTCTTTTGTTGTTGTTATCGATGGTTTTGTCGAGTGGTGGTGGTGTCATCGTCGTCGTCGCAAGTGTGTGTATAAATGTTTTGAGGATTCTTTGTACGTATTATTAGGGGATTCTACTACTACTAGGTACTATTCCTACTACTATTCCTACTGAAGCGAGGAGGATACGTAATCGTCCCTGATTTCCATCGCGGAGAACAGGTTACTTTTGAAGACGGATTCATCGAATAAATACCGTTCTTCTTCATCTTCATCTTCTTCTTCGTTCTCTTCAATCTTCTTCTCGAACGCCACGCGCTTGGCCGTTTGGATGAAAATGTCCACGTCGGATGGTTTTGAAAATTCAAAAGAATGCGCGTTGATTTTGTTTATGATGTTTCCGATGCTTTCGTCGTTCGATTGATGCAAGCTTTCGTCGCGCGTTATGGTGTCCTTGCAACAACGCAGCACGGCGGCGACGCTCAAGGATTCAAAAAATTCCCGAGCCGACCCGTAGGAGGATTGTTGATGATGATGTTGAACCGCCTCTCCCGATTCTTGTTTTCTTCCTTCTCTGCCCATCTCTGCAATGATTGAATCCCAAATCATCAAAAGAAACTCACCTCGTTTACACTCTCGAACGTACGCCAGCTTTAAGAATCTCGGCAAATACAAGCGCGTGAGTGACATTTTGCTGAAAAAGATGCGTGCGGTTTCCTCATCCACCGCGTGCATCTTGTTAAAAAACCTCAAGCAATACTCGTCGATGAAAGACTCGTTTTGAGATTGAAAATAATCTAGCAGTCGTAACGACGACTTTGTGCTATTCACAAACGCGCTGAAAAGAGCGTAGCAATCGTGCTCGACAAACTTTTGGCTGTAAAAGTCATCATCATCATCATCGTCGTCGTCGCGCGCTACTACCAGAGAGGCGTCTAATAAAGCATCGTAATTCTCCTCGTCATCATCCTCATCATCATCGTCGTCGTCGTCGTTGTTGTCGTCTTCGTTTTCGCCGTCGTCGTCATCAAATCTTCTCCCGCCCGCCGCT
>JACLAB010016461.1_pt1 | contig 13733 bp, 16 predicted proteins | sample 8027921 | NCBI WGS metagenome assembly JACLAB01 (sample SAMN15725117, study PRJNA655200) | protist metagenome | isolation source: fluorescence activated cell sorting (FACS) single amplified genomes of... | place: USA: West Boothbay Harbor, Gulf of Maine | collected 2000-07-19
GAAGAGTTAAATGAATTATACAAGAACTTAAAAAGACAAGGAGATGTTGGTAAAAGAGATGTTGTAGAATTGTTAGAGATATTTAGATTTGGTTTAGAAACTAATGAATTGTATTTACAAGGTTTTACTGGTCAACAAATAATGGCTATGGAGGCTTTATCTGAAGGTGTTAAAGAAAGAAAAAAAGAACTAAATGACTTTGGTGATGCTTATATAGAAAAAGCAAAACAAATTACAGAAGCTGAAAAAGCAGAAACAAAAGCAAGAATTGCAATAAGAGAAGGTTATTTTGATGCTGCAAAATCTATTAGTCAAGGCTTTAAAGCTTTAGGTGATTTAGACGATGGCTTTAAAATAGCAGCAATTATTACAGAAAAAGCAGAAGCTATAGCTAAAGTAATAGTTAAAACCAAAGAAAGCAATCAAATTATTCGTGCAGCTTCTCAAGCAAGAGCCGCATTAGGTGATGTAACCGCTGTTCCTAAAGGTAGAGCTAGAGTTTTAAAAAACAATATAACTTCTGGAATAAACATTGCTGGTATAGTTGCAGCGGCAGCAGGAGGTATCAATGCAATTAAAAGTAAATCATCTGTAGGAGCATCTTTAGGTGGTGGTGGTGAAGGAGGAGAGGCAGGAGAGGTGCAAGCTCCTGACTTTAATGTAGTAGGTGCTGGTGGTGTAAGTCAATTAGCAACTACATTAGCAGGTGTTACAGGACAACCATTAAAAGCATTTGTTGTTAGCAAAGAAATAACATCAGCTCAGGAACTAGAAAGAAATATTACAAACACCGCATCAGTCGGTTAATTATTAAAATAAATTCAATATGAAAATAGTAGAACTACTTATAGACGAAGAACAAGAATTATCTGGAATAGAAGCTATATCTATTGTAGATGAACCAGCAATAGAAGAAAACTTTATTGCATTGTCTAAACAGCATGAAATACAACTTGCTGAAGTAAATAAAGAGAAAAAGATATTAATGGGTGCTGCCTTAGTTCCTAATAAAAACATCTATAGAAAAAGTGGTGAAGATGAGTATTATATATTCTTTAGTGAAGATACTGTAAGACAAGCATCTCAATTATTCTTAATGAGAGGCAATCAAAATAAATCTACACTAGAACATCAAGCTGAATTACATGGTTTATCTGTTGTTGAATCTTGGATTATAGAAGATGATGTGCATGACAAGTCAAGAAAATATGACATGAATTTACCTATAGGAACTTGGATGGTTTCTATGAAGGTAAATAATGATGAGGTTTGGAATGACTATGTTAAAACTGGTAAAGTAAAAGGATTCTCTATAGAAGGTTATTTTACAGATAAAATAGCTATGAGCAAGATTAATGAAATAGACAATGAAGAGGAAGCTAAAGAAATACTATTAGAGATTGCCAATTCAATACTAGACAATAAATATGAACTTGAAACTTATAGTGACTATGGAAGTGGTGTTAGAAATAATGCTAAAAGAGGAATTGAATTAAATAAAAGTGTAAACAATAAGTGTGCAACTTCTGTAGGTAAAGTAAGAGCACAACAATTAGCAAGAGGAGAGAAACTAAGTGTATCTACAATTAAAAGAATGTACAGTTATTTAAGTAGAGCAGAAACTTACTATGATGAATCTGATAGCAAAGCTTGTGGAACTATATCTTATTTATTATGGGGTGGTAAAGCTGGATTAAACTGGTCAAGAGGTAAATTAAAAGAACTTGGTGAACTAGATTTAAACGATGATAATCCTTGTCAAGCAGGATATGAGCAAGTAGGAATGAAAGATAAAGATGGTAGAAAAGTGCCTAATTGTGTGCCAAAACAATAACTATGAGTAAATCAAACGAAACATTAGGACAATCATCACCTACAAACAATAGAAGAGGTTGCTTGTGTAAAAATGGCACATATTCAAGAAAGTGTTGCGATGGCACTCTTAGAGCACAAGGAGTTGGAAGAATAACAGGAGAATCTCCTTCTGGAAATGAATATTACTACAGAGTTCAAAGATGTGGTCATTCAATGCACAAAGAAATACATTTACACGATACACAATTAGTTGTAGGTAATGTTTATTATTTAGAGTTTGAAAATACAGGTCATAGCAATTGTTATACTGTACTAAACGTATCTTCTAGTGGTGAGCATCATATTGATACAGCAACACTATACAACGATTGTACATCCTGCCTTGCTGCAAACTAAAAATCTAACAACCTTTTTATATACAGTTAATTAGTTAAGATAAATTAATTTAATAATCGAAATTTATGGAAAACACTAAAGCTACATCGATTTTAAACGACATCATGCAAAAACTATCCTTAGTTAAAAAAGATGAAGTAAAAGAAATCGAAGTTAAAGACGAAGTAAATCTTTCGGAACAAATTAAAGAAGAAGAGACATTATCTCAAGAATTAACAGAACTTGCTTGCCAAGAAGAAGTTAAAGAGGAATTATCTACTGAAAAAGTTGTTTCTGAAGAATTACAAGAGGAAGTTCCTGTTATAGAGGAAGTTTCTGAAGAAATTGAGATGGATGAAGACAAATACGTTGGAAGAGACGAGTTTGAATCTAAAATCTCTGAATTAAAAGGAATGATTGAGGAAATGAAATTAGGTTACGGTGAAGAAAAACTATCTATGGAAAACAAAATAGAGAAGTTATCTGCTGAACCAGCTTCACAACCAATATCACACAGCCCTGAAGGGGAATTAAAACAAAACTTTAAATCTTATGGTCAAAACAGAGTTATGAGCACTAGAGATAGAGTAATGAACAGAATTGCTAATTTAAAATAAACCAAAACAAAAACAATTAAAAAATGGCTACTACTACATCAATTACAAGTACTTATGCTGGCGAATTTGCAGGCAAGTACATTTCTGCTGCTTTATTATCAGGTGTTACACTTGATAGAGGTGGTATTGAAATCAAACCAAACGTAAAGTTCAAAGAGGTAATCAAGAAAATTGCTACTGATTCTAACGTAATCAAAGATGCAACTTGTGATTTTACTGACACTGCAACTATTACATTAACTGAAAGAATACTTCAACCAGAAGAGTTCCAAGTAAACCTAGAGCTTTGTAAGAAAGACTTTAGAAGTGACTGGGAAGCTGTATCAATGGGATACTCTGCTTTTGACAACTTACCTCCTAAATTCAGTGACTACTTAATCGGTCATGTATCTGGATTAGTTGCTGAAAAAACAGAAAACAACATCTGGAAAGGTGTTAACGGAAATGCTGGTGAATTCGATGGATTCACTACTTTAATGGCTGCTGATGCTGACATAATTGACGTTGCTGCTGGAACTGTAACTTCTGCTAACGTAGTAGGAGAGCTAGGAAAAATAGTTGACGCTATTCCTTCTGCTTTATACGGAAAAGAAGACTTATACATCTATGTATCACAAAACATCGCTAGAGCTTACGTAAGAGCTTTAGGTGGATTTGGAATACTACAGAATGCTGCTGGAACTGAAAACGTATCTAGCATTGGAGCTAACGGTGTATCTAATCAAGGTACTATGTGGTGGCAAAATGGAGCACTATCTATTGACGGTGTAAAATTATTTGTTGCTAACGGACTTGCTGACAACACTGCTGTTGCTGCTGAAAAATCTAACTTATTCTTTGGAACTGGTCTTTTATCTGACCACAATGAAGTTAAGTTGATTGATATGGCTGACCTAGACGGTTCTCAAAACGTAAGAGTTGTTATGAGATTTACTTCTGGAGTACAGTATGGAATTGGTGCTGATATTGTACTTTATTCTTAATAAATTAAATTAACCAAAAATTAGGGTAGGTAGGTCGATGCCTGCTTACCCTTTTTTTATAATAAAATAATAAAACTATGGCTTGCGATTTATCATTAGGTAGAAAAGAACCTTGTAAAGATGTTGTTGGTGGCATAAGAGCTGTTTATTTTACTGATTTTGGAGATTTAGGTACAGTTACAGAAACTGATGATGAAATAACGGATTTATCTGGAACTTTCAGTGCCTACAAATACGAAGTAAAAGGAAACTCATCTTTTGAACAAAACATTACCTCATCAAGAGAGAATGGAACTACATTCTTTGAACAAACATTAAATTTAACACTACACAAGTTATCTAAAGAAGATAATAAAGAATTAAAATTATTAGCTTACGGAAGACCTCACGTTGCTGTTGAAGATTATAATGGAAATGTATTTTTAATGGGATTACAGCATGGAGCTGACGTATCAGGAGGAACTATTGTTACTGGAGCTGCTATGGGAGATTTAAGTGGTTATACACTTAGTTTATCTGCTATGGAAGTAAAACCAGCTAACTTTATAGATTCACCTACTATTACTGACCCTTATGCTGGAATGTCTAGTGCAACTGCAACTATTGTGGTAGGTACTAATTCATAATAAATAAATTTAATAGGTTTAATTAAAGGGGTGCTTCGGTATCCCTTTTTTTATTAAAACAAATACCAGATTATTTGTTATTTATAATATGATAATATTAACAACATCAACAGACGCTCAGAGCTTTAAAGTGATACCTAGAAGTGCAGAAAGCTCAGTTACGTTTGAATTGACTGATAAATCTAAAAGGACTACAAGTCTTGTTTCTGTTTCTGTAACTAATTCTAACGGTTATATGAATATTACAGGTAGTTTTTCTTTAGTTGAAGATAGATTTTACTCATTTGCTGTAAAAAATGGCTCTGTAATTATATATAGAAGTTCTATTTTCTGCACAAATCAAACTAATTTTAATACCTTTGATGTACAATCTGGAGAATACACTACAGAAAACACATACGATAACGATTTTGTAATAATATGAGAAAAGTAAATAAAATGGCAAAAAAAAGATATAATAGTAAACCTTTGCCTAAAGTAGAAAAAGGAAAGATACACATAGTCAATATGTCATCTTACACAAGACCTGAAATTAAAGAACAATACAATAGAGATTGGGTAGAGTATGGAGATGATAACAATTATTTTGATTATCTAATAGATAGATATAATGGTAGTCCTACAAATAATGCGGCTATTAATGGTATAGCAGAAATGATATATGGTAAAGGAATAGATGCTGTTGATAGTAAAGATAAAAAAGCTGACTATAAAGAGATGAAAGAACTCTTTACTAAATCGTGTATGAAAAAGATATGCTATGACTATAAAATGATGGGTCAAGCAGCACTTCAAATAATCTATTCTAAAGACCATAAAAAGATTGTTCAAGTAGAACATATACCTGTAGAGACGTTAAGGGCAGAGAAGGCAAATAACAAGGGTGAAATACAAGGTTATTACTATGCTAAAAATTGGTCAGAAGTTACATTTAAGGATTCTCCTAAAAGAATACCTGCATTTGGAACAAGCAATTCAGGATTAGAGATATTATATATTAAACCTTATAGAGCTGGATTTTATTATTATTCTCCAGTTAATTATCAAGGGGGTTTACAATATGCAGAACTAGAAGAAGAGATAGCGAACTATCACATAAATAACATACAAAATGGACTTGCTCCAAGTATGCTTATTAACTTTAATAATGGTGTTCCTACAGAAGAACAAAGGTCTCTTATAGAGCAAAACATACAAGAAAAATTCAGTGGTTCTTCTAATGCTGGTAGATTTATATTAGCTTTTAATGATAGCAAGGAGCTTTCTGCAAGTATCGAGCCAGTTATACTGAGTGATGCACATGAGCAATATAGATTTCTTAGTGATGAATCTATGAGAAAAGTAATGGTTTCACACAGAATTGTATCTCCTATGCTTGTAGGTATAAAAGATAATACTGGACTTGGAAATAATGCTGAAGAACTACAAACAGCTTCATTGCTTATGGATAATACAGTTATTAGACCAATGCAAGTTACTATACTAGATGAGTTAGAAAAAATATTAATGTATAACGGAATTGAATTAGATATATACTTTAAGACATTACAACCTCTTGAATTTACTGATTTAACTAACGCTATAACAGATGCAGAAATAGAAAAAGAAACAGGAATAAAAAAGGATGATAGTGAACAAATAGAAGAAGAACAAATAAATATAGAAGAATAATGGCAACAGCACTATTTATAAAACGGTCAGATTTAGTCAAGAATACTGCATTAAATTCAAACGTAGATACAGATAAGTTTATACAGTTTATTAGTTTGGCACAAGAAATTCATGTACAAAATTATCTAGGCACAGATTTATATGACAAGATAAGTGCCGATATAATAGCAGGGACTTTAACTGGAGATTACTTGTCTTTAGTAAATGATTATATACAACCAATGCTTATACACTTTGCTATGGTAGAATACTTGCCATTTGCAGCATACTCTATATCAAACGGAGGTGTATATAAACACAACTCTGAAAACAGTCAGATAGCTAATAAAGAAGAGATAGATTTCTTAATTCAAAAGGAGAGAGATTTCGCTGAATACTATGCTCAAAGATTTATAGATTATATGAGTTTTAATGCTCCATCTAAATTTGATGAGTATTACAGTAATTCAAACCAAGATATTTATCCAGATAAAGACACAGGGTTTCACGGATGGGTATTATAAAGAAGAACTACAAACCTAAACAGGTTAATGTAAAAAAATTACTAACTTATTTAAAAAAGAAGGATAATGGCTACACTTTCAGGAAATAAAATAAAAAATACCTATCAGTCACTTGTAAAGTTTTCTGATAATGGAAATATAACTACTTCAGCCAAACAACTAACTGATGGTTTTGGTAACAATTCTCCTATGTTTGTATCTACTACTCAAGTAGGTATAGGTGTTACTCCAGAATCAGGATTAAATCTTCACATCTTTGGAGATGCTAAAATAGGTAGCAATTTAACAGTCATCGGTAATTTAGTAGTTGAAGGAAGCACTACAACAGTAGGAACAGATACATTAACAGTTAAAGACCCTTTAATTGTATTAGCAAATAACAACACGTCTACAGACGCAGTTGACATAGGTTTTTATGGCAAATATACTCCTTCTGGTACTACACTATACTCAGGACTGTTTAGAGAAGCTCTAACAGGTAAATACAGGTTATTTAAAGGATTAGAAGTTGAACCTACTACAACAGTAAATACAAGTGGAACAGGATATGCAGTAGCTAGTTTAGTAGCTAATTTAGAAGGTAATGTTACAGGTAATTTAACAGGCAGTGTAACAGGAGGTTCAATATCAGGTACTACAGGAACTTTTAGTGGTAATGTAGATATAGATGGACAATTAGATGTAGATGATGTAATTTCTGTAGAAGGTTCTGCTTTTGGTAGAATAGAAATAGGAGGAGTTTCAGGTGGATATATAGATTTAAAAGCACCTAATTCAGATGACTATGATTTTAGAATTATAACAAGTTCTGGTGGCAATGAAATAACTACAGCTACAGGTGATTTAATATTTAATACAGCAGAAACATTAGCTTTAACATTAGATACTTCTCAAAATGCTACATTTGAAGGAAATATAATACTTTCAGGAACAGTCGATGGTAGAGATATTTCAGTAGATGGAACAAAATTAGACGGAATAGAATCTGGTGCTGATGTAACTGATGCTACTAACGTATTAGCAGCAGGTGCAGTAATGACTACTGGAAATCAATCTATTGCTGGAGAAAAAACATTTAGTAATGATTTTACTGTTACAAGCGATGCAGTTTTTAATGGTAATATAAATTTAGACGACGATGAAAGAATAAGGTTAGGTACTTCAAATGCTTTTCAACTTTATTACGACTCTACTCTTGAATCAGGACAAGGTGGTGCAATAATAAATTCAAACAGAATATTTATTGAAACTGGCTTTTTTCAATTAAATTCTAGGACTGGAGAAAATATGATAAAAGCTACAAGTAATGGAAATGTAGAACTTTATAATAATGACTCAAAAAAACTAGAAACAACAAACACAGGAATAACTGTAACAGGAACAGTATCAGCTACTGCCTTTTCAGGAAACATAACTGGCGGAACTGGTACTTTTTCAGGTGATTTAACAGTAGGCACTGATTCTTTATTTGTAGATGTATCTGAAGATTCTGTAGGTATTGGATTAACTAATCCTTCAGCTTATTCAGTAGATACTTTAGTTATAAATACACCAGATGAAAAAGGAATTACTCTTGTAAGTTCTTCTACTGAAAAAGCATATATAGCTTTTCAAGATGGCACAGGTTCTTTAGAAAACTTTATGTCATTTGACCACGCAGTAAACAAGATGAATTTTAATGTTTTTGATACAGATGGAGACATTAATTTTAGTATAGGAGAGGGAGTTACAAAGTTTAATATTGATAATACTAATGTTAGGGTTTATGATGATTTAACTGTTGATGGAAACTCAACTTTTGCAGGAGATGGAGATTTTGGCGGACAAATTTTCGTAGGTAGTCAAAATTCTACTTTTGCTGAAAATAATTTAAAATTTGAAAGTGCAGGTGATGCTTTTATTGACCACGCTACAGTTGGAGAAAATGTTAATTTTAGAGTTAGTAATTCAAGTAGTTTAGATACTACTGCTATGACTTTATTTTCAACAGGAAACGCTAATTTTGACCAATCAATTTCAGTAGGTGGAAACGCAACTTTTACAGGCAAAGTAACAGCACAATCAACAGCATCAAATACAGCAGGACAGTTTGCTTTTTCTACAGGTGGAAATGATGTAGGAATTAGAGAAGATACTTCAGGTGGATTTAATATAGATGTATATAAATCAGGAACTGGGTATATTAACCCCTTAACTATTGACAGTTCTGGAATAGTAAAAATTAATACAACTGCTGTTAACGCAAGGTTTAGAGTTGATGAAGGTGGTACAGGCGAATGGGTAGCAGGATTTAAACATACAGGTACAACTCCATATGGTGTTTTTATTGACACATCTGGAAACACATCTACAGGTTATACCCTTGGTTGTTACACAAATACTGGTACTGGGTTATTTCTTAAAAACGATGGAAAATTAGGAATAGGAACTGCTTCGCCTGATACATTGCTTAATGTTAATTCATTAAGTGGAGCAACATACCCTACATTAGGAACTGCGAGTGGAGTAATTGCTATTAGTATTAATGAATTACACGGAATGTATCTTGGAGTAGATGGTTCAAGTGGTAATGGTTGGATTCAGGCAATGAGAGAAGATGCAACTGCTACAGCATATAATTTAATACTTCAACCTTCTGGAGGAAACGTAGGAATAGGAACTGATTCGCCTTATGCTAAATTAGAAATAAATGATGGCACAAATATAAATCTTGGAATTAAAGTTGGGCAGACTGACACAACTGCTGTAATGTTAAATGCTTACAATGACGCTGTTACAGCCAATATTCCAATGGAATTTAGAGCATCTAAGTTTGCTTTTGATGTTGGAAATGTAGGAATAGGAGTTACGCCATATTCTTATTCAAGATTAACTACTGAAGGTGTAGATAATACAAGTTCTAATTATGCTTTTATTGCTTATCAGGAAAATACTAATGCTATTCTTGCCTGTAGAAATGATGGTCAAGTTACTATACCAAGTGGAAATTTAGGAATAGGAACTAATTCGCCAGATGCTAAATTACATATTTATGGAAGTTCTACTGTATCAGAAATGTATTTAGGAGAAGATGCAGCAGCAGATAAAGCAGGTATTTTAAAATATACTCAAGGCGATGGAAGTGGGGCAGGTGTTATAACTTTAAGTCATTGGGGTAATACTTCTACTACTCAAAGTTTAGCAATAAAATATGGTGGAAATGTAGGAATAGGAACTACTTCGCCTGCATATAAAACTTCTGTTTTTCAAAGTGGGGATTATAATGGTTCTGAAATTTTATTAGATTTATCTATAAAAGATACTGTAGGGGGAAGTTATAATGGAGGTACTGGAGCAGGTATAAGTTTTTCATCTTCACATTGGAGCGTTTCGCCTACAGAAAAAGTAATGGGTGCTATTTATGGTGCTAATACAGATGGTGGTTCTGGAGCAAATGGGTATTTATCATTACGCACAAGGTCAAGTGATGTTGTTACAGAAAAAATGCGTATTACAAGTGGGGGGGATGTTTTAATTAATTTAACTGGACCTATTACCACTAGATATTCCACATCAATTGGTACAACTTTATCAGATACTTATTCTTGGTTTGCAAGTAATGATTCTCTATATGTACAAAGACCAGACGGAACAAATGGAAATGCAATTTCTTTTTTTAGAGCAAGTGTTTCAACTGGAAGTATAAGTCTTTCAGGTTCTGCAACAGCTTACAACACAAGTTCAGATTATAGATTAAAAGAAGATTTACAAGACTTTAAAGGTCTTGAAATGGTTTCTAAAATACCTGTTTATGACTTTAAATGGAAAACAGATGAAAGCAGAAGTTATGGTGTTATGGCTCACGAACTTCAAGAAGTTTTACCAGATGCAGTAACAGGAGATAAAGATGCTATAAATGAAGATGAAAGTATTAATCCTCAAGGAGTTGATTATTCTAAAATTGTTCCTTTACTTATAAAGTCAATACAAGAACTAAAAGCAGAAGTAGATAAATTGAAACAAGAATGTAAGTGTAAAAATTAGTATATTTGTATATAACTATAAATTTAATAAAATGTCAAAAATTAGTAAAGAAGAATTAGAATCATTGTTAGAATCAGAAAAGAAGTTTTCTGCTATCAAACACGACTTAGGTACTTTAGCAGTACAAAAGCACGGCTTGTTACACGTTTACGCACAAGTGCAAGAAGAAAGTAACAAAGTTAAAGAAGAACTAGAAGGTAAGTATGGTAAGATTAATATCGACTTAAAAGACGGTTCTTATAAAGAGATTGTTGAAGAAGCTGAAGAAGTAAAAGAATAACGCTATGGATTTTGCAGATATGAAGATATACCTTATAAATTCAATAGCCTTTATGATTTCATTAACTGAGGTAGAGGTATGGTTAAAGATTGTACTTCTTATCTGTACTATAGTATATACTATTCAAAAAACAAAGAAATTAAAATGAGTGAATTAAGTGAAGACAGTAAGTTTGAGATTAGTATAAAAACACTTATTGCTATAGGGGTGGCATTATCTACCCTTATAGGAATGTGGTTTGCTTTACAAGCAGATATTGAGGAAGCTAAAAAACTACCTGAACCAGAAATTAGTAGAACTGAATACGACTTAAAAGACCAGCTAATTAGAGAAACTATAATGAATACTGGAACTAAGGTAGAAGAGAACTCAAATGCTTTAAAGAAAATAGATGATAAGCTATTTGAAATAATTAGTAAATGAAAAATATATTATGTGCGATATTTGTATTGGTTGCGGGCTTTGTATATAGTCAGGATGTAACAATCCTGCAAATAAATGCAGAGTGGAATAAAAAGAATAATTATGATTTAAGTGACATTACTGGTGCTACAGTAAAGTTTAGCTATCTAAAAGACCAGCCTAAAGACATACAGAAAAGTATTGTTGCTGTTCCTGTTATTGTTATTATGGATAAAAATGGAAGAGTAAGAATGCAATATGTAGCAGACATATCATTAAAGATTAAAGTAGGTAATCTTGATATACAAAATAATGTAGATAGAATAAATAAATTATGAATCGTATAAGCAAACATATAACCTACAAAGAAGCTACTAAAAGTGCCACAGCCTTACGCTTAGGCATAGAGAACACTCCTAGTGATTACGAATTACAAAATATGGAGCTGATTGCAGAAAAAGTATTTGAGCCTCTTAGAAGAGCTGTAAATGGTCCAATTAAAATCAACTCATTTTTTAGATGTGAAGAACTTAATAAGGCGATTGGTGGAAGCAGTAGAAGTCAACATTGTCAAGGTAGAGCTATTGATATTGATGATTTTTATGGCTATGTTTCTAATGCTTATATGTATTACTATATCAAAGATAATCTTGACTTTGACCAGCTTATTTGGGAGTTTGGCACAGATACTAATCCTGATTGGGTACACGTTAGTTATGTAGATAGTGATAGTAACAGAAAGAGATGTTTATTAGCATATAAAGAAGAAGGTAAAACTAAATATAAAGATATAAGTAATGTCTGATAAAAAGAAATTTAAAGATACTACAGTTGGTCAGTTATTATTTGGTGCTGCATCAATAATAAATCCAACACTAGGAAAAGTGTTATCTGGTGTAAGTTCACCACAAGAAGCATTAGCAGAGATAGGTAAATCTAAAATATCTGATGAAGATAAGATTAAACTACAGCAAATGATTTATGAGCAACAAAATAAAGAAATACAATCTATTACAAGCAGATGGAAAGCTGATTCTATGTCTGATTCATGGTTAAGTAAAAATGTGCGACCTTTAGTTTTGGTTTGGTGTATAGTTGTATTTAGTTTAGCTGGTATATTAGACAGTATAGAAAGTGTGCCTTTTCATATTGGAGCAACTTGGAATGATACATTTGAAAAAGTAATGATGGCTGTTGTATTAGCATATTTTGGTGGTCGTACAGCAGAAAAATCTACAAGTATATTTAAAGGTTAATAAATAAATTCAATACACTATGAATTTAATAGGGTTTTATATATCTTTGTGAATTCAATAGGGTGCGATATTCTGTTGATTTTCTTTGTTTTCAATGAAAAGGGGTAGCAAGATGTTGCCTCTTTTTTTTGTCTTTTGTCTTGCACATGACATTTATTATAATTATGTTTGTTGCATGGAAAACTTAACAAAGAAGTTGGTGAGAGTTCAAGGGAGTTTGAAAGCACCAAAAAATCAAAGAAACAATTTCGGTAATTACAATTACAGGAGTTGTGAAGACATCTTAGAAGCAGTTAAACCTTTACTTATAAAAGAAGGGTTATTATTGACTATCTCTGATTCTATTGCACCAGAACCTTTATTCGTTAATGCAGTTGCTGAAGTTACAGATGGTAAAGACAAAATATCTGTAAGAGCACAAGCTGGTATTAACTTAAATAGAAAGGGAATGGATATAGCTCAAAGCTATGGAGCATCAAGCAGTTATGCTAGAAAGTACGCTTTAAACGGCTTATTTTTAATAGATGATACCAAAGATGCAGATGCTACTAATAATCACTCTAAGGTAGCTCAAAACGTCTCTACGGACGTGCTAGAGCCTGTTAAAGATTGGTTAGAAGATAGTGGAGATAAGTTTAATAAGGCAAAGGATGCCATTACAAAAAAAGGTTTTACTATAGCCGATATTAGAAAAAAATATAAAGTAAGTAAGAAAGTAGAAAAATTATTATTAACCTAAATTAAATTAAAATTATGAATGAAAAGAAGTATGTAGGCAGTGGAAAACAAATGGGCAATTATGACCTAGTTAATTTCACTATAGCTGAAGAGAAAACAAAAGATGCATGGATTGAGTACAACGGTAAAAGGTACTTAAAACTAACTATTGGCAAGAAAAAAGAAGTTGACCAATATGGAAAAAGCCACAGTATTTGGCTTGATGAGTATGTTCCAGATAGTGCAAAGCAAGAACCTGCTAAACCACTACCTACTCCAGATTTACCATTTTAGTTACTAACATTCCCCCTTGACTTAATCGTTTTGGGGGATTTTTACCTTAAATTATGATACAAAGAAAAAATACAAAATACGTTAACATTAATTTAGCATTTATGAATACAAACTTAACAATATCAGAAGCTACAGTATTATCTTATATAGATTCATTGTCTATAAAGAAAG
>JACLAB010014289.1_pt1 | contig 13732 bp, 17 predicted proteins | sample 8027921 | NCBI WGS metagenome assembly JACLAB01 (sample SAMN15725117, study PRJNA655200) | protist metagenome | isolation source: fluorescence activated cell sorting (FACS) single amplified genomes of... | place: USA: West Boothbay Harbor, Gulf of Maine | collected 2000-07-19
CAGCGGAAATACTTTAGAAACGACTGCACAAGACAATGAGATAACGGGTCTATATTTTAAGCCCGATGGCACAGAGTTTTATCTTGTTGGTTATCAAAATGATGCAGTGTACAAGTATGATCTAAGTACTGCATGGGATATTTCATCTGGAACGTATTCAAATGTAAGTGTAAGCCTTACCTCTCAAGAAACACAGCCAGAAGCTGTCACTTTTGGTGATTCTGGTAATAAGATGTATGTTGTCGGGTTTACTAACGACACCATCTACCAATACTCCACAGCCCTATCTACAGCAGAACTAGACCTATCCACTGGCTCAGTCTTTGACTACACCCCAACGTCAGACATTCAAGTAACCCTCAGCAACCCTGCTGATAGTGGTACTGTGAGTGGTGCTACGTTGTTGTTGACTGGAGCCGAAGGAACTGGTGTAGCTAGTACGTTTAGCACTACGCTTTATACAGGTAATGGTGGAACTCAGACCATTACTAATGGTATTGATCTTGCTGGTGACGGTGGGTTGGTTTGGATGCAGGTGAGAGACGTTACGGGTGGCAACAGGCTCGTTGATAGCGAAAATGGAAATAACTACTTACGCACCCACAACACTTCTGGCCTAACTGGTATTGGATCACCTGCTTTTACCTTAAATGCAAACGGGTTTACTGTTCCAAACGGTGCAACCGCATGGAATGGGGACGGTAACGACATCGTCTCGTGGACATTCAAGAAGAAAAGTTCGTTCTTTGATGTTGTTACCTATACTGGGGATGGGGTTGCTGGTAAAACAGTTAGTCATAGTCTTGGTTCTGATGTCGGAACATTGATAGTTAAGAAGACAAACTCATCAGACAACTGGTTTGTTTGGCATCGTGGACTAACAGATGCTACTTATCGTATCATGCTAAACTCTGACTCTGCGGAAGTCCAACAAACAAATGCGTGGAATAGTACTGCCCCCTCAAGCACAGAGTTTACGCTAGGTGATAATGGTAACACTAATGCCTCTGGTGACACCTACGTTGCCTACCTCTTCGCGCACGACACTGACGCTAGTAGCTTAATCAAGTGCGGTAGTTATACTGGGACTGATGGAGCGCATGACATTACTTTAGGGTTTGAGCCTCAGTGGATACTGTTTAAAAGGACAAACGAAGCGGCGTCTTGGTTAATACTTGATGTCGTGCGGGGTTTGCCTATATCAGGCGGGGCCAATCAAGCATCCCTATCTCCGAATGAATCAACAGCAGAGTACACAAATACAAACTATGGGGTAGCTGTTAATCCAACGGGTTTTAGTTTGTCGGGGTCAAGCGCATTTACTAATGACATCAACGACACATACATATACATGGCTATCCGTGCAGAAAACATACCAACCATAACATACGATCCCACACTAGAATGGTCTGGCGGTACAGCACCTACAGCCCCTGCTCTTGGTGAGACAGACGTAGTAACATTCAATACTCGTGACGGTGGTAGTACATACCAAGGTGTCCTCGCTATAGACGGAGCTAAATAACATGGCTAATGATAAAGACTTTGTAGTAGCAGGTGCAGTGGAAGTTGGTAAGGACACTAAGGTCACACTTGGTACAGTTACGAGTAACAACATTGACCTAGCTACAGGCAACTACTTCGCTGATACCCCTACAGGTGCAAGCACATACACTATCAGTAATGCTGGTGATGTGCAGTCGTTTCAGCTAGAGGTTACTGGTGGTACTGAGGAAGTAGCACAGAACTTTAGTACTACGTTGTATACGGGTAATGGTAGCACCCAGACTATTACTAACGGAATTGATCTGTCTGGTGATGGTGGAGCTGTATGGTTCAAAAAGAGAAGCGGAAATGAAGATCACAACATTTACGACACAGAGAGAGGTGTTCTTAAAAGAATTAAACCTAACACGACTGATGCTGAAAACAGTCAAAGTAATGGCTTAACAACTTTTAACAGTGATGGTTGGACTATGGGTAGTTCAGGAAACATGAACCAGTCAGGCGACACTTACGTCTCGTGGACATTCAAGAAGGAACCCTCGTTTTTTGATGTGGTGACTTACACTGGGGATGGAACTAGTAATAAAGTCATTAATCACAATCTAGGCAGTACACCAGCAGTCATTATAACTAAGCGTACTGATTCTATTAGCCACTGGGCTACTTATCACCACTCTGTGTCAGACCCTACAAGAACAGTTCTTTACCTTGATAAAACAGATGCGGCTGCTAATTTCCCATCAGCCGATACAGCTACAATAACAGATTCATCTTTTACTATTGGTACTAACCAGATAATAGGTAATGGCAATGGCGCAACATACGTTGCCTACATCTTCGCACATGATGATGCAGCAGATGGTCTTATCCAGTGTGGTAGCTATACTGGCGGTGGCACAGGTAATGGCCCCATAGTTACACTGGGCTGGGAACCCCAATGGATACTTTACAAAGAGGCAAGTAATACAGAGGCTTGGGGTATTGTTGATAACGTAAGAGGTATGGTCTCTGGTGGAAAATCTGCCATTCTGCGCCCTAACGACAGCGCCGCTGAATCTGAAAACCCCAAGTTTTCGCCCTTATCTACAGGCTTTGAGGTTACGGGTAACGGCTATGACGTAAATCGTTCTGGCTCCACATACATCTACATCGCCATCCGTGCAGCCTCTGACCCTGACATCGCATGGCCTAGCTCAATAGAATGGGCTGGTGGTATTGCCCCATCTGCTCCTGCTACAGGTGAGACAGACGTATATACACTCGTGACTGACGATGGTGGTACTTCTTATGTCGGTGTAAAAACCGCTGATAACTTAAGCTAATCTGGAAGGTGAAGGAATGGCTAACTTTAAAGTAAAGAATGGACTACAGGCAGGTAGGTACTTGCTTAGTGGTGGAACTGAGACTGCTGGGAGTGATGCAACAGATGATACAGCTAATTGGTTGAACACAAGTAACTCTTTTACTATAAGCTCCCAAGAAACGGCCCCTTATGGGGTATCATTCAACAATGATGGCACTAAGATGTACGTTATTGGTGAGACAAGTGATAGTGTTTTTCAATATACTCTATCCACTGCATATGATGTAAGTACTGCTTCATACGATAGTGTCAGCTTTAGTGTTAACAGTCAGGAAGTTTCACCTAGAGACATTGTATTCAACAATGATGGAACTAAGATGTACATTACTGGGCATGACTCTGATAGTGTGTATCAGTACTCTTTATCTACTGCATATGATGTAAGTACTGCTTCATACGATAGTGTCAGCTTTAGTGTATCGGGGCAATCAGGTATCACATCTGGCTTAGATTTTAACAATGACGGTACTAAGATGTACATATGTGACAGGTCAAGTCAGGCGGTCTATGAATATGCTTTATCTACAGCCTTTAACATAAGTACAGCGTCTTATAGTTCTGTTAGTTTATCTATTTCTTCTCAAGATACGCAACCCAACTCTGCAAAGTTTAATTCAGATGGGACAAAATTGTTTGTTGTAGGATCAGGTAATGACCTCATCTATACTTACTCTTTAACAACCGCTTATGACCTCAGTTCTGCTAGTTATACAAAATCTCTAGACATAACTGGTCTGGGCGTTTTACCCACAGCAATATCTCTAGCTTCTAATTATAAAAATGCTTATATTATAGAGTATGTGAGTGGTAAAGTTTACCAATACTCCACAGCATTACCCACACAAACCCTAGACCTATCCACAGGTACAACATTCAGCTTCACCCCTAGTGGTGCTACAACTGTGTCGTTCACTAACGCACCAGCATCTGGTAAAGCCATAGGTTTTTCTGTAGAGATTAACGGTGACGGTAGTGCTATCACATGGCCTACCAGTGTGAAGTGGCCTAGTGGTGTAGCACCAACAGCGACAGCATCAAAGGAAGTATATGCGTTTGTTACAACAGACGGTGGCACAACATACTACGGCAAGAAAGCTGCGGAGGGGATAGCGTAATGAGTAACACTAAAACAGTAATGGGCCAAGCGTCCAACCAGTATGTAGCTCCTACAAACGTAGAAGATGTGTTCAGCACTTATTTGTATACTGGTACGGGTTCTACATTAGAGATCAACAATGGTATTGATCTTGATGGCGAAGGTGGCTTGGTTTGGGCAAAACGTAGAACTGGCAACGGCAGTCATTGGTTAGTCGATACTGAAAGAGGATTAGATAAATCCTTAAAAACTAATACTACTGATGCAAATAACACTGGGTCGCAACAAATACTAAGTTTTGATACGGATGGTTTTACATTAGGTAATAGAGACGAGGGGCAAAACTATAATGGTCTTCCATACACCTCGTGGACATTCCGCAAAGCCCCTAAGTTCTTTGATGTGGTGACTTGGACTGGGACGGGAGGTTCTGCTAATATCAGCCATAACCTAGATGCAACAGTAGGTAGTTTAATTATTAAGCGAACCGATGCTTCACAAAACTGGTATGTGTATCACCGTGGTGTAAACTTTGGGGCTACACAGTGGCCTTTATTGGTTCTAAACTCATCCGCCGCAGCTTCAGCCAACAAGGAATTGATTAACAGCACAGAACCTACAGATTCGGTTTTCTCTGTCGCAAGCGATTTGAATACCTCTGGCGCAACCTATGTCGCATATCTTTTTGCTAGTAATGATGGTGACGGTGGGTTCGGCCCTGATGGTGATGCTGATATTATCAAGTGTGGGAGCGCACCTGCAAGTGCTGCAACCGATATAGACTTAGGATTTGAACCCCAGTGGATAATGATAAAAAGAACTGACGGTACTGGCGATTGGCAGATGTTTGATACAATGCGTGGGTTATTTGCAGTTAGTAGCCCCGATGACAGGCGATTAAAAGCTAATACGTCTGATGCAGAAGCAGGTAGCGGTAGTTCTAACTTTCTATACCCAACTCCAACTGGGTTTCACATAAATACAAACTTCTTTGGTGGTGGCCCCTACATCTACATCGCCATTCGCCGTGGGACTAAAGTGCCTGAGAGTGCGACTGAGGTGTTTGCTATTAATACGGGTACAGGTACAATTCCTACATACGTTTCAGGATTCCCCGTAGACATGAGCATAAATAGGCAACCAAGTGTTGTGGTAGATAATAGGACGGGGACAAGGTTAACGGGGAACAAACGCTTAGTTACAAACTCTACCGCAGCCCAAACGTCCGATAACGCTTTTGTGTATGACTATATGGATGGATGGTCAGAGAGCTACGCAAACAGCACCCACTACTCTTGGATGTGGAAACGTGCGCCGGGCTTCTTTGATGTCGTTGCTTACACGGGGGATAGCCCTGGCGCTATCGGTGTCCAGACTATAAGCCACAATCTTGGCGTTGCTCCTGAGATGATATGGCTTAAGCGTAGAAATTCTACAGGTGGGTGGGGTGTATTGGCTACTGCATTAGGAACTGTTGATAGTGGTGGAACTGAAGTTGGGCAAAGCACTTACTTAAATGAGGATTCACAGTTTAACGCTTCTGGTTTGTGGGGAGCGCCATACGTTGCTCCAACATCTACAGAATTTACCGTTAGAGGTAGTACACCAAATGCTTCTGGCGGCACCTACATAGCCTACCTCTTCGCAAGCCTAGATGGTATATCTAAGGTGGGGTCAGTGAGCCATACAAGCGGCTCTGCAACCAATGTGGATTGTGGCTTCACCTCTGGAGCTAGGTTTATTTTACTTAAAGTTACTGACAGTTCTGGAAGTTGGTTTGTATACGATACTACCCGTGGAATAGTTGCGGGGAATGATGCTCGTCTAAAATTAGATTCTACTGCCGCAGAGAATACGGGAAATGACGATATAGACCCACTTAGTTCAGGTTTTACGATAACAAGTACAGTTAGCACTGGCAGCTACATCTTCTACGCAATCGCATAACACAAAGCAATACATAAGGAGAACACAACATGTATGCTAAAATCAACGGTGGGACAGTAACACACTTCCCGTACACCTTCGGTCAACTACGCAAGGATAACCCTAACGTATCATTCCCACGGAGCATCACACAGGGTGTCATGCAGAAGTATGGCATGGTGGGTGTCCTAGAAGGGCCAAAGCCTACTCCTACGGCCTACCAGACGGTCCAGCGCAATGCTCTGCCTACACGCCCTGTCATTGGTCAGTACACAGAAGATGATGCACCTATGCCTGAGATGGTTGGTGAAGACATTATTGCTGGTTACTGGATGATTAACTACACTGCTGTAGATATGTTTGCAGACACTACAGAGACAGACGAAGATGGTAACGAAGTAGTAACCACCAAAGCTGAACATGAGGCTGCATATCAGGCTACACTTGATGCTAAGGCTGCTGAGGCTAACCGTACAACCCGCAACAAGCTGCTGGATGACAGTGACTGGACGCAGATGAACGACAGTCCCTTGAGCAACGAAGTCAAGACAGCTTGGGCTACCTATCGTCAGGAGCTACGGGGTATTAGTGACTTGGACGCATGGCCTAACTTGGCTGAGGATGACTGGCCTGTAGCACCTTAAGGAGATATACCCGATGACTTATCAGTTAGGCAAACGTAGTAAAGATAGACTACTTGGGGTAGACCCCCGTATGGTTGCTGTCGTAGAGAAAGCTATCACTATCTCTGAGCAAGACTTCTCAGTGATCTGTGGTCTTCGTACAGTACAAGAGCAAGAAGCCCTAGTAGCCAAGGGTGCATCCCAGACGATGAAATCTAAGCACCTCGAAGGTTTAGCTGTAGACCTTATGGCTTACATAGATGGGGGCAGATGGGAACTCAATCTCTACGATGAGATTGCGGATGCTATCCGTAAGGCTGCTATCGAACTTGGGGTTAATGTTCGCTGGGGGGCTGCTTGGCACAAGACCCTTAACGAATGGGATGGAACGGCAGAAGACCTTATGAACGAATACATAGACCTTCGTCGTAGCCAAGGTAGACGACCGTTCATTGATGGCCCCCATTTTGAAATAGTGGAGTAACACTAATGGATAAGAATGATAGCTGGCATTTGTCCAAGAGTGTTCCATTTGGACTTATTATTGGTTTAATTACCCAAGGTGCAGCAATCGTCTGGACTGTATCAATGATGATGTCTGACATTGAGAGTAACCGTAAGGATATTACAGAAACTCAAATGAGAGTTAGCCGCCTTGAAACATCAGTTCAAAACCAAGCTGTATCTATGGCTAGAATTGATGAGAACATAAAGGCCATCCGTTCTGCTGTAGAGAAGATGTCAGAGCGAAGTAAGTAAGATGATTGATCCATTTACAGCTATGGCAGCGGCTACTACAGCCTATAATGGCATTAAGAAAGCTGTATCCGTAGGGCGTGAGATTAGTGCTATGACGGGTGCAGTCTCTCAGTGGTCTAAGGCGGTAAGTGACCTAGACTTCTTGGAGGATAAAGCTAAGAACCCTCCCATGTATAAAATGTTTAGTGACAACCAGTCTAACGCACTGGAGATATGGTCACAAAAGCAGAAGCTCAAAGAGATGCGAGAAGAACTTAAGGCACACATATCTTGGACGTATGGGCCTAGTGCTTGGGACGAAATAGTACGCATAGAGGCACAGCAACGTAAAGAACAACGTGAGCTAGTCTATAAGAAGCAAGAGTTCATAGACAACTGCATTAACTGGGCTGTAGGTATTACAGTAGCACTAGCAGGTGTAGGGGCTTTAATACTAGCTATGTACTTCTTAGGTGTAAAACAGGGGAAATGGTGATGACAATACTTGATGATTGGAAGGTTCTACCAAGGCTTATGATGCTGGCAGTCACTGTACTGACATATCAAGCTGTACATTGGTTTATGTCGTTACCTGACCCCAGTGTAGCCCAGAGTGGGCTTGTATCGGTCTGTATGGGCGCTCTTACAGGATGTTTCGGCATCTGGATGGGCCGTGAGTCTAAGACTACAGTTACACCCACTAAGATCGTACATGAGGAGAAGTATAGCAAATGATAGGTCAAATCATAAGTTCCATCGGTGGACTAGCTGCTAGTATCATCGACAGTAAGACACAGCTTAAACTGACAGAAGCTGAGATTAAGAAGAAGCAGTTAACTGGTGAGATCGACTGGGACATAGAAGCTATCCGTGCGACACAAAACTCATGGAAAGACGAGTGGATAACACTCCTGTTCTCTATCCCCCTGATACTAGCCTTCTGTGGTGACTGGGGTAATGCGATAGTACAAGCTGGGTTTGCTTCACTTGATGGTATGCCAAAGTGGTATCAATATTCCCTCGGAGGTATCGTGAGTGCCAGCATAGGAATGAGGTCGGTATCGAAGTTCTTCGGTAAGTAAACCTAAATACAAGACACAAAAAAGCCGTAGGTATCCACTCAAGGACGCCTACGGCTTTTCTGATTCTAGTCTAGGTCTCCCATAACAGAAGCTAGACCTTGGTATAACGTCTCTACGTCAATATTTAGTTTCCCTATAGCATAAGTCACCCATAGTAGAACTAAACTGTTTAACAGCATCAAACCCTCGAATAACGTCATTAGATACCCTCCTCCATGAACGTCTTAACCCACATTGCTGTGATACCTGATCGGACAATATCCTCAACACCAAACTCAATAACTGGCACAGGTAACATATGCTTCTTCGCTAAGTGGATCACCTTTGATAGACCGTCAGCTTCCTTAAGATCACTCTGCATAACGTCACCATTGAGAACGATTGTCGTACCCTCTCCCACACGGGTTAGAACCATCTTAAGTTCATGTAGTGTGATGTTCTGTGTTTCATCGACAATTATGAAGGCATTATCGAAGCTACGCCCACGCATGAGTGCAAGAGGTGCCATCTCAATGTTGCCATTCTTGATCCCTGTTTCCACTGTCCCCTTACCAAGGTGCTTCTCCAGAACATCCAAGACAGGCAAAGCCCAAGGCATAGTCTTCTCATTTAGGTCTCCCTTCAAGAACCCAAGCTCCTTACCTACAGCCACATGGGGACGTGTGATAACGATCTTGTCTATCTGCTTTGTGATGTACAGATCAGAGGCATACGTTGCTGTAACATACGTCTTACCAGTACCAGCAGGGCCAAGGATAAACACCTGCTTATTCCCCTGTAGGGCTTCTATCAGAGCCTTCTGCTTTGTAGTCTTAGCGACAAGACCAGAGGTAGACTTTTTGTCGGCCCCCTTGTAGTTGGTCTTCCGTCTTGATCTAGTGGGCTTCTCAGGGAAGTCGTCCATTAGCGTTTTTCCTTTTCCAGTAGTTCCTTTAGTTCTGTGTAGCCACCAACATAATTTCCACTAGGGGTGAATATCTGAGGTACTGTGGTCATGTTAGCTTTCTTAATCAGGGTTAAGACCCATCTTGAGCTTTGGGAATGTACGTTGTACTCTGTGTAAGGGTAGCCACTGCCTTTGAGTAAAGCCTTGGCTGCATCACAGAAATTACATTGTTCACGGGTTATGATGGTGTACATGGGTTCTCCTAGTAAGCAGTTTATACACTTGCTCAGGTGCTTTGGTTACACTAGGTCTACGATCTCACAGCTATCTCCAGAGCAAGCTAATGTCTGGCTACCTGCCGTGTTATCCTCTTGCTCGTACTCTGCAAGTTCATCCCAGTTAAGCTCAGATGGCATGAGAGACTTCAACTGTTCATAGTCAGACTTACCACACTCTTGATACGGTGCTTGTTGGTATGTGTGTTCGTTATACGGTAGGAACGACACACCTGACATCTCATCAAAGTGCTTGTAGACGAAAGCCCCAACCTCAAACCACTCATCAGACCTCACGTTAATTGTCACGGAGGGCTTATGCTCACACCATGAACGCTGGTAGGCTAACCACATCTCTAACTGTTCGATAGCAGTCATATCAGATGTTGTCACAGCGTTATCAGGAGACCTCATAGGAAAGCTAAACACCACAGTGGTATCAGGCTTCATAACACAAGGCTCATTTGGTACGCCACGATCCTTTAGGAAGTTAGTCAGCGGGTCTTTAATGTCTCCACGCACCGTGCGGATGTAATAAGGGCTGTGACGAGCGTGTATCCCACTAGCAGAATCAACGAGTTGGGAGACAGTGCCACTAGGTTTGACACAAGTGATAGCAGTAGCAACAGGGATACCAAGGCGCTCGGCCCATTCAGCATTAGTATTGATAGCGACATTCTTAAGATGCTCCAGTGTTTTAGCTAACCCACCATTCTTTGATGTCGTTAACGGATTGTCCATAATACCTGTGAGGCTCACCCCCAACAGGCGTTCTTCTTCTGTGTTGTCCTTCCACTCCTTACTGAGGTACGGGAAGTGCGTGTAGGTACTTTGAATTGTACCCAAGATGGTAGCAAGTTTTACCTTACGTTCTAGGTCTTCTAATGTATCAGTCGCACGGATAACGCACTCCGTTAGGTTGCAAAACTGCGAATCACGCAAGATGATTTCGCTGCACGGATTCGTACCAAAGTCAAGGTCTGATTTACGGCGTCCGTTCTTAGCTGCTTGTACCTTAGCTGCCTCACGGTTGAAGATACCACGCTCACCACTGCCGCTTTCCACTAGGGCTTGCCACTCACGCATGAAAGAGATGCTGTCTGGCTTCTCAGTATAGCTCACAGAGTTGTTAGCCAAAGCTCGTTGTGGATTGTTCTCCCACCATGCACCTGACTTAGCGTGACGCATACGATCATCACTTAGGTTACTCAGGGAGATCATAGCTGAACGTCTAACGCCGCCTACGACAACCACCTCACCGATCTTACACATGATGTCGTGACATTCGATGGAGGATAGCTTACGACCTGTAGCACCCTTGAAGGTATGAACGACAAAGTTGAACAAGTCGATCAGAGGCGCTGGGCCACTAGCACGACCACCAAAGGTCTTTAGTCTAGCACCCGCTGGGCGTACTTTAGATACATCCCACTTAGGAACCTCACCGCTGTACAGTAGTGCAATTACCTGACGTAGAGCCTTAGCCCAACCCTCTTTGCTATCCTTGACAACGATTGTGGTATCGCTATTGAACAAGGCATCTGGAACCTCTGGTAGCTTGTTGATGTACTGTCGCTCAACTGAGAACCCTACGCCTGTACCACACAGCAAGATGAACATAGCTTGATCGAAGCTCTTGATGTTCTTAACTGCAAGGTAGCTACAGTTATACATGGCAGTATTGTCACGGAGGGCTGCTGGGCCAGCGGTCATAAGAGAGCGCATGGATGGCATAACGTCAAGCGATAGGATAGCTTGCTCAATCTGACGGATGTAACTGTCGTCCCCTGCCACAGGCTTTACAATGTTCTCCATATAACGGGATACAGTCTCTTCCCATGTCTCACGGCGTCCTTCTTTGTCTAGCCATCGTGCATAACGTGACTTGTGGATGAAAGACTGGTAGTCTGTTGGTAGTGTATTGCTCATTCGCCGCGTCCTCGCATTGTTTTATCTTCTTCTAGCCAGACCATACGGTCAATGTCTTCTCGGCTAATTCCAATGTCCTTTAGTTCCCTATCGGACAGTTGGTTCAGTATCTTGATTGCTTGTCGATGCTCTGACCACATCACACAGTATCGCATGAACCTTACGAATATGTTGTTTACCCATCTTTTCTTCATCGGTTATCCCCTGACCCCTTAATCACACCACGTCTTGCTCTGTCGTTTAACTTATCCATATTTACTTCCATGACCTCTGGCAGGTTACTGTAGAAGTAATTAGCCAAGGCTGTCGTGTAGAACAGAACGTCACCTAACTCCTTGATGATCTCTTTCTGATTAACCTTGGTATTGTCACGGAGGTATTTCTTTACCTTCTCAGCTACCTCCCCAGCCTCACCTACGAGACCTAGCGCATTTTCCACTAGACGGGTCTCACCCTTTGTCGTGATCTTACCTTCAACCCAATAGGAATATTCCATCGGTGTCACATTCACAATGCTGAAAGCATCAATGTCTTCTTGAGTAATCATACTGTTCTCCCATAGAACTCTGTCTGTTTAGCGGGGTTTCTGGCTATGTCGAACAGATACCAAGCGCAGTTGTCTTTACCTACGCTCTTACTGCCCTCAATCCACTTGACCCTACCTACGCTCACCACCTTAACGCAATACGACATCAAGATAGCTGACTGTTTCGTGTGCATCCAATCGGCATCAAAGAGTAGCCATGTTGGACACATCTGCATCCACCCTTCGATGAATGGGTGCAGTAGTTTTCTATCCCAAGGTGGGTTGGTGATACACAAGTCAGCACCACCGAAAGCCATGTACAACTCCAAGAAGTCTTGCTCACCCATGTTAATGGAATCATGTAAGCAAACCCTTGGGTCTCTAGGCTCAATGTCACAAGCAAAGATACACTCACTGTGACCATCCGTCAGACTATCTATATGGTCTATCAAACGTCCATCACCCGCACAAGGCTCGTAGTAGTCAAACGAGTAAGGCAAGTGCGGGATCAGGGGTTCAACAGCAGCTAGAGGTGTCGGGTAGTAGTCCCTCGGTACTCTGTCGAAGTCACTACGTTTGCCCATACATAGCCTTTAGTCGTGACTGGGAAACAAACTCTGGGTCGTACATACCGTTCTCTACCTCCCGTTTAACTACAATACCTGACCACCACTCTTTGTTAGCTTGACCTGCCCAGCCCTCTGCTGCTCCCTTGTAGCACCCTGCGACCAAACCGATAACTCCATTAGGATGCGAAGCGTCTTTAAACTTAAGATCACGTTTATGGCTATGACCACAAGTAGAACTATGATGCCTGTGAGCCAGTAGTGCATTAGCATGGTGCATACCAGACATAGCAGACCCAAAGTTGCCACTACTAAAGAAGTGAGCGTATGAGACCCCATCGTAATCAGCAATCGCTGGAGCGGAGTTTTCATACTCATGGTACTCGTCGAACCATCTGTTCGTCTGTAGGTGGTCAAAAGATATGCCATACTTCGAGCCTTCAAGTCGAGGATCGTGTTTGATAGCTTTCTTAATCCTGTTCTCATGGTTCCCCTCAAACCCTATGTAAGCTGGTCGTTTTCGTCGGTGGTGTCTGAACTTCCATCGAATACGCTCTTGTGCATCGTTGTAATGTTCAATGTCTGCCTCGTAGCTCTGACTGACGATTGCCTCTGGGTAACGAGTGTCAAATGTATTTAATGACCGCATATCAGCGCCATCACCCAAGTCAACGACATAATCAGGCTTGAGGTCATACAAGAACTCTCCTAACCAGTTGAACCTCTCGTTACTCACACTGGGATCAACGTGAGCGCACGAGAAGACTACTACTGTCTTTCCTGCCATTATGTTTCCTTTATCCATTCCTCTGGAATTAACTTGTCTGCGTACATATAGCCATGCTTATCGCACCACATGCCTAACGTAGTCTTTGAGCCTTTGCTTATCTTCGCCTTAGAGTTAGAGAAGACAAACCGAATGTCAAGCTCAGGGTGTTGCCTCTGAACTAACAGATGTTTCTTTCTGTCTGCTGCAACGAACCGCCCCTTGGATTCTATGATAATACCGTTGGGGAGTTCAAAGTCAGGTGTGTAAGTTCTAACCTCGTTAACCTCATACCTGATCTTGAACTCCTCATACTTGAACGGTACTTTAAGGCTCTTTAGTTGCTCTGAGATACGATCCTCTAGCCCAGACCGATAGCCATGCTTTATGCCCCTTGAGGTGGCTCCCATAGCTGATCCTCGTACCGCCTTAGCCATAGTAACCTCGCAT
>JACLAB010002970.1_pt1 | contig 13731 bp, 18 predicted proteins | sample 8027921 | NCBI WGS metagenome assembly JACLAB01 (sample SAMN15725117, study PRJNA655200) | protist metagenome | isolation source: fluorescence activated cell sorting (FACS) single amplified genomes of... | place: USA: West Boothbay Harbor, Gulf of Maine | collected 2000-07-19
TCACGTCGCTGGAGAGGTTGCACCTCGTCGACAATCGGCTGACGAGCTTGCCAGCTGAGATCGGGCAGCTCACGGCGCTGAAGGAGTTGTGGCTCGGCTTTAATAAGCTGACGAGCCTGCCGGCGGAGATCGGGCAGCTCAGGTCGCTGAAACACTTGTGGCTCAACAACAACCAGCTGACGAGCGTGCCCCCTGCGATACGCGAGCTCGAAGCGGCAGCTGCGAAGTGGTGCACCGGAAGTGTGTGGGATGACCTTTGACGAATAGACACGGCTCTTGTAGCACGATGAGAACACGCCCAATCACTTGAAAGAATCGTTCAATCAATCCAAAACCCAAAACTATTAACTCGAGTTCGTCGCGCTCGACCAAAAAATCACCCGCGCTAGTCGCCGCCTCCCTTCTCCCTCACCCGTCACATCATCAAACGGTGAAGTTCTCGCACACCGCCTTCTTGTCGATGCGCTTCATGATGCCAGAGATGACCTTGCCGGGTCCGACCTCGGTGGACGACTCCAGGCCTTTCTCTAGAAGCGTCGTCATCGTCGTCTCCCAACGCACAGGCGACGTCAGCTGTGACAACAAAATACGACGTCAGTCACTCTAATTACCCGTACACGCATTAAAATAAACTCACCTGCTTCGCGAGGGTGGCGCGGATGGCGTCCGCGTCGGTGTGCGCCTCGACGTTGACGTTGGAGATGACCGGGATCTTCGGCGCTGAGATTGGGGTATCCTTGAGCCCAGCGGTGAGAGCCTCGGCGGCTGGCGCCATGAAGTCGGTGTGAAACGCGCCGGCCACCGCGAGCTTCACCACCATCCGCGCCTTGAACTCGGGCTTGGCGATCTCGGCAACCTTATCGATCGCGGGAATGGACCCGGAGACGGCGTAGTTGCCGTTGCACAGGTAGTTTGCGATCTGCACGGGCTCGCCGCCGCAGTCGGCGGAGGCTTTGGCGCACAATTCATCCACCTTATCCGCGGCGAGGCCTGTGAATAAAACATGACGTCAGTCTAGTTGCCCATACGCATACGGTGATTAAAATAAACGTACCGATGACGGAAGCCATCCCGGATGGGACGGCGTCCGCGGCAGCCTGCATGGACTCGCCGCGGAGCTTGACGAGCTTGACGCCGTCCTCGAAGGCGATGGCGCCCGCGAACGTGAGCGCGGTGTATTCGCCGAGGGAGAGACCGGCGCAGACGTCGACCGAGTCGATGAGCGCCTGGCCCTCTTCGGTCGATTTCATCTTCTCCAGCGCCGCGAGGGAGGAGACGTAGATGGCGGGCTGGGAGACCTCCGTGGAGTTGAGCTTCTCCGCCGGGCCGTTGACGCACACGTCGAGGAGGTCGTAGCCGAGGATCTCGGACGCCTGGTCGAACAAGGCTTTGGCGGCGGGGCACTCCTCGCAGAGCTCGCCCGCCATGCCGACCGACTGCGCACCTTGGCCGGGGAAGAAGAAAGCCTTCTTGGGGGCGTAGTCCGCCGCGGCGACGGTCGCGCGGTGCGCGGCGCGCGCGCGGACGGATGACCTGGGATGGTGCGACGGGTTCGGGATTGATCGTCAGCTCTGTTGGGCGGCGCGCCGGGGACGCGAAGGTCGGTCCTCGGGTCATCGTGTGTTGATTGCGGGTGAGACGGGACGGCCTCTCGTGGGGACGGCGTGTCCCCGCGGTGCGGTGGACGGGACGGTGGTGGCGGTGGCGCGCGCACCTGGAGCGGCGGGAGGTTTGGGTCTTGTGAACGACGGGCGCGAGCGCCGCGGCGGACATGGAGGCCATCTTGGATCGAGGCGCGGGACGTAATGGCCTCGCCTCGGTCGAACGATAGAAACTCGGGCGGAAAAGGGGGGTCCGGATTATCTTCTGTCGGCCAATCAGAGGTCGGCTTTTCGCCGTGACTGTTTGCCCAGTCAGCTCCGGCTGGGAAAAAAGCGTTTTTGAAGAGCGAAGAGCCTGTCCGTATATTTCTAAAGGTTATTCTTCAAACGTCACGACGTCATCCATGTTCACTTCGCAACCCGCCGCTCTGAGCTCGCGTATCCTAGCAGGTAAGGTCGTCAGCTGATTGCGGGTGAGGTCCAACCACGTCAGCGACGTGAGCTGCCCGATCTCCGCCGACACGCTCGTCAGCCGATTGATGTGGAGCCTCAACCCCCTCAGCGAGGTGAGCTGCCCGATCTCCCCAGGCAAGCTCGTGAGCTGATTCTGGCCGAGGTTCAAGGACCTCAGCGAGGTGAGCCGGCCAATCTCCGTAGGCACGCTCGTCAGCTGATTGCCATATAGGTGCAACTCCCCCAGCGAGGTGAGCTGCCCGATCTCCGCCGGCAAGCTCGTCAGCTGATTGCCGCCGAGGACCAACTGCTGCAGCGACGTGAGCTGCCCGATCTCGGCCGGGACGCTCGTCAGCTGATTGGCGGCGAGCTCCAACACCCTCAGCGACGTGAGCTGCCAGATCTCCGCCGGCAAGCTCGTCAGCTGATTGTGGTTGAGGAACAACACCCTCAGCGAGGTGAGCTGCCCGATCTCCGCCGGTACGCTCGTCAGCTGATTGTCGGTGAGGTTCAAGTACCTCAGCGCACTCAAGCGCCCAATCTCCGCCGGCACCGCTCCGATCAGTTCAAACTCTTGCAACTCGAGCTCCACCACCCGGCCGCTTTCCATCGTCACCCCTTCCCAGTGCTCTGGCCGCGCAGCCTCTGGCCATCTCTCCTGCAGTTCAGGGCACATCGCACGCCATGTCCGGAGCACTCCGGCGTCATCCCCCTCATCATCGTTACTGTCAGTCCCGTCATCCTTCGACGGCTCCAGAAGCTCGCGACTGTCCCAATCGTCGGGCGTCACGTCCGGGTGCCTGTCGAGCCAGTCCTGAACGATCTGTCTCACCGCCCAGTTCGTCATCACCTTCGTGCTGCTCAGGGCGAGACGCGTGAGCGGATCCTTGGCCCCGTTGCGCCTGAAGTGCGATACGATGGCGCTCCTCTCGTACGTGTGCCCCGAGTCGAAGACCATCACCGGGTCGCGGAACATGGTTCGCGTGATTGGGCACACCAGCACATCGGGCTCAACAACGAGATCTGCGTCGGGGGTCTTCCTGTTCTTGCTCCCCTTGGGTCGGCCCCTGCCGCGCTTGAGCGCGGGTACCGGCGCCGATGCACCATTGGCCTTGTTCTTGCTGCCCTTGGGTCGGCCCCTGCCGCGCATAACGACCGGTGCCATCGAATGAAAGTCCGGGGTGTGCCTGGCTGCGCGCCCGGCGCTCTGGCTTGTAGACTCAACAACGCACGAACGGTCACAACAGCAGCAGATCAAACTGGCTAAAAAATGGCGGGCTTTCTCTCGTCGAGCCACACAACACGGAGCGCCGGTGTTAGATGAGTGGCACGGCGACGATCAGGGCGGAGGTCGGGTCGATGCATACAGTGCGCCGAGCGGGTCGCGCGGCGGCGTCGGCCGCGCGCGTCGTCTCCCGCGCGTCCCCTTCCTCGGAACGACGCCCCAACGCCGCGATCCCGTCCATCGCCATCGCCGCGTCGTCGTCATCCTTGAAAAGCCTCGGGGCGCCGTTCGTCGGCGCGGCGGCGGCCCGGCGCGCGCGATGGTTCGCGGCACCCGCCGACGCGGCATCCTCGCAGCCGCCAGCCGCCACGAGCGCGAACGACAGCCCGACATCATCGTCCAGCCTCGCGTCGCAGCTCCGCGCCGGTCTCGATTACGAACTGAGGAACCGATGCCCAAACGCGCGGGGGAAACAGTACGACGACTTCCAGCAGTTTCTCCTGAGCCACCTGTCACGGCTGAGCGCCGCGGTGGGCGCGAGCGGCGGGGGCGTGAACGAGGCCGCGCTGGTGGCGGAGCTGGCGGCGATCGCGCAGGACGCGCGGCGATACGCCGCGATGGACCCGGCACATCGCGACGGCCTACTCCGAAGGCTCGGATCCGTCCTCCATCAGTCGCAGCAAAGGGCGGCTCAGACGCAACAAACCCGGGAGGCGCCGCGCGCGTGGCAACCCCCGAGCAGGGACGCATCCGCGACGCGCGCGCCCGAGCCCAAGCAGCGCGCGAGCAGCGCCGCGCAACGCCGAGCCGCGATGGACGCCGCACCCGCGCCGGCGACGACCTCGACGCCCGGGACCGACTCCGGAGTTACCCTCAAACCACCCGACGTCATCGTCCCCGCCTCCGCCCTCGCGTCCCAGACGGCGGCGGCGAACACCCAGCCGTCGGAGGTTCCGTGCGTCGTGGTGTTCGACCTGGAGACGACGGGTTTGAACAAGGACCGCAACCGGATCATCGAAATCGCAGCGGTGAGTTTCTTTTCTTTTAATGTGTGTATAGGCAATTGGACTGACGGCATGTTTTTTTTAGGTGAACGTGTCGGATCCGTCGCATTCGCCGATGTCGACGCTCGTCAACCCCGGGCGATTCGCAGTTCCACCGCCCGTCGTGGCACTCACGGGTATCACCAACGCGATGGTCAGCGCACCGGCCGTGCCGTCGTTTCAACGCGCGGCGGAGTTGTTCCAGGAATACATCGACGAAGCTCGGCGGTGAGTGTATTTCTTCTTATATTCGTAATTGCGCGATTGGATTAACGTTTTGTCGAACGTTTTGTGCACAGGCGGAGCGGCGGCGCCAGCGTGTTACTCGTGGCGCACAACGCCAGGCAATTCGACGCCGGGTTCCTCCAGGCTGAGTACCGTCGGCTCGGTCGGGAGTTACCGGATGATTGGCGGTTCGTGGATACCTTACCGCTGGCGAGGAAGACGTTGAGTAAAAACACTGTGCCGGGCGGAAGTTACAAGTTGGAGTCGCTCGCGGGTCACTTCGGTGTCACCGTCGACGGCGCGGCGCACAGAGCTGAGGCGGACGCGCGCATGCTCGGCGATGTTTTGCAGGGACTCGTGGGGTGTTCCCTCGAGGGCACCGCCGGTCGATCCATCGGTAACGTTAACGGGAGTTCTTCTGGAGGAGAAAATATTGGAGCCGATCCAGACGCCGAGCTCGCCGACGCCGTGCACGCCATGAAGACGTACTCGTTCTCCATGGGCGACCCCGCGAAGAACTCGCTACGTCGACAGATCGCGGGCGCATCCGCGCCCACGCCCTTGCACCGAACGGAGACGGGGAGATCATCGGGGGGAGTCAATTCCAACACCGCCGCTCTCGGTTTCGGCGCGACTCCAATCGTCACCTCCGTCGGCGAGGACATCGACGTGGAGTCCTCCGCGAACATTCCGGAGAGCGAACTGGACGATCTGACGTACTCGGGGGATGCCACCGAGGATGACGACGCGGACGCAGTGGACGCGTTCTTCGCGCGGAAAGAACGCGAGCGTTTGGAGTCTGAGAACTCTCCCGGGGGTAAACCAAAGCGAAGGCCGTTTTGGGTCCAGGTGAGTTTATTTGTATTTCCGTATGGGCAATTTGTATGACGTCGTGTTTTGTTCACAGGCGGATCCCATCAACGGGTTCGTTCCGGAAACTATGGATTTCGCGCGGATGGTCGAGGCGGACGAGCAGGCGTTCGCCGCGCCGGCGTCCGGGGGTGCGGCCACCCCGGGCGGCGGCGACCCGGCGCTCCACGCGCTGCACGCCAAGCTCCGCGTGGACTACAAAGCGTGGGAGGAGTCGCCGATTGACGTGTTGAAGGAACACGGTGAGTTCATCTTTATACCCGTACGCGCAATTGGTATGACGGTGCGAGCGTTTACTGACGGTGTGCTTTGTTTGTCACAGGCGTTTCCGCTCAGACGGTGAATAAGCTGAAGAAAGCTGGGGTGTTGACCGTGGAACAGGCGCTGCGGTGTTACCCGCGGAAGTATCAGGAGTTTGCGCGGTTCAACGCGGGGATGCAGGCTGGTACCGCTGTGCTCGTGCCCGGCCGAGTGGTGAGCTACCTCAAGGCGCCGTATTCACGCAAGGTGAGTTTTGTTTTTAATTTCGTACCTGTATGGGCAATTGGAATGATGTCGTGTTTTGTTTACCATCTTACACAGGGTTGGGGCAAGACGCCTTCGACGCTTCTTGTCGAGTGCGACGATGGGGAGGGTAAGACGGAGACGTTCGAGGTGAAGCTGTGGGAGTACGTCCAGAAGGAGACGGAGGCGGGTTTATCTCCCGGGTCACCGTGCGCGGTGCGCGGGGCGTTGTCCACGCGGACGGGCCGCGGGCATCTCACCCTGGACAAGGCGCAACTCGTGAGCGGCGGCGGTGCGTCTATTATACTTTTTACTTTTACTTTTATTTCCATACGGGCAATGCAATGTGACTGACGGCGTGTTTTGTGTACAGTGAACCCCGACGCGGAAGTTGACGTGGTCACCACCTACCCGAAGAAGCACGACATCGCGCCCGATAAGTGGCACGAGGTCCAGTCCGCGTCCGTGCAGGCGCTCAAGGGTCGCATACCCGCGGATCCGATGACGGTGAGCCTCGGGTTGGAGAGCAGCGTGCTCCCCGAGCTGCAGCTCATCTCGCACGTCGACGCCATGCAGGTGAGTTTATTTGTATTCTCGTAGAGGCAATTATATATATACTGACGGCGTGTTTTATGTGCAGTTTATTCACGCGCCGGAGACGGTGGAGCAGGTGGTGGCGGCGAGGGAACGACTGGCGTTTGAGGAGCTGCTGCTGCTGCAGGTCAGTTTGCTGCAGGAGCGCAACCGCGCGCAACGCAGCGGCGGCGAAGGGGTCAGCATCGTCGACACGTCCACGTGCGACGAGCTACGGGGCGTGCTCGACTTTTCACTCACACGCGGGCAGGAAAGCGCGCTGGAGGAGATTCTCCAGGTGGGTTGGTTTATTGTAACGCTCGTACGGGCAATTAGAGACTGACGCGTGTGTGTTTTGTGTAGGACATGTCGGGGACGACGCCGATGCTGCGGCTGCTGCAAGGGGACGTCGGGTGCGGCAAGACCATCGTCGCCGCGCTCGGGTTACTCGCGGCGGTCGGGAACGGGCACCAAGGCGCGTTCATGGCGCCCACCGAGGTGCTCGCCACGCAACACGCCACCACCCTGGAGAATATCTTTTCCCGGTTAGAAAATCCACCGCGAGTGGTGTTGCTCACCGGTAGCACGTCGCGGAAAGACCGCGACGCCGCGCTCAAGCTCATCGAGAGCGGCGAAGGCCACGTCGTGATCGGCACGCACTCGCTCATCTCCGACGACGTCGTGTTCAAGTCCCTCGGGCTCGCCGTGGTTGACGAGCAGCACAGGTTCGGAGTGGAACAACGGGCGGCGCTCGCCAGTAAAGGGCCCGTGGGCGGTACGGTTCGTCGGGGTGAGTTTCTTTTAATGTGTGTATGGGCAATTTGACTGACGGCATGTTTTCTATAGGTGACCTGGCGACCGTGGCGGGACCTAGCGAGAAGTCGGGGTGGGAGAACAGGAAACGCGCGGAGGAGAAGGAGAAGGATACGGATACGGAGAAGGAGATGGACGGCGACGAGAGCGACAAGGCGGCGTGGGCCGAGGCTGGCGGCGAGTCGTCTTCGTCTTCGTCGGGGAAGACTTTATCCGCACAGAAGGCTTCTTCTTCGTCAAAGAAGGATGAGGATTCGTCCGAGTCATCCGACGATGCGGATGAGATGGTGGAGTGGAGGCACGCGCCGCACGTCCTCGCCATGAGCGCCACGCCGATCCCTCGCACGCTCGCCATGTGCAAGCACGGCGAGATGGCGTTGAGCTCCATCGACGAAAAACCCGCGGGCCGCCTGCCAATCTACACCAAACTCTCCGTCGGACCCAACGCCATCGACGAAGCGCACAGGGCGATGGTGGAGGAGGTCAACACCGGCGGGCAGTGCTACGTCATCACCCCGCTCGTCAACGCGTCCACCGCGGATTCCTTCGAGCGGTTCAAGAGCGCCGAGGTTGAGCACAAGCGACTCGTCGAGAAGTTCCCGGGTATCACGTTCGGTATCCTGCACGGGCAGATGAACTCGGAGGAAAAGGCGGCGGCGCTCAAGGCGTTCGCGGATGGACACACGCAGGTACTCGTCGCGACATCCGTCGTCGAGGTTGGCGTGGACGTCCCGAACGCGTCCGTCATCATCATCGAGGACGCCGATCGTCACGGGGTGAGCACGCTGCATCAGCTCCGAGGCCGAGTTGGACGAGGCAGCCGGCAGTCCAAGTGCTTCCTACTCGTCGGCGACGAGGCCGGGTACCCGAGCCAGCAACGACTGCGGGTGTTGGAACGGAGTGATAACGGGTTTCACATCGCGGAGAGTGACTTGCGGCTGCGGGGCGCGGGGGATCTGCTGGGAACGAGGCAGAGCGGGTCGGCAGTTTCGCTGTTTCACGCGTCGGTGGCTACGGACCTTTACCTGCTCGAAGCCGCGCGGCGCGCGGCGGCGGAGACGATCGCGCGCGCGAACGTACGCGGGGAGAACTTACCCGCGCCGCTCGCGATCCCTCTCAAGGATCGATCCTTGGTGGACCTCAACGTGTGAGTCCCGATGAAGATTTTAAAAAATGGAATTATATTATAACGAGTTCACACTTGACCCCGACCCTTCTTAACCCTCATCGCGCCCTCTTGACCTCGTTCACGTCGACCAGGCCGTCGATCAGGTTCAGCTCCATCGCCTCTTGCGGCGACATGTACGAGTCCCGGACGAGAAACTCGCCCATGTCTTCGAAGGATTTGCCCGTGTACTTTGCAAACACGGCGACTTGCATCCTAGCGTTTCGGCTGAGCTCCATGGCCTGGATCTTCACCTCGTAAGACGTCCCAGAGAGGCCTCCGAGCGGCTGTGAGAGGATGATCCTGCAGGACGGCATGGCGAGCCTCTTGCCCTTGGCGCCCGCCGCGAGCAGCATCGCGGGCGGACCCGCCACGCATCCCATCCCGACGACGGAGATGTCCACCCCTTTGCTTTGGATGTATTCCATCATGTCCAAGATGGTCTGAACGCAGTACTGCGTCCCCGCGGTGCAGTTGAGGAAGATGCGTATGTCCTTCTCCGGGTCCTCGTAGGAGAGCGCGAGGAGCTCGGCGCATGTCCGAACGGCGACGTCCTCGTCGATGCGATCGCCGAGGATGATGATGCGGTCGAGGAGGAGCGCGGACTGGACTCCCATCGGGCCGTGGGTGGTCTGGACGCCGACGGGCACGACGCCGTCGTTGAGCTTCTGCGCGCGGATCGTCGGCATGGCGGCGGCGTGCGCGCGGCATGGCTTGGCGGCGGCGGCGCGCGCGCGGGACGTGCCGCGGACGCTGACCGGGGCGATCGCGCGGGAGCACGCGCCGGAGACGGAGCACGCGTGGGCAGCCATCGCGATCCTTTCCCTCTCTCCACTACTCGGAGACCTAAAAACCTGGCGGGCGAGATAAGGCGCGCGGCGACGCGGGCCTCGGCTCGTGCGGCGGCGGTGCGCGGCGTGGGGTTCGAAGCACGGGGCTCGAACGGTGTGTTCGCGCGGACGCCGGGTCGCGCGTGTCGCCGTCGCCTACGAAGGGCGCGCGATTGTGCCCCGCCAAGAGCGCTGGCTCTGGCCGTCACTGTGCGAGCGGCAAGATCCGTGAGTTGTTGTCTCGCAGGTAGGTTATGGGTCTTAAAGTTTTTGCTTTCAAGAAGCGGATTTCTGCGATCAATCGAGTGGGTCAATTGAAAGCAAAAATCGCATATTGTTGCACGAGGAGTTCAACACGGTGTCACCTTCCTTCTTCGTCGTCACCTTTCGACGCGCTTTCTCGACGCGGGTTCGCGCGACATGAGCGGAAAATACGCGCCGATCGTCGGCTACCCCGACGGCGTCTACAACTTCGGCCCCAGGTACGTCACACCCACCCCGACCGTCGTCGAACCCTCCAAGATCTCGCGGGGGCCCCCTCGCAACTCGCAATTCGCCCCCGAGGGAAAGAAAGAAAGAATAGAATCACGCGGTGCGGTGGTTACACGCGCGAACACACGCGCGAACCCGCGCGAACGCCTTCCCGCCCACCCAACACGCACCACGAACGCACCACTGACCAATTCGATCCCAATCCACGTCCTTGAACCCACACCACAGGCAGAAGCAGGACGCGGTCTGGTCGTGGGCTTTCCTCGCGGTCATACTGGCAACCACCGCGGGAGGCCTCATCGCGTATGCGGGCCAGGACGACTCACCGTCCGCGGCGGACAACAGGCTCGGCGCCGCGTGTTCCGCACCCGAGTTCCACTTCTCCGATGTCCTCGCCGCCAACGCCGCGAGGTTCGCGGCGAACGCGCAGAGGCCCGCAGCCAACGCAGCCCTCGGCACCGACCGAGACGTCGTGAGCCATCATCGATACCCGTCTTCTTCGTCGTCACATGACCTCGGAGCCGCCGCCGCCGCGGCTGCTGCGCCCACGCCCGCGTCTAGCAGCGCGGACGCCGCCGCGCCGTTCGACGCCACCGCGTTCATCAACGCCGCGTACCCTTGGCTCATCACCGCGTTCGTCGCCTCCTTCTTCCTCGGAGTTTTACTCCTCTGGATGTTCAAACAATGCGCGAGCACCATGGTGTGGGGGGTCGTGTACGCCAAGGTTGGCATCATGGCGGCGCTCACGGTATCCTTCGCGGCGGCGGGCGCCGCGGTCCCGGCGATCATCTTCGCGCTGCTCACCGCGCTCACGGCGTTTGTCTTTTACCTGTGGAGAGACGAACTGAACCTAGTGGCTTCGCTCCTCACGGTGGCGACGCAAGGCTTGCGCGATAACCCGCACATCGTCACCGCCGTCGTGGGGCTACAGCTCGTGGCGTTCTGCTGGCTCGCGCCGTGCGTCGCGTTCATGATGTTCGCCAACATGAACGGCCACGTCGCCGTCTCGCACGAAGCCGTGTCGCAAGATGCGTCTTCCAAGATTTGCAAGGATTTCAACGGAATCGACGTGGACTGGTGAGCGTGTTTTATGTTCTCTGACTGTTTGCCCATACTGACTTTGTGTTTTATCACAGCTGCGCGTGGGACGTGGAGAGCTGGGTGCCCTTCTACCTGACGATGGCGATGGTATCGGGGATCTGGTTCATCTCCGTGGCGCTGGAGACGAGGCTGTTCGTCATCGGAGGCACGATATGCCAGTGGTATTTCGCTCCAGTCGGATCGACGGAGTTCAAGGGTGGCGTGACCCGCGCCTTGGGCCACGCCCTCGGTCCGTCGTTCGGGTCCGTGTGCTTCGGCTCGTTCATCTTGACGATGGTGGAGCTGGCGCGGCAGGCGGCGGAGAAGTTACGGCGCGAGGACAGGGATAACATCCTGGTTTGCCTGCTCGTCACGTGCCTCGAATGCATCTACGCGGTCATCGAGTACATCTCCAAGTTCGCGATGTTGCAAGCGTCCATCACGGGCCAAGCATTTTGCGACGCCGCCGCATCCGTTACCGATTTACTGTCACGAAACTTCCTCACCGCGTACGGTACGTACTCGTTCCCGGGTATGATATTACAAGGCGTGTCGCTGGTCATCGCCGTCGGGTTCGGGTGCGCCACTTGGTTGTTGTCCGCCGCGACTTTCTCCGTCACTTTAGCCGCCAACGCCGGTCTCTACGCGGCACTCGTCGGCATTTTATCCGGTATCATCTCCCTCGTGGTCATGAGCTTCTTCGCGATGATCGTGCTGAACGTGGTGGACGCGGTGTTTGTGTGTTACGCGATGGATAAGGATCGTAACAGCGTTCACAGGGGGGAGTTGCACTCGGTTTTGAACGAGGTCAACGAGAAGAATCAGCCGAGCGGCGGGTTGGTGAGGAACCCGGGTGGGCAGTACGCGTACGGGAGTTACGCGTGATTATTTGATGCTCGTTTGGGTGATGTTCTTTTAGACTTGAATCGTTTGTTGTATTACAAAGGCGGACACTATATATCAAAATGCGAGCTCGTTGCTTGGTGGAAACTTTGGCTTTCCACGAGTCACTTCACTTTGGCTTTTCCGAGAGTTTCCCACAAAGCCAAAACCGAGGGCGACCCTCTTCACTTCCGAGGCCGCCATGGACACGCAAAACGTGCAAGAAGCTGCGGCAGAGTCCGATGTGGTGACGTTTCTGCGGCGAGGTGGTATTTCCATCCTCGAGGCACTCGCCGTGAAATTGCCGGACGTGTTCGCAGCGGAGATACTCCCAAAACTCGAGATAAAGGACACGCTCAGCTTGGCGCAGGTGAACAAGGCGTACAACGCCGCAGTGTGGAGCGCGGGCGGCGTTCGGTCGATGGAGGCGAAGATCAAGGCACACTTTGGAGAGCAGGGCCGGATCGTTGAACCGTTGTACTGGGCGGCAAAGCACGGCAACGTGCCCGCGGTCAGGGCCCGCCTTGAGTCCGGGGAGGACGTTAACAAGTGTCTGACTCATGATAAACAGACAGCTCTGCACATCGCCGATTGCTATGGCCACGCGGCGGTGGTGAAGGCACTGATAGAAGCAGGTGCTGATGTGAACAAGCCCGCATCACCATATTGGGACGCCTGTGGAACGCTCGACAACGTCGTCCACAACGTTACGCCTATGTACGCCGCCGCTCAAAATGGCCACACGCACATCGTCATGGAGCTCATAAAGGCAGGCGCGGATGTGAACCGAGAGTGCTCGGTCGGCTTCACCCCGCTTTACGTAGCCGCTCAAAGTGGGCACGATGGTATCGTGGCCTTGCTCATTCAAGCCGGCGCGGAATTTCGCAAAGCTAGCAAGAGCGGTTGGACGCCTATGCAAGTTGCCACACGTCAGAAGCGGGAGAAGGTCGTGACGTTGTTGAAGTTCTACGAGCGAGTTTAGAATTTCCATCTCGTCTTTCAATGGAACGTCATCACCGCGCAATTAACCATCACGCGCCATCGCTCAGCACGTACCCCCACGCCGCGTCAGCCTCCCGTCCCCGCTTCGCAGACGCCATGACGCGACCGGTTCATTGGAAACTTTGGCTTTCCAAGAATCACATCACTTGGCATTTCCGAGAGTTACCCACAAAAGCCACGACTGAGGGCGACCCTCTTCACTTCCAAAGCCGCCATGGACACGCAAAATGTGCAAGAAGCTGCGGCAGAGTCCGATACCGTGACATACTTACGGTGTGGCATGATCTCCATCCTCGATGTCATCGCCGTGAAGTTGCCTCAGGTGTTTGCCGCGGAGATACTCCCAAAACTCGATATGACGGATACGCTCAAGCTGGCGCAGGTGAACAAGGCGTACAACGCCGCGGTGTGGAGCGCGGACGGCGTTCGGTCGATGGAGGCGAAGATCAAGACACGCCTGGTTAAGATTGGGAAGAAGAATTTGACCGCTGAACCGTTGTACTGGGCGGTATGGCACGGCAACGTGCCCGCGGTCAGGGCCTGCCTGGAGTCCGGGGTGGACGTGAACAAGTCTGCTAGTGATATGACAGTTCTGCAATTCGCCGTCAAGCAAGGCAAAGTGGCGGTGGTAAAGGCACTGATCGAAGCAGGTGCGGATGTGAACACGACAGCAGGTGACGCGCATCGGACGGCTCTGTACATCGCCGTTACTCTAGGCCAAGCGCCATGTGTCGTTGAGCTCATAAAGGCGGGCGCCCATGTGTGCGGCAGCACACCCCTTCTAGCGGCAATTCTAAATGGACACGAAGCTATTGTAGGTATGCTGATCCTAGCCGGCGCAGACGTTGGTAAGGCCGCCCAAGCTGGTCGGGCGACGATTGCAGTGGCCAAGTCGCACAATCTTAAATCGCACGAGCTCGAGAACATCGAGAAGCTGCTGGAGCAATTCGGAGCGTGAAGGATTTTTGTTCAT
>JACLAB010013341.1_pt1 | contig 13726 bp, 14 predicted proteins | sample 8027921 | NCBI WGS metagenome assembly JACLAB01 (sample SAMN15725117, study PRJNA655200) | protist metagenome | isolation source: fluorescence activated cell sorting (FACS) single amplified genomes of... | place: USA: West Boothbay Harbor, Gulf of Maine | collected 2000-07-19
TACGAGGGGTACATGGAGGAGGAGAAGAAGGAAAAGGAGTCTCGTGCCTAGAGTCCTTTCGACCCATTTCATCCACGCAACTCTCTCTCTCTCTCTCTCTCCCTCCCTCTACTCGTCTCTACTTGTCAACAACGAGTATCTGTCAGCGGCCGAGACCGCGTTTGACTGCTGCTGCTGCTGCTGCTGGGCGAGCGCGACATTGACTGTCGTAATTAGAAAGCCTTACCACGACCCACGCCATGGCAGGCTCGAGCTCGGCCGCCGTGAAGCGGATCATGCGCGAGCTGAGAGAGCTCGCGACCACCTCCAACCCCGACATCGCGGCCGTGGCGTGCGAAGACTCGCTGTTCGAGTGGGTGTTTGCGATACGGGGCGCTTGGGACAGCGAGTTTGCCGGCGGCATCTACGTCGGCCGCATCCACATGCCTGCCGAGTACCCGTTCAAGCCCCCTGGCTTCACGATGCTCACGCCGTCCGGGCGGTTCGAGATCAACACGAAGATCTGCCTCAGCATCTCCAGCTACCACCCCGAGAGCTGGCAGCCGAGTTGGTCGGTGGAGTCGGCGCTGGTGGCGCTCATCGCGTTCATGCAGACCGAGGGCGGGGGCGCCATCGGCAGCCTAGACTGTCCAAAGGAGGATCGGGAGGCCATGGCGGCGGAGAGTCGGGTGCGGCCGCCGAGGGTGAAGGAGGCCGCGATGCAAGAGCTCGTCGACGCCCTCTGGAAGAAGCTCGTGGGCGCGGAGGAGGAAAGCCGGCGGGTCTCGGGTGGGTGTGGGGCGGCGACGAGCCGAGAAAATGAGAATGACAATGACAACGAGAACGAGAATGACAACGAGAACGAGAATGAGAATGACAACGAGAATGACGACGAGAATGACACTGAGGGAAGAGGGGAGGAGGATGAAGCAGATGCAGAGGGGGTGGTGGCGGTGGTGGACGCCGGGGAAAGAGGGGTGGACAGTGCCGAGGAGGTCGAGGTGGCGGCGGCAGAGGAAACCGCAACCATATCAACGACTGCCACCCCGACAACGACTGCGACCCCGACAACGACTGCGACCCCGACAACGACCACCATTCTGATGACGTCCGTCATCACCATTTTCGTGCTGTGGCACGTCGTGTCCCGCCTGTACGCGCGCCGAGCCGCCGCCGACGAGCTGGATGCCGGTCTCTCCTACACGTACACCAGCCCGGACATTATCGAGGAGATGGCGATGGAGATGAGGGACACCCGCGAGCTGTGATCATCGTTGACCACGTATACTACAACTACAGTAACAGTTGGGAACCCCAAACGTCGACATATCGGTCGTATTCGAAATGCGAACATCCCGGGATTCGCAGAGCCCCCCTTCCAGCGACTTTGAGCGGCTGGCGCGAGCGGCTGCGAGTGAGTCGCGAGTCGCGAGCATCAAGACGATTAGAAAAGATCGCCGCTTCAACGCACCGTCACCCCATCGCCTTCCATGCCCCGCTCGTAGCGCCCAGCATTCGCTCGATACGAAATCTGCGTCATCATTGGCGCGTCCCCATCGCCACCGCCGAGCACCCCCGCGAACGCCACCACCTCTGTCGGCCACGTGTCGTCGTCCCCGATGACCTCGTTCGTGAACGCCAGGCTGGAGTCGAACACCCGTCCATCACCAGAAACAACCCATTCTTTCACGCGGCCGAAGGGATACCGCTCCAGACTGTATCGTGGCGTGCCCAGCGTGATGAGCCGCTTCACGGTGTTCCTTAGCCCAGGATATCGCCTCCCGTTGTACGAGATTTCATCACCTGCGGCTGATCGGCCCCCGAGGCCGATCAGCAGCCTGCCCACCCAGCCGCCCGCGCTGTGGCCCACGAGCACAGTATCAGTGGCCGGACAGTCACCGTTTCCGCACGTCTGTACCTGTGCCGCCGCTCTGTCTAGATATTGGCCAAAGTCGAGACCGAGCAGCGCAATCTTGAGCCAGTCGAACGTCGACATGGTGACGACGTCGACCGAGTATCGGCGCACCCCCCGGGCGTCGAGGTAGCCCGCGCACGCCGCCTTGAGCCTGACGTACGTCGGCGACGACGACGCGATGAGAAACCCGGGCAGGATGACGACGTGCAGATGGCGGTCGTCGTGGAGGGGTGTTACTTGCTCAAGGCCGGAGGGGAGTACGTGCCGCCGGTCGTGTCGGGGAGCCCAGAGTTCTCGTTCTCGTTGCTGCCAGCCCCTCCCGGAGTGCAAGAAAATGCGAGGGGCCGTCTGCCCAGGCGACGACGCGTGGGGGTGGGCCGTGGGAGGCAGCCATACGCGCATACGGGACCGATTCAAACCGGCATTCCGAGAAATAAATCGCCGCACGCGATAGCTCGCGCGCGCACAAGGAACAGAACGCCACGCCACGCAAGGAACGCCGACGATAGCGCATAGATGGACGGACACGTAAACGGGAACGGGAACGGGAACGGGAGCGGGAGCGGGGCGACGGCACCAAACGGAACGAAAAAGCCACCGCTCCCCCCTCGGCCTCCTCCTCACTCTGCTCGGGGCGCGCGCCGAGAGGGCAACGGCGTCTCCGTCTCCGTCTCATCCGTCTCCCAGCGCAAGGGCAAGCGACGTCTGTGGTCGTCGCTGAAACCGATCGCGGAATCTGAGGAGCACCCGCCCCAGCCTCCCGCGCCGTTCCGCCTGCTGCCGCAGCCGCTGTGCAGTCTCGCGCGCGCCTGGCTGTTCATCCAGCTCGCCCGGCGGATCGGCCTCATCCCGCCGAGCATCCAGAGATTGATAAACGACACCCCGCTGGGTGCTCCGCAGCTGTCCACGCCCAGCGCCTACGTCTTCCGGGACCTGCTCTCGACCGTCCTTCACGCAAACTTGTCGTGTGTGCTGGTTCCGATCCTGCTCGTGCTCTGCCCCGCCCTGCCGCCGACGGAGGCCAGCACGGCCATCACGTCGGTGGCAGTCAAGACAGCGACGTCGATGTATTACTTGTCGCCGTTGAATATGGTGGCCGCGCTCGACGTGGGCGGGTGGCGGACCGCCGCCGTCAACGCCCTCGTCCTGCTCTTCGCGGTCCTCGCGACCGTGCTGTCGATGAGCGCGACGCGGAGAGCGAACGCGCGGGGGACGCAGACGCAGACGCAGACGCAGATCGTGGTGCAGGGGATTCACCTGCTTCCTGCCGTGGCGATGCTCGTGGACGGGGCGCTGCACGCAGCGCGTGCACCTGCGACCATCCGACCGAGCCTTAACCTGCGATGGTACCTCGATTCTGAGGTGTTCCCTTCGTTTCGGTCGTATTTCGCGACTGGAATCAGCCTGATGGGCGCGCTGCTGAGCGCCGCCGTCGGGCTCAGCTGTGGCAAGGACGCCGCGTCCGGACGGCGGACAGCGACGCTGCTGGCGATTCAGGCGATGCTGTGGGAGTTGTTCGCGACGTCGTCGTGGCCGGCGGTGACGGCGCTGTGGCAGGCGATGGTGGTGGGCGTCGCCGAGTCGCCGGCGATGGTGCACCGGGCGCAGGTAATGATCGCGCTGTACTTGTTGGTGACGGCGATGAACGTCGGGGCGTTCCAGTTGTGGATGGATAACGTGGGCAACGCGAACTTCTTCTACGGAATGAACATGGTGCGCGCGGCCGGGGTGGCCGCGTGGGTGTACGGGTTGGCGAAAGGGGTCCGGCGCGGGGACGGGAGGGAGAAGGCATGTTGAAGGAAACTGTTATTAACAGTTAAACTGTTTAATGTTGAAACGAAGAAGCGGCGGCTTGTTATCGTTGATCGTTGATCGTTGATCGTTGATCGTTGATCGTTGGTTGTTGTTCTCGGGAATATGCGGCCAGGCGTCGGGGAGTCACTCGGGGAGTCACTCGGGGAGTCACTCGGGGAGTCGCTCGATGTGACCGGCTGCGGCAGCAGCCCATGCCGCTCCATCGAGGTACCCTACCCTCGAGCACGTCGATGTGACCGGCTGCGGCAGCAGCCCATGCCGCTCCATCGAGGTACCCTACCCTCGAGCACGTCGATGTGACCGGCTGCGGCAGCAGCCCATGCCGCTCCATCGAGGTACCCTACCCTCGAGCACGTCGATGTGACCGGCTGCGGCAGCAGCCCATGCCGCTCCATCGAGGTACCCTACCCTCGAGCACGTCGATGTGACCGGCTGCGGCAGCAGCCCATGCCGCTCCATCGAGGCACCCTATTCGTCGCGTTTAAGAAGCGTGAGGAATAACACGTACAGCCCGGTAGCAAACCCATCATCGGTCAGGTCCGTCGGAGAGGGAGGGCCGATGTCGATGTCGATGCGTTCGATAAAGCTGCTCTCAAGACCCGCGACAAAGTCTCTATCTGCGAAGTCGCCAAAGTGCACCACGGCTCGACAGGCCTCGCGGAAGGCCTCGTCTCCACCGAACACATCGAAGATTGAAGCGTTGGAAGGAATCAGAGAGGAATCAGAGTCCGGGTCAGACATGTGGATCGTATAGCAGGCCACAAGGTAGGCAATAAAGCACTGCCAGTCAGCGATCGGCGCGAGACCACGCTCCGTGCGACATTCGTTGATCGAGGAGAGCGTGGTGGGAATGACCGTATTCATGGTGAGAGAAGTACGCGAGAGACGTCATCGTTATTTCTTCTGAGTCAACGGATAGATGGATAGATGGATAGATCGAACGACGACGCGCGAGAGAGAAATATCGTATTTCGTTGAGTCGAACTCAGAAAGAAGAACCGATCGGTGCCAACAAACTCACGCCCTCGAACGAACGATACCTTCGCATCACGCGCGACCAACGCCAGCTAATTCCCACCGTACGTATCGTGTCCGTCTCTGAACGCGGCGCCTGTCGACCGAACGGCAAAACCGACGAGAACGTGGTCAACGTCGTCGCGATGACCAACCAGGAATCGGTCGTCCGGGCCATCAACCTTGTCGAGGTGCTCACGGAAGACCTGGAGGACGAAGGCTTCGATGTCGAGTCTCTGAACCTCCCGTCGGCGATGACGGAACAGCCCTGGAGCGATGAGCGGATCCGTGCCTACTTCGACGCTGTCCGGAGGGGCGAGACGCCGACGCCGACGCCGAACGAGTCGCTGGCGCACCCTTCGAAAGAGCTCTTCGAGAAGTGGTTTCCCGGGCTTGCACGCAGCGGGACGGCGACCGACAGTCCCTCAAGGCTCATCGTCTGCTTCCCGAACGCCGGTAATGCGGAAGATATGTATACCAGCGAGGGCTCTGGGGCGCGCAAGCAGCCCTCCCCGCTGCTGGAGTACTGCCGCGAGCACAACGTGCAGATGCTGGCGCCGCAGTACCCCGGTCGCGCCATGAGGCTCAAGGACGACAGGGTGACCACGGCGCAGGGGATGGCCGAGGCGCTGTTCGAGGTGCTGGCGCCGACGCTGGTGGACTCCAAAGTGCCCTGGGTGTTGCTCGCGCATAGCGTCGGGACGTGGATATCGTACGAGTTTCTGCTACTCTGCAAGGCGCGTGCCGTTCCCATGCCGTCACGGGCCTTCATCTCGGCGATGCCGTCGCCGGACATCCCGATGGCGTCGAGGCCGTGGCGGCAGCAGAAGGATCTGGACGAGGCGGCGTTCAAGGAGGAGTGTCGGGCGTGGGATATCAGCGAGGTGGTCTTCTCGGCGGCCATGTGGCCGATGTATCAGCCCCTGCTGCGCGCAGACTTCACGATGTTCGACGAGTACCCCGAAGGGAGAGTGGAGAAATTTGACTTTCCGATTCAGTCGTTCTGGGGGACGCGGGACCGGCGGGTGAGCGAGGCGATGGTGATGGGGTGGGCGAACGTGACGAGCGGGGCGTTTCGCATCGAGGAGGTGGAGGGGAACCACCTGTGGCCCTTGGACGCGGCGGCGAAGAAGGCGTGGCTGGGGCGCGTTGTCGAGCTGCTGTTGGACGACGACGAGTAACAATTGCTGATTACGACGACGACGACGACGACGACTATTACGAGATGACGTCGACGCTGGCGAGCGCCCATCGCCCACCGTCGTCGTCGTCCTCGGCGTTGACGAGTCCCGACACAACCATCAGCACGCCCTTCTTGATACCCTTGGTCCTGCCGACCAGCATCATGTTCCGATCCCGCGATACCTGGATACTGGCGAGCACCTCGTCCCCGTCCTCGAGCGTGCCGCTCGCGCGCACGACGGCTTCCGGGCCCCGCTCGTCGTTCGACTCGCCAATCAGCGATACGAGACACCACTTCTTCGTGACTTGGATGCGCCTGTAGGCGGGCCGCAGGCACTCTTCGAGCTGAAGGTCGACGGAAACGGAGATGCGCTCGCCCGTGTCGGCGGCCCTGGTGGCGTAGCGCACTCTCCCGTACGTGGAGGAGACCTGGAGCGCCGAGGTGCGCTCGCACGACAGGGGTTGACTGAAGAGTACCGCGCGCCAGCTGAACGCGTTGGTATGTACGCGTTTCTTCGACTCGTTGTCGATGGGCCTGGGGTCGTTGTCGATGAGCGGGTGTCAGTCGGCGTGCTCGACAGCGTGGTCGCGTTCTGTCTGACGAGACGACGTACCGTTGGTCGTCCGGGGAGATGTCGGGCAGGTCGTCGGCGAAATAGCAGCCGATCAGGGTGTTGGGGTTTGTGATGTGCCTCGGCTCGTCGCAGAGGATACTCATGATCGTGTCCGCGACGGTGACGTATGATTCTTCCGAAGAGGAAGACGTGCGAGTGGGTCGTACGCGAGTGGGTCGTCGCCTCCATCCGAGGAAGGAAATTGCCGAGCTACTCGTCGCTGCGACCGCCCCGCTCATTGCATCTTGATCGAACCGAATAGGGCGGGTCGTGTGCACACGTGATACGGATGAAAATTCTATTCGGGCCCTGTCACGGAATCCGCTCCCGAGTAGGCGGCCTGAGCTACTTGTCCGTCCGCGTCCGAGTGTCTTACTAACTTAGTAAGACACTGTAAGTTACACGTGCCACCTGGGTCGTCAAAGCAAAAAAAGGGCCGTGACTGCGAGCGCAAGGTGGGTGCCGGCGACTGCGAGTCCAGAGGTCGATACCTGAGCACGGGTTGTATCGGCGGGCGGCTCGAGCATGTATGCCGCACAGGCATCGGAGACTTCTCCGGAGGCCTTGGTGTTCAAAGGCAAAGAGAGGTCCCCCCGGCAGGGGATTCCGTTCGTACTGGCAGGGTCATTCCGGTCCATGGTGCAGTCGATGATGTCGTAGGGCGGTGCTGGATTCACGCAAACGAGGACCACCTTCAGAAGACGTTCGTCCGGGTCGCACTCGATCCAAGCCTTCCTGCCCACCCGCTCGGACACGTAGTCCAGAAATTCGTCCCGGTCGACAATAATTGACTCGCTGGTTTCCCTGGTAGAACCCCTTGCCCTGAAGTCAGCGAGCACAGAGTTCAGACCCACAGACTTGTACAGTCTCGTCACGGTGCCGAAATACTCGTCGGGCGGCATTCCCGTGCACGATCCGGCGTTCACGTAGACGTCTTTCCAGAGGTCTTCGTTCGCCCCGGCGGCGTTCTCCAGCATGCATTGCAGGGCGGCCAAGGTGCCTTTCGAGACTTGGGAGGTCACCTCGAAGGACGGCTGGCCGCGGCTATCCTTCAAGCAGCGGTCGTTGTCGAGGCCCCGGTCCCAAAGCCTTGCCGTCATTTCGCTGATCGTGAACGCATCGACAATCTTGCTGGCAGAGCACGAATCGTCCCTGTAACAGCTGCTGGGGTTCCAGTCTAGCTCTAGGTTCAATTTCTCGAGCGCCGGGGAACCCAGTGGTCCCGGCGCGGCCGAGGGTTTGTCAGGTGATGGTGTGGGGGTTGGTGCAGGTGCCTCGTAGTCTTCCTCGTATTCTTCGTCGTAGTCGCCATTGTCGTAGTCGCCATTGTCGTAGTCGCCATTGTCGTAGTCGCCACCCGCGGATTGCCCGCACACTTGTTTGTCCTGGTGCAGTTTGCACTCGCAGTTCGGTGTATACGACCAAGCCCGCTTGATAACCATACCATTTCGCACGTTAGCTGCCGCACAGTTAATCGGGTCACTGGTGCAAAAAGGGTTGAAGTTGTTCAGCCCGGTGCAATCGTCCGTATCGTTCTCAATCTGCGTTGCGGTCCTTTCAAGCTCTCGGTCGCAGCGATCACCCTCTTCCGCCGTTTGAGCCCTGCAGAGGCACTTGTCGTGTTCAAGGCACGCCTTGTCGAGGTCGTCATCCCACTCTGAAGTGCCGTAGTTTTGGTACGGGGCACAGCCTGACCCACAGTTCTTGCCCCACAAGCAACCTCCCGTCCCTTCAGCCCACAAGTCATCCGCAGAACACAGAAGATCTTGCGCAAAGTTCTTCGGAACAATCTCGAGCTTGTCGGCAGATGCAGGTGGAAGAAGAAGGACGAAGCCAGAGATGACGAGGACAGCAACGCCCCACATGGTCGAAGCGTTTCCGGTCATAGAGAGGGATCAACGCTACGCACTGAGACAATATCAATGCCAATATCAATAACAGTGAGTCAGTGAAAGAAAAGGTGCCATCTTGATTCGATGCGTCTCGAGACGTCTTAAGACGTCGCGCTTAAGAAGTCGCGACTTCAGAGTCAGACATCCCAATCCTCCGGGACGGACCAACACTTGCGCCACTCTAATTGCTCTCTTTACCACGAAACAATAAGGCCCCGCGATGAATGCACCTCCCGCTCAAAAGATGGACGCAAACGGTGTGGACTTGACTCGGTTGGATGGAGTGTTCGTCAGGCAACAGACACAGATGGCAGATGTGGGGTACCTTGTGTTCGGCGTCCCATACGTCACAGCCAATAAGTACCAAGTATTCTCACTGCCACCGGTAGCTCATGAATGGGTTCCGACCGCTCAAGAGGTCGCTGGTTTCGAAGAGATCATGTTCATTCACGAGGAATCCGACACGTCGGACCGCGTCGGTTGGGCGTTCCTCGGCGCAGCCAGTCTACGACCGCTTCAATATCACTTCGGATCGACCTCCACGGGTCAAATGTTTACGGCTGTGAAATCGTTCAAGATTGGAGGATGGTGTGGGTGCCCGTGGGAAATGGACGTCCTATCTGGACCGCCAGGTGATCAGATACTGAAGGGACAGGTCGTCCAAAATTTCACCCCGTATTGTTCTAGGTGTTTTGATGCCTTTTGTCTGGCCACCACATTCATCGATGTCGTGCCAGCCTCGAGCTTCCCGGGCAAGGACGCGAGGTTCACAGTCCGGACCTCGTTGTCGTGCTGTGGGAGGGTGAATAATTGCTGTGCGCCTACGTGCTGCAGACCCAAGGCAATATTTGACATCTTAGACAATAGCGGGAAACTAGTCGGGGTGGTTCAGAAGCACTTCGTGGCCGGCGAGGGAGGCGAGGCTTGCTGCAGAATGTGTCTCGGAGTCGTCAACTTTTCCTTGAAGTTTCCACCCCAGTCGAGTGGAGAGGAGCGGGCATTGTTGCTCTCTGCTATCATGCTGAACGAGTCTTACCAACCCACCGCGTGATAGGGGACCAGCTGTGATGAGTCGTCGAGGCGGCAGCGACCACACGCAACGGCGACCTCACGACGCAACGAAGACCTCATTGAAAATGTAGGGTAGATGTATCTTCCCTACAAATCATCGATGATTTTTAAAATTACAAGCGCGGGTCTCACTTAGGGTTTGCCCGCTCACGGCAGAATCAGTTGGAACCGCCTTACCACGAGTATCGCGTCGTCACGAATCTTAGTCGTAGTCGTAGTCGTAGTCTTCACCGTCGCCACCCGTATCTCCAGCCGGCCCCCATTTACTATCACACGCGCCGATGTAATAGGCGTTGCTCACGTAACCTTTACAAGCACCATCATACGCCTCGTCAGCGTAGTCGTATATGGCACGCGCATTAGTGCAGTAGGAGGTATAACGTTGATACCACTTGCACGACTTTTTGGCTTGCTCGAGACACTTTCTAAACGTCTTGTTGCACGTACAGTTGTCGTCGTTTTTATAGCAGTTCCCCAGGTGACATCCATCGTGGGCTTTGCAGCACTGGTCGATGCGGTCAATGGTCGGGCCGCTTCCGTGATTCTCTCCGCACCAGTTCCCATATTTCTTTCCGTTCAGAGCAGCGAACAGAATATAGGACGGGAGGTTGGCCAGGTTGAATTTTGCGTCCGTCTCGTTCAGACTGTTCCCCATCGTAACCTTGTCACCAACATTCTTGGCCCTCGTCAAGGTCAAGTAAGTAACAACAAGGAAGAAGGTCCAGCGGAACATCATTGTGTTACCGATGCATATATAATAAGGTTTATATATAATAAGGTTTATCAGCTCGTGCGATGGACTCCAAGAGAGACTGCAAGAGAGCGTCTTGAGACGCTCTCTTGGAGCGTCTCGAGACGACGTGCGTCCTTAGACGGCTCAGATCAATTACTCGAGCCAGGATCTTTGACAAGCATAAGTCAAGGTGTTATCTTTCAGATAGAATTCAGGTAATACTAGATCGACCTCTGGAGTTCCCGCCATGATGAAATTGAAAACCACCCCCCGTTTCGGACTTTTCTTGCTCGCCGCATGCCTCATGTTGGCTTGCGTATACGCCCAAGCTGTCGTCGATCACGAACTGAAGGGCTTGGGGGAGCAAGTGGGGGCCTGGGTGGACGGCGTCTATGACTCTTTTGTGGACAATGTGAACGATTTTGCGGATGCTTCGAACGACGCTGCGAGCGCGTACTTAGACTCGTACTACAGCTCGAGCAGCTCCTCCCACACCCATGCTGGTTGTCACATGCTAGCTCTGACTCTTGTTCCTGCGATATTTGCCGCAATGGCGTGAGATTGGGCTGCCCGGTGCGGATTGTGGTCGCCCACTTCTTAGTTGTTGCAGTATATACATATGTATCGGTAATCAAAGAAGTACGCAAACCTTCCTCAAAATAAGACCTGATCGATATCGTCCAAAGAAATACCATCCATATCGAATACATCGCAACCCACCCCCTGCAGCCACTCGCTCGACTCGGCTTTCGGACAGACCGCCGTGCTTGGCTGGCCGGGAGAGCTGGTGCTCGTCATGAACTCTTCAGATCTGATCACTCCTGAGATATGATTCATCGCAGTGTTTATTGCCGACTGCGTCTGTTCTTTGAAGCGATCAAGCAGCTGTCTCAGAGACGAAACCTCTTCGGCGAGCCGCACATTGTCCTGTTTCAACTCGCGTACCTCCCGGAGAAGGCCGCCTATCTGCTCCTTGAGGCATTCAACCTCTGCCTTCGACCGCTCCTTGAGTTTCTGCCTGGAACGAGTTTGAAAAACATCAGTCAGTGTTCAGAAGCAGTCGCGCCCGCGTGACGAGAGTTCAAATAACCACCTGTATCGGTCGTTCCTTCTCTTCCGAGCCTCCACCTGCTCGGGCCGCAGTATTCCAATAGCGGTCGGAGATGGCGGGGGGCTGTTGTCCACCATTGCGATCACAACCTTGGCTTGACTTGACTGCTACTACTCTTGACTTGACTACTGCCACTACAGGCTACACTAAACAGGTGGCACAAGGCTGCGATTTCACGTCGTCCGTACAACTCTTTCGCTGTCAACGTGAATTCAAGAGACGTATGCGACAGGCCAATTTGTGTATTTTGGCGAATCGGATCGCTCTCGCTCGATCAACTTGTTGCAAAATTCAGCGAGCAATTCATGCGTGATTTCGCACGACGACGACGCTTCGACCAGGCAGAGAAAACCGACGTTGATAGGCAACAACGTTCGACCTGGCCCAATGCGTACGTAGACGTACTTATAATTGCGAAATATGGGCCTCCTCCTTCCTCACTTTCTCGCCCCACGGAACATGCGGAGCAGCGCTCCGATTATCTCGAAACGTCGGATTTCAAATCTTTCTTTCTACCGGGGCGGACTGCCCTCCAGCGGGCGCAGAAGAAGAAGTGGAAGCGGAACTCCCAGGGGCACATTCTGCGAGGGTATAGGGAAACGAATGACGCGACGTTCGATTTCTTCAGCCACCCGGATCGACCAGCCATGGGACCAACACGTCCCGGCGTATCTCGTAATACTGCACGTTACTGTTACTCATACTTGCCCGGCTCGCCACGGATCTTCGTGAACCCGTCCTCCATCTGGATCCTCTTCTCGTAGTCGTACACCTCGTCCGCGTTGTCATACCACCAAACAGACGGCGCGTTCTCGCCCGTTTTGTGGGTGCTGCTCTTCTGCCCGTTCATCATCCTCGAGGGGGGCGTGTGCCTGCCGTTGCTCGGGTAGTTGATCAGGACGAGGACCTGGAGGGAAATGGGCGAGGGTGATCGTCCGAGTCAGAGAGCGTCAAAGACGTAGAGGCAGAGGACAGGTTCGGTGGATGCAGGATGGGCCGAGCGCTCACCCTAAGCGTACCTTGTCGTCTTTCTGGAGCTCCAGGAGCCCCGGCATGATGTCGAGGATGGCCGAGGCGTAGCCGCGCACGCCGTCCCCGTTGATCACCTCGCGGAAGATCTTGAACGCCTCCGTCTCCTCCTTGTGAAACTCCTCGGCAGATATCGGCAGCTCCGCGACCTCTTCGAGCATCTCCAAAGACTCCGGGTCCAACACTTCCACCGGCTTGTCCTTCAAGCCCATCCTGTCGGGCGCGTAGCGGTCCCTCGTCTCGGGGTGCGTGAGCGCCAACACGTACGCGCGCAGCAGCCTCTCCGACCGATGCTTCTTCTCCGGATCTTTATCATCATACAGCCCCAGCATCTTCTTCTCCCACCCGTTGTTCATGATGCTCTTGTTCAGCAAGTGGAAGCCGTCGGCTTCGTGATCGCAGCCGAAGCGGACGATGGCTCGGGACGAGTCGGAGAACCGCTCGTCGTCCGCGTGCATGCGCAGCTGGGCATTCAGCACACTGCATCGATCAGATCAAAGACGAAGGGGTGAGTGAGGGGGTGAGTGAGGGGGCACGTCGACTCGGAGACGTACCGGCGGCCGCGACTGCACTCGTTGGATTCGGAGTAGTGTGAGCCATTGCCATGCGGGTCCTTCCCCTCGTCGCATTCCCAGCTGATCCGGTTGAATACGCCGGCTAAGGAGAACTCGGGCTCGTCCATGTCTTCCTGGTAGGTGAAGTAGAGGCTCGTCATGTCGGGCCTGGTGGCGCCGGTGAGGCCGGGAAAGGGCTCGTCCTCCCAAACCCCTCCATCGACCGGAAAATAGCTCCCGCTGTAGATCGTCACCATCCCGATGATGGTGTTCGTGACAAGCTCTTTGAGCTGCCTGCGCTGCGGATTTGGGTGGATTGAGAGTGGTGGGGGGTGAGAGTGTGCGTGGGGTGAGAGTGTGTGGCAAATACGAACCCGTTGATGGCCGTACGTCTCGTCGCGTTCCAGGCCGACCTCGGGTCGTTTCGCCTTTTTCTCGGACACGGAATCACGCGTCGTTTTCGCGCCCCGCTTGTCCGCCTTCGCCTTGGTCCTCGTCGACACGGGCATGACGATAGTCTACAACGTGGACGTGACGCCAGAACGAAATAAAGAAAAAAACGCTAGGAGGGCTACCGTAGCCCTAGCTACGGTAGAAGCCAAGGCCCAGTGGGCGCGACCCAGGCCGTGAAGCTGTTCAAGCTGACCCACGGCAGGTTCCCGAGGAAGAGCGGCGGCGATGCGGACGAGACGAAGCTGTACTACTGGATGTGGGCCTGCACCGACGAGACGAGGAACATGTGGACCCGGGCGTTGAACCGCCTTTATGGCGACCGGAGGATGGAGACCTTCGAGGTTCTGGCCGCTCAGAACCCGGC
>JACLAB010015142.1_pt1 | contig 13723 bp, 15 predicted proteins | sample 8027921 | NCBI WGS metagenome assembly JACLAB01 (sample SAMN15725117, study PRJNA655200) | protist metagenome | isolation source: fluorescence activated cell sorting (FACS) single amplified genomes of... | place: USA: West Boothbay Harbor, Gulf of Maine | collected 2000-07-19
ATACGCGTCGTTTTGCGCTGCCTTTCAACCCCGAAGGAGAAGGAGAATACGAATACAGTAATCTTGTAGTAGTAGTCGTAGTAATACTACTAGTGGTCAAACTCGTCGTCATCGTCCCACAAAAAGCGTGTGTAAAAACGTTTTGTGTGTGTGTGTGTGTGTTTGGAGGATAAAAGTGTTGTTGTTGTTTTTCCCTCCTTTTGCAAAGATGAAAGAGCAGAACAGACGGAAGAAAAAGAAAATTTTCGTTCGTTGGAAAAAAATATGAAGAAAAACTGGCACACGCTTTTCTTCATTTGTTCTATAAAACGCTCTTCTTTAAAAGTACCAACAACAACAACGTTTAGAACGTCACACACAAAAACACACAAAAACACACACACACACAGTAGTAGTAGTTATAATAAAACAGAAGAAGAGAATGTCCTCCTCTTCCTCTTCAGCCTTCTTAAACTTCCTCTCGTTTACCGCGCAAATTCCTCTCAACGAGGGCGAAGATTTACGCTCCGCAGAAGCCAAAGGATTTACAAAGACAAAGTTAAGTTCGACGGAAGATTTAAAGCCTTCGTTCGACGGCTCGAAATGTTTCTCGTACGCCTTGACAGTACCGAAAGGGACGACGCACGTCGGGGTGATGGCGACATCGTTTAGTGGGCGCGCGCTTAAAATTAACGACGTGAATGGGAACATGTCCGTGGTTGAATTAATATCCGAGGCGAAGAATACGATTAAAGTGACGTTACACAACAACGAAGGGGAGGTGGAAACGTCCTACGAAATTCAAGTGAACGTGTCCGAAGAAGCGGCGAAGGACGGCGAAGTCGTCATGAAGGAGAAAGAGGTGCCGAAAGATACTAAAGCTGTTCACGCGCACTCACACGACGGCGTGCCGTGCGATAAGGACCACTCGAAAGACGGCGAGCACACGGGACACGGGCATTCGCATCACGCGCACGGTCACGGGGAAGAAAAGAAAGAGGAACACGGCCACGGACACCACGGCCACTCACACGACGGCGTGCCGTGCGATAAGGACCACTCGAAAGACGGCGAGCACACAGTCACGCGTTTTTGATTACCGGTATTCAAAAACCGGAATTCGCATCACGCGCATGGTCGCGGGGAAGAAAAGAAAGAGGAGCACGGCAAGATACATGCTCACGAAAAAAATTAGTCCTTAGATTCCTATAAACATGTAGTACATGTTATTCTCGCTAGCTACTGTAGTTATTCTAAAAGTATTTCTTCTTGTTCTTCTTGTCCTGGATGTTTGCTTTTTTTGGTGACGGGTCCTCCCGGCGGCGAGGATCCCATTCGTCTAAAACATTCAATGGAATTTCTTTCGGGTTTCTCGCGACGACGTAATGCTTTACTTGTTCTCTCCGCAACTTTTTGTGCATTCGTAAGGCTTCAATTTGGTCATCGCCGAACCCACATATCCAGAGCGAAAGAAACGGAGACGTTCGTTCACCTCTCCTTCCGACGTGACCTCTGCGTTTCTTCTCGATGCCATTTTCGTCGATGTTCTTATTCCTCAGTTTTGCTAAAGGTTTCGGCGTGAAGTAATAATAACGCTTCGTTGGCGCGATGTAAAATGGCAAGACTTGACCACGTTTCTTATGCATGTTCAGCTTTGACGCCATCGGGGTAGTGATGGTCGTAACGGATAACATACTGGTTTCTTATTTATTTATGCGTGTGCGTAAGTGTTGTTTAGATATGTGTGTGTGTGTGTGAAGATATCTCGAAGAGTCCTGGTGCGAGAGAAATTGGCGGTCGAGATGGACTGCTGAAAAAGGAAGCAAAAAAAACAAAAAAAAACGCGAGGGAAAGAAACCACAAACAGAGAAGAAAAAATACACCGAGAGAGAGACAACATACTTTTAATACTATCTCTACTACTGATACGAAGAAGAATGTATACGAAGAAAATTCGGGCGGCATCGCACGTCGTAATAATTCTGCTGTAAGTGCTCTCTGTTTTTAATGCGTTTCGCGTTTGAGGTGATTTTTGTGAAGATATATAATAGTCTCTCGCAGTACTTTTGTTGTTTGAGAGAGAGAAAAAATTGGTGGGTCAAGCAGGACGGAAGATTTTTTCTCAGTATGAAAGGACACCCGAAGGACCTGATAAGAAGAAGAAGGATTACTCAACTCTCTTCATTCGTTATTCCTTTTCGGAATAAACTCGTCGTCTCTTCTTCTTCTTTATTAGAGTAGTATCACAATCATCGAATTAAGAAGGAATTAGTATTACAACAATTAAAATGACGTCTTCTTCTTCCATGACCAGATTAACGATGAGCGCGATGCACTCCATCGCTCGCCGCGCGACCATTCACAACAACAAAACGAGGACGACGATCCAACAGCATGTAAAACATCATCATCAACGCAGACACCTTCGCGCGACGACGACGACGGTGATGTCCGCGTACCAATCCTCGAAAGTTGGAGACTACCCGTCCTTGGACTTTCGATGCTTTTACGAAAAAGACGGGAAGAGAATCTCCCCGTGGCACGACGTGCCGTTGAAAAACGCCGACGGCTCTTTCAACTTTATCTGCGAAATTCCGAAAGAAACGAAAGCGAAGATGGAAGTCGCGACGGATGAGAAATTGACTCCGATTAAACAAGACACGAAAAAAGGCAAGTTAAGAGATTACCCGTACAACATCAACTGGAACTACGGTATGTTACCTCAGACGTGGGAGGACCCGCAGCACGTTCACCCGACGATGAACGTGAAAGGCGACAACGACCCGGTGGACGTCGTCGAGATTGGCTCGACGCAGTTGGAAATGGGTTCCGTCACTCCGGTGAAACCGTTGGGCGTCTACGCCATGATTGACGAGGGCGAGTTGGACTGGAAAGTCATCTGTATCAGTACCAGCGACCCGAAAGCCTCTGACATCAACGACGTCGCGGATGTCGAGAAACACATGCCGGGGGAGTTGGAAAAAATCAGAGTTTGGTTTCGCGATTACAAAACGCCGGACGGTAAGCCGCAAAACATGTTCGGCTTGGACGATAAGTGCATGCCGAGCGCGTACGCGAAAGATGTCATCGAAGAGACGCACGAGTTTTACAACTCTTTAAAGAGTGGGAAGAGAGCGAACGACGAAGAGTTGAGCTTGGAATAATAAAATAAATGATAAATTAAACACTACAGTACTTTATCAAAACTTTTTTTACTTCTCAATCGAAAAATTTCATCATAACAACAACGACATCATCATCATCATCATGGCGGCGGCGGCGACGACGAAAACGACGACGACGAAGAAGAAGAAAAGGAGGAAGAAAAGGAAAAACGATTTCGACGACGACATCACTAATAATGTTTCCTCCGAAAAAGAAACGACGACGAAGAGGAAGAGAAAAAGAGCTTCAGGTGATGATGATGATGATGTGGGTGAGCTTCTGGTGAAAATGTACCCGCACGGGTCTTTTATTCGCCCGCTGTTCGTGCACCGACAAACGCAAAAAGACATTCGAGACATTCGAGAAGAAGAAGACAAAGAAGATGAAGACAAAGAAGAAGAAAAAGCGGCGGCATTTTCGGCATCGTTTGCAGCCGCGACGGTATTAGTCACCGGATTCCCGTTCGAGTGGCACAACGAATTCTCCATTCAGGATTTATTCTCCACCTCTTTCGGTGAAACGAAACGAGTGCAACTGATTCGATTAAAAACGAATTCGGAGGCGAAGAGCGCTTTGGTGACGTTCGAACAGACCAAGAGTTTACAAAAGTTATGGAAGAAAATCGAAGAGAAGACAATCGTAGAAGCACCGATGACGACGAGAATAGGAATAGGCTCACCTCCTCCTCCCCAGTTCGGTTTGGATAAGTTTGTGTACGAACACAGACTCCGACGCAAAGGCGGCGCCAAGGCGGCGAAAGCGACCGTCGACGAGTGGTTTCGAAACCGCGCCAAGGAAAAGGAAATAGAAAAACGGAAACGCGCGAGAGAAGAGGAAGACGACGGGTGGACCGTCGTGCAACAAAAACGAGGGAGACGGAAAACGAGCGATAATCAAGGGATAACCGTCGGTGGGGTTCGAGCGAGCACCGTGGAGAGACGCAGGAAAGAAGCTTTGACGATGGAAAACGAAGACGGCGACGCTACGACTACTAGTTCTTCCTTTTACAGAAAAAAGAAGAAAGGCACGCTCGGTTTAGCTCCCGTGGAGAATTTTTACAAGTTTCAATCTCGAGAGAGGCGAAGGAACGATTTAATCGCTTTGCAGAGAGGGTTTCAGGCGGACAAAGCGAAAGTCTTAGCCATGAAAGCCGCCAGGAAGTTCAAGCCGGTGTAAAATAAAATTGTAGAGCACAACGAACTGATTTTTGTGTTTTTTCCTCAATTGTTTTTGTACCTGACCTCACTCTCACAACGCGGGTCGCTTCAATTATTATAATCATCGTAATAATTAAAAAGAAAGAAAGATGCCAGAGCAAGGCAAAACAGAGCAAGCAGACGATGGGCAGCAACACCAATCGAAAGGCACGGTGTGGCAACAGGTACGCGCCGGTCGTCTTCCTTTCTCCACCTTCTCTTCTCTCTCTCTCTTCTCTCTTTTTATATAAAATTACAACGAGTTAAAAAACTGTACTCACCAACACCAACCAATTCGATCTCCTTTTTCTTTCGTCGCGTGTCCTCTCTCATCATCGACGACAACAGGCAGCCAGAGCGTATTTTTACGTCATTGTGTGGATGTCCATCTCCATGGGGGTTATTTTATTCAACAAGTGGATTTTAGCGTACTCTGGGTTTAAGTATCCAATCGCGTTGACGTTATGGCACATGGTATTTTGTACCACCGTGGCGACGGTATTGATGCGAGTGTTTAAAGTGACAAAACGATTATCGATGCCGAGGAAAGAGTACGTGAGCAGAGTATTACCGATTGGCGCGTTTTACGCAGCGTCGTTATGGTTGTCAAACTCGGCATATTTACACCTCTCGGTTTCGTTTATTCAAATGACGAAAGCGTTGATGCCAGGGTTGGTATATTTCGTCGGCATTATATTCCGAACGGAGAAGTATCACGGTCTGACGACTTTGAACATGTTTATCATCGCAATTGGGGTAGCGATTGCGGCGTACGGGGAAATTAATTTCATTTGGATTGGTGTCATCGAACAGTTTTCGGCGTTAATATTCGAGGCGACGAGGTTGTGCTTGGTGCAGATTTTGATCAAGAATAAAGGGTACGCGATGAATCCGATTCAATCGCTGTATTACGTGTCACCGGCGTGTGGAATATTTTTGTTGGTACCATTTTTGACCGTGGAGTTACCCGAAATCATGGCCAACGTCGACTTAGTTATAGACTGGAAAGTGTTATTCTTGAACGCGACGTGCGCATTCTTGTTGAATCTGGCGGTCTTTTTGCTGATTGGAAAGACATCGGCGTTGACCATGAATATCGCCGGCGTCATCAAAGATTGGATGCTGATATTCGCGTCGCAGCACTTGTTCCACAATACGGTGACGTTTTTGAATTATTTAGGTTATGTGATTGCGTTCCTGGCTGTTGGTATGTACAATATGATTAAGTTGCGGCAGGCGAAGAAAGCGGAGAAGGATAGAGCGGCTGCGAACGATAGCAAGTAACATATGAGAGCGTGTGTTTTTAATCTAATAGGACCAATACGATTATGTGTATAGTAAGTAGTTTTCTTTCAATTTTGCGTATTCTTTTTCATTCGAATTGACAAAGTTTATGTGCTAAAAGGTTCAATCTCTCTAAATAGTTTGCTACAATATATTATGGGGGGACAGGAGTGCTGCGCTGTTTCTCTTCTTAGTCAGTTTTCTTTCTGAAAGAGCACCCTTCCGTCAAGCGCGCTTTGCCGCCAGTCGGCTGGCACAAAACCGCCGAGCATGAGCCGCACAAAACCACAGTCTGAGAATGCGAAAACACAGTCGTGATGGAAAAGCACCCTTGGCATTTCACATCCATGAAGAAGCTATTCGGACCTTGTACTAAGCGTTTGAGTTTGTGCTTGGAAGCTTCGAGAGCCGCCGGTGGATTGAGCAAATCGATATCTTGTGCGAGCTGTATTGCGAGTAAAGAGAGAGAATGGGTCAGTACGCAGGTATAATAAATCAATTATCTTCGCGAAGAACGAATAACGAGAGAAGAAAAGAAATTTTTGCCTCTCTTTTGGAGTTCTCGTTCATGTAGGGCCATCCACCCGCCCATCAACGAAAAGCAAACGTCGCGCACGAAAGCACGCCGCGATGTCACAAAAAGGCCAAGAAAAGCATAAACACGTTCCAAACACATTGACACATAAAATGTATCCGAATATATCCGCGTTTATCCTTTCACCCGTCCTCTCCAAAACACTTTTCGCGCGTTCAAAAACTTTTCGTTCGCCGCATTTTTTCCTCGTAAAACCGCGATTTTCGACGAGTCGTCGCGTTTCCTCCAAAGACGCGCGCCCCGTCGCGAAGGTAAAACGAACGCGATGAGCGCGTGCGCGCGTGCGAGAGATACACGAGTATCTGTTCCGAGAGAAAATTGACGCGAATAATACGTACCACCATTATATTCGATCTATTGTGTTGTATATAAATGACGATTTCACAAAGCAGAGAGGAAGGAAAGGGGCTTCTTTTTCTCTCCCGCCAAAACGGACTTCTTTCTCCCCCTCCTGTTTTCTCTCGACAACAAACAAGACAGAAGAGACAGACAACCAAACAGAGCTGGTGCTTCCTCTTCTTCAGAAATAAACTTATATTAAAACTAATATTTATAACACTCAATCAAAATGGCAGGTAGGTATCGATGATCGTTTGTTTTCGAGCGCGCGGGGCGGCTTTCCGGGCGGCTTTGCATCATCAGTCTTCTTTGTTGGGAGATATTGATGAAACACACGCGCACAACACACAACAACGAGTGGATGATTTTTATTCTTCTTTTATTTTTGTCGGCGGATCGTTTATCTCTTCTTCTTCTTCTTCTTCTTCTTCTTTAAAACAATGTCTCTTCGTTTCTGTTGCTCTCTTTAATAAGCGTGCATATTCGAAGCTGAAAATGATCTGTAACAATTATAATCAGTTCTTCTTCTGTGTGTGTGTATATGTAAAACTCATTATTCTTCTCTCTTTATTCTCTCTTCTTCAAATGAAATGTATGAAAAACAGACATCCCAGTTGTTGGCGATGGTAAATACGAGTTGAAAATCGAAGCGACTTCGTGCAACATTAAAAAAATTGACTTGAAATTCTACGGCATCGAAAAGGCCACGTGCCAAGTGACGATTAAATGCAACGGTGCGGAATGGAAAACGAGCGACGAGCGAGGTTTGGACCCGACCTGGGAGCAACACGTCATTTTCAAAATCAACGACCCGGAGACGGACAAGATCTCGGCGGTGTTCCACTGCGCCGGCATCCAGTTAGGCGACGAACAGTTTTACGCCTTGGACAAATTGTTGAAGGGCAAACAGACGTTTAAAGGGTTGGTTGTTCCGGGTGGTAAAGCGGACATGCTCTTCACCGCGGTTGACTTTGGATCGGAAGAAGCGCCGGAAGAGGATGACGCTTTTATGGACTTTCTGTAAACGCCGCCGCCGCGTACAAACGAAGGAGAGAGAGAAAGAAAGAGAGAGAATATATACACACGTAGCAATTATTTAATTTAAGCTTAATGAAACAAGAACCGGGAGGATTGGAGTACTTTATACGTTTTTTTCCAACGTGACAACAGCCATTCTTCGTTTTACACGGCATCTATCGAGATCTCGTTTTCGATGACGTTTCGTTGAGTACGTCTATGTGAAAGTTGTTCTTGAGAAATTCTTCGTCAGTCTCTCGCGCGCAACTACGACTGCGTTAACTACTCAATAAAAATCACAAGGATTAAAAGAAGAGGAAGGAAAAGAAATGGGCTCATTCCTCTCTTCAATCTTTTCGTCGGCGAAAACGAAGCGAGAGCGGGAGAAAATCTCCTCCCAATGTGCGACAAGAACATCCGCTTTAAAAGCGTGCGTTTCTGCGTATCCGAAAAACAAAGAAGCGTGCGAGAAACTCTCGGAGGACTTGGCGTTGTGCAAAGCGAGATTGGTGGACAAATGCACCGCCAAAGCTGAAAAGTTTGAGGAGATGTGCGTTAAACTGATGGTGGTCAGAGAGCAATCGAACGAGGAGAAACGGAAGTGCGCGAAAGCGGCTAAGAATATGCAAAAGTGTGTAAAGCGCTTTTGAACACGAGGATATCGGTTGGATGATAGTAGTATGATAGTAATAAACTAGTAAGTAGTTTGATTTGAAATAATAGAGCTTTTAGGGCGCATCGTGTCGCGTCATCTTTGTCATCTTCGTCTCGATTGTTATATTTAAAGGATGACTTATTAGTAACTCTTGTTTATTCTCTCTCTCGCGCTCTCTCCCTCTTCTAAAAATCAACGCTCTCTTCTTTTATATTTCACCGTAGTCGATAACCACGCGTTCGTTCGTCGTCGCATCTAAGTCTGTGTACGGCCCTCTCCCTCCACCACGTCCGCGTCTACCACCTCGGCCACCTCTTCCACCGCCTCGGCCGCCACCGCTACCGCCTCTTTTGATCCCTCGCAACGTCGGTTTGTTTCCTTTCGCCTCTTCCGCTCGCAAATACTCGAACACGTTCTCTTTATACTTTTCGTCAATCAAACGATTGCGTTCTTTCTCAATAGCTTCGGTTTGTTTCGTTTTAATATGTTTCAAGACAAACTCCTCCGCGATGAAGAGTTTGGAGGATAACGTGGACCCGAATCGACTTTCGTCGAAGACGACCACTTGCGCTTTAATCCACTCTTCGATTTTATTTTCCAAATCCGCTTCGTCCACTAATCGTAAAACAACCGGATCGCTCAAGCAAGTCAAACGTTCCGACCAGGTGGAATCTACGCGCTTTGACCATTTTGTTGCGATTTCGTTCGCTTCGATCGGCTCGATCGGTGCGTCCGCCGGAACGGCGTGTTCGCCTCCGCCCAACGCAAACGTCGACAACGGTTTGCGAAACGAACATTTCGCTCTCACGTTCCTCCCTTCCGCGATTTCAATGTAATCGTGAGGATTCGTTTCTCTCCCGCCGTAATAGTCTATCCCGTGCACGTTCCAAAGATACACAACGCACGTGTCGATCGCTTTCGCGATATCCTCCGCGGAACTCTTGGCATTTATGGAGACGTTGTTTTGCAACGCGTTGGCGAGCTCGGGAGAATTCGGAATCTCCTTCTCGCTGTTTAACTTTTCGATTAAACTTCTCGCGACGGTTAAATCGTGCTTTAACCGGTCCATGTGCCACGCCTCTCTCGGGACGAACCCACCGATTCTTCTCGCTCTTTTCGCCTTTTTCTCCGGATCTTCTGTTTCCATGTTTTCTTCGCCTCCGTCCGCCGCCGCTTCCGTCGTCGCCTCGCTGTAATCTGGCAACCCTTCCACCGACCCAATCTCCGCGAACCCTTTTGCAAACTTTTCCGACTGTTCCTTCGCCAACTCCAAGCGTTTTCCTTGGTTCGATTCTAACAGTCTCGGATCGAACGTTCTTTGCATCCACGGGTCGTTCTTTTGTCGCATAAAATACTGCTCGTGAAACAAGTGCGCGTTTTCGATTTTATATTGCTCGTACTTCTCCTCGGCTTCTTGCGGCGTCGCGTCGTTCGGTAAGTGTTTAAACGCGAATTGGCGGAAGGTCAACGCCCCGGACGGGTCTTCCATTTGGTGATGATACTCGTCATCTCCTCTTCCTCCTTCTCTCTGTCGATCGTACGGCTTGCTACCTCTACCTCCTCTGCCTCCGCCGCCTCTCCCGCCTCGGCCTCCTCTGCGATGATCGTACCCTCCTCCTCCACCAAAACCACCTCTGGAATAGTCGTCGTACCCTCCTCCTCCTCCTCCTGAATACGGGTCGTCTCTTCGTTGGCCTCCACGTCTCGCTCGAGAGGCGCCGTACGCCTGTTGGTCTCCGTAATTATCTACGTCCATCTTTTACGTGTGTGTGTGAATTATTATTATTATATATAAAAGAGTTTTTTAAAGTCTCTCTCTCTCTCTTTCTTCGTCGCGTTGTTAAGATACTAAAACTCTACCAGAAAAGATCGAAGCGAACAACAACCAGAGCTGCGAAGAGATGCGACGCGTTCTTTCGTTCTTATTATTATTATTATAATTACACTTGATTTTGAGAGACAAAATGTGTTGTTGTGTGGAATTATGAACGAAGTTTTGTCCTTTCAAACTTCAAACTTGACGAAATTTTGCGTCGTGAAAAACAAAAAAACAAAAACGAAAAAAGAGAGCTCTTACGACAAAACAGAGCAGCCCCTTGCTTGCCATCAAATCTTCCTCTCCTCTCTCTCCTCTCTCCTCTCTCTCAAAACGTGGTCGAAATTCGTACCACGTCACGTTTTTCACCGCAACAAGTAGTGTCAGTCTTCATTTGATCTTCAGATATATATATATACCACAACATATATATTCGTCGCATATCATCTTTCAGCAGAGTTTACTAATCTCGCGCGCATTTATCTTCCGTGAGTACGCGCACACAAACAGACGCAAAGATGGCCACGACGATCAGCAACAGCAGCGCGGCGATGACGACGACGACGACGATGAAAAAAAATCATCATCGCACGTCTTATCGATTTGGAGGAAGATCTTCTGTTTCCAATGCGAACAACGGGTTGAGAGCAGCAGCGGCGAACAAAAGAACGAACAGAGTAAATATCATAACGAGAGCATCCGGAGCAGAAGATATCATCATCGTCGACGACGCGTCGTTCGAGAAAGAAGTGTTGCAATCGGAGACTCCGGTCTTAATCGATTTCTGGGCCACGTGGTGTGGGCCGTGCAAGTTAATCAGCAAAGTGGTTGAGAAAGCGGCGCCGGAGTTTAAAGGGAATTTGAAGATTGTGAAAATAGAAACGGATCCAAACCCAATTTTAGTGGAGAAGTACGAGGTGTACGGGTTGCCGACGTTGATGGTGTTTAAAGATGGTCAGCCGGTGAAAGGGAGTAAACGAGAAGGCGCCATCAACCTCGCCAAGTTGAAAGACTATTTGCAGTCGCACGGCATCTCGCCGGCGTAAAAGATTAAGAAAAGGCAGCGGAAGGGTATGTAATATGTATACGACTACACACCGTGAAATAAAAACGATAACTATACAAAACAATTCAATATTAACATTACAAATTCATCCTAGCTGGAACTTACTACTTCTATTATAATACACCGCAGGTCATCAACCGCGCTAAAAAATATTAACTTGAACGATGACTCTCTCTCTCTCTTTCTCATCGTTCGTTCATTCGCTCGTTCGTTACCAAAGCTTCTTCGGTAACTCCCATCTCTGAAAATTTCGATTCCCTAACCTTCCATCTTCTTTCCCGAAGAACAAAAACTTCTCTCTCGTGTACAGCGCCTCCGCCGCTTCTTTCGCCTCGGTCGATAAAACCTTCTCCGAATCGTACACATCCTCCGCGTATCCGACATAAATACAAATCATCGCGACTACGGCTATGGATAAAATGGACAAAAACGCTCTCAACGGCGACCAACTGCCTTGAGCGCGCGTCATTTTGGCGAGTTTCAAGTCCGATTCCACGGAGAAGAGGCGCGTCGATTCGTTCGGTATTTCTCTTTTATTCGCATCTTCGTTTTCATCATTTCTTCGTCGTTTGTCTTCTTCTTCGTGATAATACGTAGGGTTCTTCCTGCTCGTCGACGCGTGGAATCTCGAGGTAAACGACGAAGCCTTCCTCGGCGAGAAGGGCATGACGATGATCACGCAAAGTGTGTGTTTCCCTTCTGTATATACGGTCCAAACAAAGCGCGCGAAATAATGATTCTTTGGACGCGCCCCTTCTTTTCAAGCGATTGAAGAAGAAAAAAAAATGTGAAAAAGATTCAAAACTCCCTCGTTCTCGTTCTCGTTCTCGAGAGAAGACTTTTGTGTGTGTGTGTTCTCTCTCTATTACTACTACTACAGGAGTACATGCAAATTATTACTACTACAACATTCTATCTAAGACGTCTCTGTAATACCCTTTCCTGAGCGGGTCCAAGAGGAGGAGTTTTTCGTAAAGCTCTTTCGCTTTGATCGAGTGCTTCAAAATCACATCCGCGCGCCGCTCGAAATCGTCGTCGAGTTTCATTTCCTTCGCCAGGAGTTTGTGCAAGCGAGCGCAGACGAGCGCGGGCCATTTACACGTCGGTTCCATTTCAGAAACTTCGGTAATTCTATCCAATTCTCGCTGAAGCGTTTGTATTTTGTACGCATTTTTGGACGAGGAGGAAGAGGAGGAGGAATACGCATCGAGCTGTGAAAGTAACCATCTATGGTACATCCACGCGCTTTGGTCCTCCGGCTCTGTGAAGAATGCTTGAGAGACGAGTTCGAATTCCGCGTCCAGCACGGCTTGGAATCGCGTCGGTGATGATGACGACGACGTTTCTGTCGTTACTGCTGCTTGGTTTTTATCATCATCCAACTGTTCGAAGTGCACGGACCGATGGTGCCAGGCGGAATAATTGGAAAAGTTTTTTGAAATCTTTTCGCGAGCGTACTTCGCCTCTTCCTCTCTCGTTCTGTTCTGTATAACGTCATCAGCTACTTCTTCCTCGTTCATCCTATCGTGCTCGCCATTAAAATAATACCGAGTAATCTTATCCACTACAAACCTCCGGTAATTCCACGCGTGAAAATTTCTATCGTCCGCGTTTAACAGCGTCTCTAACATCTCTCGCTCGCGAAGGACGACATCTTTCATAAACGGAAGAAGCGACGAGTCTTCGTTTCCTCTTTCCGACGACGACGACGACGACGAACTAAGGATTCGATCGTACAACCGAGCAATTACCCACCTCCTGTGTTCCCAGGCGCAATAACTTTTTGGGTTCCTCCTCAACCCTTGTTCCGATACGTGTAATTCTTCTTTCGCGACATTTTTTAGTCTTTCCTCCTCCTCTTCCTCGTTTTTTTGTTGTCGAACAACAACGTAAAGACAAAAACGTGCTTTCCTTTTGTTCCAACACGTGATCATTTCCGGTTGAATCTCGACCAGTTTTTGCGTCAAAGTGAGCATTAACGATTCCATCTTCTTCTGAGTTTTCGTATCGTGGTCGTCGTCGTCGTCGTCGCCGCCGCCGCCATCCTTTCCTTTCTCGTTATCGTCGGCGTTTTGTAAGTGCACGATTTCTTTGTGCAACTTTTGCAACAGTTTTACTTTCGGCAAGGATTTCGCCCTTCGCTCGAGACGACTGGCAGTGCTTTCCCGCTTGCGTCCGTGCATCGTATCGATTGAAACCCTGCTCTGCGTTTCTCTCTTTCTCTCTTTTTCTCTCCGCTCCGCCGAGAGGAAGGAAGGAGAGAACTCGAGTGAGAGGAAGAGTGAGGTGTGTGAGCTACAGTTCATTTTTTTTCTACAAAACTACTTCATCTACGAACATTCAAAAACTAAAACTACTAACTCCTTTTATGCGTGCTAAGAACCAGCGGCGGATCTCTTACCTCCGACGAATTTCTTTAAACTTCTCTTAAAGTTCCTCACGTGTTGCATCGTCGCTTCGCTGGTGATGTCGTCGATGAAGCCGGATTTGAATTTTTGCGTCGCGGACGGACGAGGAAAGCCATCGTTTTCGTCGCCGAGCGCGACGCAAAGCGCTTCTCGAAAGATAGCGGGACCAACGGATTTGAGGATTGCAAAACAGGTCGCGGCGA
>JACLAB010015683.1_pt1 | contig 13718 bp, 13 predicted proteins | sample 8027921 | NCBI WGS metagenome assembly JACLAB01 (sample SAMN15725117, study PRJNA655200) | protist metagenome | isolation source: fluorescence activated cell sorting (FACS) single amplified genomes of... | place: USA: West Boothbay Harbor, Gulf of Maine | collected 2000-07-19
CGAAACGCTACAAGACGCATTTGGAATGACCGAGCGAACGAACGCCAGCAAAGACGTTGGATCCTCTTCTGACGCTTGGAATGAAAACATTGGGGCATCGATTGAACGAGATTTGGCTCGCACTTTTCCCAATCACGAGCACTTTGTCGCCGCGACTGAAAAGGGGGCAAATGGAAGAAAAGCGCTGGCTCGTATTCTCAAGGCTTACGCTGTGCACGACCCGAAAGTCGGCTACTGTCAAGGCATGGCTTTCGTTGCAGGTCTTCTTTTGATATACCTGCCCGAGAACCGCGCATTTGCGGCGTTTGTCACTTTGATGGAAAACGGTGACTTTAGAGGAATGTACGGCCACGGGATGGAAGGCTTGAAATCACGTCTTCGCCAACTCTCTGTAGTTCTTCGAGCTAAAAACCCGACGCTAGCGGCTCACTTGGAGGAGAAAGATGTGGCGCCCGTGTTGTACGCATCTGGATGGTTCATGAGTGCCTTCGCTTCCGATTTTTCAGTACGCTTCAGTGGTAGAGTGATGGATTGCCTCCTTGCTCAACGCACATCTTCTTTCATCATGAGAGTCTGCGTAGCATTAGTGAACGAGGCGTCGGCCGACTTGCTCAAATTACGCGATTTCGAAGCGCTGGTTGTTTACTTGAAGACTGAACCGCGTGTATGGCCACGAGAACGTCTGAACACAGTGATGGAACAAGCGCTCGCCATGTCTGACTTGACAGACGAAGAGATAGCCCGTTTAGATGCTGAGGCCTCCACCGACGAAGCTCTACCACGAGTGATGTCCCCTATACCTCGCGCGGCGAGAAATTTGAACTCTTCTACGACGCCTAACGAAGAGACGGCTGATCCATCCTCTGTCAATGACGAGTCTGAAATTCTTGATGTTCTTGCGATGCTCGATTTGGAGGATTGGACATCCTTAGAGTACGGTGAACACGGTACGAGCGACGGCAGTACTCAAACCGCTTCATCGACATAGTTGTTTGTGATCAATAGTAGCCACAATAGAGCGCGCAGAGTGGAAGCCCAGCCGAGCTAAAGTAAAAGTTGCTCACCTCTGGGAGGTGACCTCCCTCACTAGCTGTTTCAGGCACGCCGCCGTCGTGCGACTCCAAAACGCGACTCCCATGGTGGACGAAGACAGTGCGGGCGACGATTTGTGTTCGTCCATCAACCTCGCGCCAGCGCTCAAGCGCTTGCTGCGAGAGGAAGATGAAGCAGACATTGTGCGTCGACTCTCACGCGCGTGTACCACGAGTGGTTTCTTTCGAATAACGGTTTGCGAAGAATCTCCGTCGAGAGAGGGACTCGAGCGAGTCCTGAGCGCGCTTTCGCGTGGCCCAGTGCCTCTCGACAGAGCCGGTCGTGTCACATCCGCCGGAACAGAGAGAGTGGTGGGGTACGACGACTGTCGCCGATGGTTCGCCCAGCCTCTGGAAGCAAAGGCCAGATATCCTTTGTGCAACGGCAAAGGCTACCAGTACGTTGGTCAGAACGTAACCGAGGGTAAGCCGGATGCGCACGAAGCGCTCGATTTCTATAGGCCGTTCGAGAAGAGCGAGCCCGGGACGTTGAAGGGGCCGCATCCGGATATCGGTGACGATGAACTTTTGCAGAGAGTGGACGACACTGCCCGTGCCTTTTTACGCATAGGGAAGATAATCATGCGATTTGTCGCCATGGGGTTAGGCTTAGCGGATGACGCGTTCGAAGATGACATAGCGGGATGCTCGTTCTGGATTTTGCGTCTGATTTCATCGCCACCGATGAGCTCGGATGACGAAGGCGAATACAAGGTTTCGTGTGGAGCTCACACCGATTATGGACTTTTATCATTCCTAGACGCCAGCTGTGGAGGTTTACAGATAGAAGATTTGAACGGACAATGGGTTGACGTCCCTCACGTACCCGGTACTATCGTGTGCAACATTGGTCAAATGTTGCAGCTGTGTTCAGGAAATCGATATCGTGCCACGAAGCATCGCGTCATTCGTCATCGAGAGGAAACGCCAAAGGACAGAATCTCAATCGCGTTCTTTTACGAGCCAAACTACGACGCGGTGATCAAGCCGATGCTTGAGAGTATTGATCTCGACCCGAAATCACCGACGCTCATTCGATACGCCGATTTCCTTCGCCAAAAAGTAGCCACAAACTTTATCAACGCACAAGACTAATAAACACACCGCACAGCAACACAAAACGCGTTAAACACTCGCGCTCGATGCGTATCTCGAGCGTTGACGCGTACGGAACGCGGCTCAAAGTTTCGACGAACGCGTGCTGTCGTGGTTCAACCCATCGTAGTGGCGTCCTGCGCGCGTACAGATGTGTAAACGCATACGCAACAGCGAGCGGCGCAACCGTTGCTGACGAGAGCTACGACGCAGTCGTCGTCGGGGCGGGCATCATAGGTCTAGCGACCGCCCGAGAACTGTCTCGACGGGGCATGCGCATTTTACTGGTGGATAAATCAAAGCAGATAGGATCGCAGACGAGCTCTAGGAATAGCGAAGTCCTCCACGCGGGAATGCACTACGCACCAAACTCCAAGAAGGCGCTTTTTTGCGTTGAGGGCAGACAAAAGATAGTTTCATACTGCGAGAAGAAGAATGTCAACTACGAAAGAGTCGGGAAAATAATCGTCGCGCGAGATGAGAGTCAGATGCCAGACTTGGATGCGATGATTCAACGAGCTGAGCGGAATGGCGTAGACGACTTGGAACTCGTATCGTCGCAACAGCTCAAAGAGTGGGAGAAAAATGTTAGAGGCTTCGCGGGGATTTGGTCACCATCGACGAGCATAGTCGATTCCAAAGCGCTCATGGAGTCGTTCAAGCGCGACTGCCTTCGCGACGGGCGCACAGTTCTCGGTCTTGGCGAGGAAGTGGTGGAAATATCCATGGGATCGAAAAAGCAGTTTCGCGTCAAGACTAAGACGAGAACAGTTTTGACGAAGAGAGTCGTCAACGCCGCCGGTTTGTGGGCGCATCAGCTCGTCGATCGCATGTACGACGTGTACGACGTTCGGGGCGCTGCGCCGCCGCCTTTGTACTTTGCTCGAGGGATGTACTGTGGATTGAAGCGTGGAGTTTCAGCGCCGTTTCAGCACTTGGTGTATCCGTTGCCGCACGACGGAGGATTGGGTATCCATTTCACGAGAGACGTAGCCGGAGTGAGTAAATTCGGGCCAGACATAGAGTGGATCGAAGACATCGACTATACGTTGGACTCGTCTCGCGTACGAGCGTTTTACGAAGCCATAAGAGAATACTGGCCTGAACTCAGAGATGGGTTCCTCGTTCCGACGTACACCGGCATCAGGCCGAAGCTCATCAACAGGGATGGCGATACCGAAGAACCAGGCGCGACGAGCGATTTCGTGATGCAGACCGAGGAGACCCACCAAACGCCTGGACTCGTGAATCTTTTTGGCTTCGAGTCTCCGGGTCTGACTTCGTGCATGGCCATAGGGGTTGAGGTTGCGAATATTTTAGAATAGACACTGGTACTTGTATCAGCGTGTACTGTAAGCATTCATACGTGTACTGCGTACAACTCTAGCGTAGCTACGATATCGATGCGCGGCGGGATTATCAACCCCGTTCTCTTGAGTAAACTCAGTTTGTAGAACGTTGCGTCACGCGTCCACCGCGAGCATCTAGTACGTGCTCATTTCGCTTCTAAATCGAAAGAATCTTAAAGCGCCTTGACGATATCAGCTTCGATGGAAAGCGGGCTATCCGTCGGCGCGTATCTCTTGATCGTCTTACCCTCCTTGTCGAGCAAGAACTTGGCGAAATTCCACTTGATTTCGCTACCAGCCATGGCGAGCAATCCTGACTCTGGCGCGGATTCCTTCAAGTGCTTCCAGAGCGGCGAAGCGTTGGCACCGTTGACCAAGGTCTTCTCAAACAACGGAAACTTTGCGCCGTACTTGCCCGCGAAAGCCTTGATTTCAGCCGGGGATCCCGGCTCTTGTCCACCAAACTCGTTCGACGGAAACGCCAGAACGACGAGGTTCTCGTGCTTGTTATCCAACTGCACGAGCTCCTTGTAGTTCTGGTCAGTCAAGCCTCACTTGGACGCGACGTTCACCACCAAGCACACCTTACCGGCGTACTTGGACAGGCTCACGCTCTGTCCGTCGATATCCTTGACGGTGAAATCAAAGGCTGATTTGTTGGCAGCCGCGTTCGGCTTACTTGCACCGAAGAAGGCGCGAACGACGTTCATGTTTCTTCCCGCGCGTTTCGGGAGTGCGACGCGCGCCCGCGCGTGCAAAGCTACCACGGATGCCGGTAACGCCGGCATATGCTCGCGCCCGAGAGTGGCGGTGAGTGATTTCGTGGTTGACGTCACCAACTGTGTATTTTGGTGGATTGACGAGCGTTTCAGCGTACCGAGTGCTCTCCGAGCGCGAGGATGCGTGCGAGACGGAAACAAAACAAAGCGAAAGAACGTCTTTGATCGCGTCGTGCTTTGACAATCGCATTTACTTTACGTTACAACTGCGCTAATTTTAAGCTTGGCCTTGCAAGCCGTCGACGAATTTCCACAAGCCCTCCTCCTTGCGAAACGTCGACAACTCGGCGTGGTTCTCCTCTGGGAGCTCGTTAAACCCTTGCTGACCGACGACGCGGCATTTATATTTGAACCCGACGTAATGCTCCTCTTCCTTCTTCTTCCCAGCCTTGTCTCGAACAATTTCAAGGTCGTAAAATCGAACCTTTTTACACGTCGCTTCGACGTCGCGAGCGAGCGTGGATACAACCTTTCCCTCCTTTGTCTTGCTCCCTTCCTTCATGATTGGGTTATCGGAATGAGTTGTTTTAACGACATACAACCCTTTCCCTTTGGCGTACGCGCTGAATCGACTGCGCATGAGCGTCACCGGATCCGCCGGGTACGCGTCGCCGTCGTGATATGGCTTACAGCACGTCGAGTACGTCAACCCATCCTTCCCACCACCGCACGGACACCGCTCCTCCGCGTTTCGTGCCACTTTCCCGACAACACCCGCCGTCACGACGGCGCCTGACGAACCCACCGCGCCGCCACCGCCGTCCACATCGGCGCCATCCGAACCGTCAGCACCACCACCCAGAAGCTCTGCGAAACCTTTTCGTTTCCCTTTACCGAACGCGACGACGCCCGTCGCGCGTCCTCGTCCTCGTCCCCGAACCCCGTTCGTTCGTGACGACGTGACTGCACGCGTCGTCGCGGTTGTCGCTCCGGTGTGAGTCATCGGCGGCGTCCAAGAGTGAAGGCGGTTTCGGACCTCACTTTTCACTGCGTCGTTTCGTTCGTCGGGCGATGTCCAACTGGGCCGCGCTTCGAGCGACGCTCGGAGGGTCCAGGGATGATCGACGAACGATCGTACGAAACGACGCCGACGCTGACGACGCGCGACGAGGGGATTCGGCGACGACGAAAACGAAGAAGAAGAGGAAAAAGCGCAATGGTGACACTGTTGGGAAAAGTGAAGAAACTGTCACCGCCGAAGACGCACGCGGTGCGCCGCGGCGACGACCCGACGACGCCGTTCGCGGCGACAGGGTTGCCGTCATGCTCGATGTTGACTTTCGACCGGGGCTCTTGGATGACGGGGCGACGACTTTCGTCGGCGACGCAGACGCGGAGCGCGCGGCGCTCGCTAGGTTGGCTTCGACGTCTGAATCCGGCGGCGGCGGTATCGATGACGCCCTGTCCATCGCGCGCGTCGAGGCGGCGAGGTTACGATTCGTGACGCACATGTGTATGCACTTTGAACGCGCGTGTGGACAAAGAATCGGGAAGCGGTGGTGTTCGTCTTACGAGGAATGGATCGCGACGGCGTGCGAAACGGTTTTGATTCCCACGAGCGAACGCTCCAGAGCGGCGCTCGCGGAAAAGTTGGCGAAATACGGCGCGGATGCGGCGGAGATTGAAGAGGCGTGTGAGACGATGATGACCAAGTCTCGAGAGTTAGCGCGAAACTTGGTGCGGGAGCGATCGCATCGTCCAGCTGGGTCGTCCGAAAGGGTTCGATTGAAACGCGAAAACGACGCTTCGGTTGCGCTCACATTGGGCTCGACGAGCGTGCGAGTAAACGCCGAACATTTCCATAAATTACGACGATTGTACGAGCGATGTCACGGGGCTGAGACGGTAGACGAAGATGCATTTTTAACGGCGACGTTCGCCATGGTTTGTCGATATGACGCCGCGCAGGGTGGGCAAGTGAGATTCGCCGGCGGGCATCACACGGCTTTGCACGGCGAAGCGTTCGACGTCTTGCGAGACGGCTTGGGGTGCGGCATGGAGCTCTTCGCCTCGCCACTCAACTGTCGATGGCCAAAGTTTTGCAGCGCACACGGAGATGTCGACGCACCGTTCGGTTCGGTCGGAAGTTACGACGTTTTCGCCCCGAAGCGCGGGTGTTACGAGGTCAATCCACCGTTCGAGCCGGCGCTTGTGTTAGACGTCGCAAAGCATTTGGACTCGCGTCTCGCCGAGGCCGACGCGCTCAACGAATCGCTTACCTTTATCGTTGTCACCCCGAACTGGCCAAACAGACCGTGTTGGGAAGCCTTGAGGAACTCTCCTTTTTGCCGCCGAGTCGAAGTAATTCCGCTTCGAGAGCACGGGTATTACGAAGGTGCGCAGCATCGCAAAAAGTCCAAGTATAGATTATCGTCGTGCGACTCTTCGTTGATTTTTCTCCAATCCTCGCGCGCGACTCCGGTTACCGATGACGTCGTGGGGCGTTTACGAAGGGCGTTCGCACCGAAACAGGGCGCAAAGAAAAAGTAAAGAAATGGGTAGCGGAGCAAAGGAATGGATGGTAGCGTATTGCGTAAATCGTGTAGAATTGACAAGCCAAGACGCCCGCTGGCGGGCGCCGTGTAAACTAAACTACTTTAGTACTCATTCAAGGCGTAAAGAACGGACGCCCCGCTATGGACTCGCCCGCGAAGAGACAAATGAGCGTAATCATCGCCAATCGGCCGTTGAGAAGCTCGGTAAACGGCACCCAACCGACGCGTCCTAGGACGGTGTCCTTGCCCGGAAGCGTTCGCACGTCGAGGTTCAACGGATCGACGAGGTAGCCCCGTTCTGCGCGCGCCGTCGCGTCTCTCTTCCATTTACACACCCCAGACCCGTAGACTTCGACACCATCTGCCTGCGCGGTGATGCTCGGCAAACAACTCGCCGCGATGACGGCACCGACAATCAGCGCGCTCACCCCGTGCGTCAAGTTCCACGCCAGCTGTTCCGGATAACTCTTCCCGGTGAGCGCCTCGACGACGCCCCCGGTCACCACCCCGAGCATGGCCACCCGCGCGTTCACGAGCTCCGGAAGCACCCCATCACACCCAAACACCAACAACGAATCCACGCTCAGCGCTCGCTCGACCGCCCCGCGTTCGCCCTCGCGTTCCTTTTCCCGGTCCATCATCGCCCGAAACGCCGCCTCTCTCGCCCTCGCCGCCGCCGGCGCGTTTCGTTCGTTCGCCCGTTCAATCTCCTTCATCTCCCGCACGCTCACCCGTTCCAGCGTTCGCGCCGCGCTCGGCGACGACGCGTCGCCCCTGTCAAACACCCGCGCTTCCGTCTCATCGTACACCGGCGTCGTCGGTTTCGCCGTCGTCGCACCCTTCCCTTCAACCCTCACGACGTTCGCGTTCGCGTCGACATCGTCGTCGTCACTCATCTCCCGCGGTCGCCGAGGCTCCGACTGCGACGATCGCCGTCTCCCGCGCGAAGACCCCCGTCTCGACGCTCGCGTTTTCGTCCTCGTCCTCGCCGTCCTCGTCCTCGTCGTCGTCGTCATCAACGTCGTCGTCGTCGTCATCATCATCATCATCAACGTCGTCGTCGAGTGTGGAGTGTCGAGTGTGGATGGATGGAGTGTGGACGCGCGCGTCCTCGATCCAACGATCCGTAAATATACCCTCCGAACTGAACCAAACTGAACCAATCGACGAGTCATGACGCATTGAATCCGTAGGGTTTAGAGGCCTCTAAATCGCGCAGAGTGAGTACGTACCGGTACAGTACGTACGAACGAACGAACGAACGGATGGACGCGGTGTGTTCGAGCGCGTTTTGGCGCGTTGTTCGTTGGACGGAGGACGGGAGAATCGACCGCGTCGTCGTCGTCGTCTGTTCGTTCGTTCGTCGCCGGAATGGCGAAGAAACGAAGGGCGACGTCGACGAGACCGGCGGCGGCGATGGCGGCGAGGTTAGCGATGAAAGCTGCGGCGTCGACGTCGACGAACGGGAACGGGAACGACGAAGACGAATCAGCGGAAGAGGATGCGGGCGGAAGAGGCGCGGCTGTGGAGACGACGTCTGCGGCGACGACGACGACGCGGGAACTCTTGCGGCGGTTGGAGGAGAGCGAACGAGTTCGGGATGGGTTGCGCGAGGCGCTGATGACGCTGAAATCGCGGTACGAGTCGCTGGAGCTCGCGTGCGGGGGCGCGGAGGCGTTGGGGCGACGCGGGCGCTCGGCGACGGCTTTGGCGGCGAATAAAGAGTCGGCGTTGGAGCGACGAACGGCGAGTGAGGAGCGATTGAGAAGGATGCGCGCCGAGGCAGAGGTGGAGAGGTTGAAGAGGGCGACGGCGGACGTGATGCGGGAGCGGGCAGAGCGTGAGGCCGAGGTGAGCGCGAGGTTGGCGTCGGGCGGTTTGCCGGGAACGTCGCGGGTAGCGGACGCGAACGAGAACGCGGCTTCGGCAAAGGAACTCAAGACGCTTCGAGCGACGTGTGAGCGGCAAAAGAGACAGATTAAAGAGTTGAGGGATGAAATTAAGGCGCTCAAAGTCGCGGGGAACGGGCGTAGCACCGACGATGTGGATGCTTTATTACCGAGTTCGCCTGCGCGGAAAACGAAAAAGGCGTCTTCGACAGCCGCGACGGCGAAAACAAGGACGATGCCCGTGACGACCAACCGTCGCGTCAAGACGAAGCATGCCACGACGGCCACCACGCCCACACCACCGTCTTCGCTTCCAGACGCTGGCGCGGAATCCGCCGAACCACCCCTTCCGGGCGCGGACGAACAGTGGACCCGTCGGCCGCCGACGCTTCTCGCCCCGCTCGCCCCGCCTCGTCCGCCTTCGTCCACCGTGCCCCCCACCACTGATCGCCCGACGCCTCCACCGACGACATCGCATAAGCGTCCCGCATCGACGCACAAGCGCACCGGGGCGCTACAAAAGCTTCAAAAGCAAACCGAACGCACCAAGCGCGCGTTTAGACTACCCAAGTGATGGTAAAAAGTGTACAAATATCCGAGTCAGCTCCCAAGCGTCGCCATAGTCTCACGCGTCGCAGACGCGTCGTCGATCGCGAACGCTTGGGAACGCGCGAAGCCTCGGAACGGCTCGAGCGAAATACTTTTCAATGATTTCGACCGTCTGCATCGGTCGGTGTGCGTCGCGTCCGGGCATGGTCGCGCGGCGACGTCATCGTAATCGGCACCTCTCGATTACGACGCGAACGACGAATGACGCTGGCGCGCATCGACGCGCGACGTTCGTGCCTCACGCGTCGTCGGCGAAGAACAAGGACGACGCGAGAAATACGCCGTTGGGATTGCCGATCACGTACCACGTGGACCCGCCGAGACCGGCGCGTGGGACGACGTTTAAGGAGTCGCGGTGCGAGCCCTCAGAGCAAGAGGAACTTGACTCGTGTAGCATTCGCGACGCGACTGAGGTGTACGATTCGCGGTGTAAAGCCTGCGGTGGTAACAAGCTGGTGATATCGATGACGCGAAGGGGGGCGGGGAAGAGGTACAAGGAGACGATCTCGACGTGTCAGGTGTGCGGTGGCACTGGATACGTTCGGGTGGCGTCGAGTCGGGTGCCTGCAGACGCGAGCAAGGGCGACGTCGAAGCGGCGCACTTTGAGCACTTTCCAAAGCACGGAGCGGATGCCGAGAGGGATCAGAGATCGAGTGAATGGAACTTTAGACGCAACATGTTTGAGGAGTTCGAAGAAGAGGCGAAGAAGAAGAATGCGAGATGACTGAGTTCGCTTAATTACCACGTGTACGCTTCCTCTCGAGTGAAAATAGAGAACATCCAATAGTCGCCGACGTCGCCTTTGTTGTTGTTGTTGTGGATAATACTTGTAATGGTACTAGAAAAATCACATGTTTCGCTAATCATTGCGCTACGCATGGCTAAGGCTCTTGTATCGTGGTGTGCCACGATCGTGAGCATAAACTGTTTTTCTCACTGATTCGGTGAGCTTCGACCGGAATCCACCGCCAGCTGAGAGGCGCTCTGTGCTCTACGCTTCGCGCCCGCCCCCATCGCCTTGACCGCGGACGCGGCGAGTGCTGCCTTGTAGTCAGCGCGAGTGATGAAGAGTACTCGAGATCCTTTACACGCGAACGCTTTGAAATCTGGAGTGTAATTATCCTTTGTGAGGGCGGATTGACCGACGTACGACCAAGGCCCCAACTCGGACTCAAAGTCTTCAGAGCCGGCGAAAACCTTCAGCTGACCTTGAAGCACGAGCGTGAAACGGTCGCTCGGTTCACCAGGTTTATACAGCATGTCTTCGTCGACCGCGCTCTCTTGATGGACTCCTGGCGTACCCATGGTGCTGCCGGCTTCGCTGTCGCTACTATCTTCAATATCTTCAACCTTGCTCGACTCAATCAGACTTCTCATTACCTTGTGGAAGGATCCAATCTTCTTGAATTCAGGCACGTTGGTAGATAAGAAGGCAACGATTGCGCTCACTTCATTCTCACCGAGTTTCTCTTCTTCGTGTATCTTGTGTTCAAATAAGCTCATGAATTTCGTCGGATCGGCGCCTCGAAACGAGACACGCTTCTCGACGATGGACGTCGGCTCGTTGACGTCAATCAAATTATCCGTTTCATCGACAATCTCATCCTTAATCAGCGCTTCAATGACGTCTTCGAGCGTGATGACACCAGTGACGACGGCACCGTTTCCATCTTTTCTAGGCGGACCATCGGCGCTGTGCGCGCACAAGAGGTGCATGCGGCCCGTCTTGAATTCTAAAAATACCTTGTCCAAAGTCGTCGTGTCGTTGACGTAACGAAGATATCCCCCATCCTTGCCTCCGTGGAAGGCTAATATGGCGCTTAATTCGATTTCATCATCCGGATCGATGAGAATGAGATCCTTCGTGAAGAGGATCCCGACGATGTTGGAGCGTCGGCCCTCGTACACAGGGATGCGCGTAAATCCACTCTTGTAAATTTCCATGAGCACGGCAAACGTCATCTTCGTCTCGAGATTGATCATGTACACCTTATCGAGATCCGTCATCACGTCCGCAACCGTCATGTGCTTGTACTCCAACACCCCGGTCAAAATGGTGGCGTCGTCGAAGTTCAATCCCGACTCTTCTTGACCTTGCGGCTTTTCGACGTGCACGCGCACGAGGTGCTTGAGCTCCTCAGTCGTGTGAAACGACCCAATATCCACCCCCAAGATTCGATCCAACACGAGGGATATCGGCCAAGCGACGACAAAGAGCAAAATGATGAAAAATTTCATGATCCATATCGTCTTGGCTCCGATATACAAGCCGTGTCTCGAGCACAACGCCTGCGGGGTGATTTCGCCAAAGCACACAATGGCCAGCGTCGACACCAACAAACCCATCAAACCGCTCGTGACGCTCGCCATGAGAATAGAAATCAACGAGTTCACCGCCGTATTGCCGAGCAAAAGCGTACACAGCAACAAATTCCCATTCTTCCGCACGGGTATGATCACCTTTGCGTACTCGCGCTCATCCGCGTCGCCACCCTCGGCGATGATCTCCAATCCAACCGGGTCCAGCGACATCAACCCGAGGGTGAGCCCGGAAAACAGGGCGGAGAGCAAAATCAACCCACACCCGAGAAGGATCGACGCCGTCTGCGGCAAGAACGGCTCTTGCGCTTGTTCCCATCCCGCAGACGTGAAGCAATCCGTCGCGCACGACGCGTCTGCGGTCGCTCCGCACGCCGCGATGCACGCGTCCAGCGTCGTCGACATGTTCACTCGCGAGAAGACGCGCGCGCTCGCGGGACGATGGAAACGTCACCGGCGGGCGGCGCTCGAAAGACGCGCGGTCGGGTGGGTCCTCGACGTTCGCGTCCGCGTCTGACGTCGACGGACGGGTTCTGAGTTTGGGAGGAAGAAAACGCGTGGCAACTTTTTCATGGTTCGTGAACCGTCAAAAGAGTGACTGACTGACTGACTGACTGGTTTCTCACGACGCGCTCGGTGCCGATGCGTGGTTGTTTCGTTTTGTGTGTGTGTGTTACCAAAGTGGTGTTGATTAAACGGAAACGAATGGAGCGGGGGGCGAAAAGAAATCGAAAAAGAGCGTCAGCGCGACGATGAAATAAATTATTGCGAGTACACGGCGTCGACGTCGTCGAGGTCGAGAAGGGCCTCGATGATTTTATCGTTGACGTCGGCGTCTTCGTCGCTCGTTTCGATTTCGGTCACCGGAATACACTTGAGACCGGTGGATTCGTTGAGGGTGAACCCAGCGTCGGCGAGGGCGTCTTGAACACCGGCGAAATCGTCCAATTCACACACGACGTCCCAGCCTTCTTCACCGTCGCGACGCGGGACGATATCCTCGGCGCCGGCTTCCATGGCGGCTTCGAAGACGGCGTCCTCCGATCCTCCGTCCACGACGCACACGCCCCGTCTGTTGAAGTTAAACATGACGCTTCCCGGTTCCGCCATCTTGCCCCCCGCCTTTGTCGCCGCGCTCCGGGTCTCGCTCGCCGCTCGGTTCACGTTATCCGTGAGCACTTCGCACACGATACCCACGCCACCCGCGCCGTAGACTTCGTACGTGAGCTCAAAGTAGTCGCCCTGCTTGCCCTCTTGCGCCTTTTTCAGGTTGCGTTCAATCAGGTCCCGCGGCACGTTGGCGTTCTGCGCTTGCTTGAGGAGTTTCCCGAGCGCAACATTGGCGATCGGGTCCGCCGATCCACCCTGTTTCACCGTCTGTACGATCAATTTACCGTATCGTCCGTACAGTTTCGTTCGCGCCGCGTCCGTCTTGCCCTCTGCGCTCAGTCGCGACAAAGTTTGCGCGTCGTCAGTCGTCAGTCGTCTCGCGCCGTTTCGATCCGTTCCCGCGCGTCCATCATCGCGCCCGCGATCGATCCGATCGATCCAATCCACCGACGCGTCGCGCATCACGCACTCTTCGCCGCGATCTTTGCCGCTTTCCGTCCCGCGACCACTGTGGACGTGAACACGAACCGACCGCGCCCAGCGCTCGTCGTCGTCGTCGTCGTCGTCGTCGTCGTCGTCGTCGCGACGCGCGTCGCCCCGCGCACGGCGGCGCGGAATCCAATCGCCGCCCGCGCCGCCGCCGTCGTCGTCGTCGTCGTCGTCGCCGCAAACATCGATCGCCGAGGCGAGAGTGACGCCACGATGTTTCCCACGCCACTCGAGGTGTCACTTTTTCTTACCCTCTGCCTCTCTGTGTGCCTCGGTCGGGTGTCGGGTGTCGCACGCAATCGCTTCAGACGCCGACGCGTTGGAGCTCGACCGCGCCGACGCCGAGCGAAGGAAAGGGGTCCCCCGTCGTTCGCTCGGAAGCGAAGGAACCGGTCTGGTCTCGAGCGTCCGACGGGGAATCCTTGACGGGGCGACGACGGGAGAGCGCGTTCGCGTTCGCGTTCGCGATTCAGAATCCTTCTTCGATTTTCA
>JACLAB010004352.1_pt1 | contig 13707 bp, 9 predicted proteins | sample 8027921 | NCBI WGS metagenome assembly JACLAB01 (sample SAMN15725117, study PRJNA655200) | protist metagenome | isolation source: fluorescence activated cell sorting (FACS) single amplified genomes of... | place: USA: West Boothbay Harbor, Gulf of Maine | collected 2000-07-19
GAGGAGGAAAGCGAAGAGACACCTTTTAAGTTATTAGAGGTGAAGAAATGCGAGGTACTCAAAGACGTTCGATTCCGCGGCGCGATCTCGGATTTTTGTTGTTTGAAAGAACAGCTGATAAAAGAGGAGAAGAAAAACGAGACGGTTTTCAACGAGGAAACGTTTGTGTTGCGAAGAAATGAGGAGGATAAGTACGGGGACGGGAACAATTTCGAACTCGCATTGACCTCAGAACTCGGCGAGATGTGGAAGAAAGAAGCTGAGGAGGAAAAAGCCGAGGAAGAAGCGAAGGCGAAGAAGACGTATATGTTCGAGTACGAGCCAAAACTTTGGGTAGATCTCGGGTCGGCGCTGGAGATGGAGATGGAGAAGGAGAGAGAAAATGAAGAAAATAGCGATGATGATAACAACTCAGATCAAGATATAGACGATGACGATAACGAGAGCGACACCTTTTTTATTGCGCACGATTTTGGTATCCAAAGTACGGCAGAGTTGGAAACGAAAAGTGTTCAAGTTTCGCCACCCGCTCGAGCAGAACACTCTTCGCAATACGAGTTCAGAACGTACAAATCCGACGGGGTGGACTTAGAACGCGTACTAAACTCTAAAAAGCTCGAGTTATTCTTGAAATCGTGCGAACCTTACGTGGAAGAATGTTTGAAGGAAAACGAATTGTTTGACATCCTTCAGACCGAAATCGAATCTTTGATTGTCTAATCTTATTCAGTAGTAGTTATATTAATTACTCTAAGTTATTTATTATTGCTTTATATCTGCGCGCTTCCTTTTCCTTCGTCCTCTTCTTACTCCATCGCATCAGCGCCGCCACTTTTACCCTCGCTTTCTTTCTCTTTCACTTGCTCTTGAATAGCCTTTAAGAACGTGCGCAAGTCTGCAATCGGCGAGTTTGTCTCCGCTTTCAATCCAAACTGACCCAAATCCATCTGTCCAGTTTGCAACGCCTCCGAAAATCGTTCCAATTGCGATCTAAACTGCGGCGTTTGAATCAACTCTTCTAAGTCAGCCGTTTCTCTGTGCTCTTCCGGCAAATGCACCAACAAACGGTCGCGCACTTCCTTGTTTCTCAATATTGGGCCAACAATCTCCGGCTTTAAAACATCTCTTAAACTGCCACCATTCTGTTGCTGTTGTTGTTGTTGTTGGAGCGGAGTCATCTCTCCAAAAGCTGGAACTCGAATTCCAGACATAGTGGCAGCCATCGCGGCGGCCATTTCAGACGCAGTTGCGCTCGTTCCTACCCCGCCTGGAAGAGTAGTCGCGTCTTTCTCCTTTTGCGGCGCTTTCGGCGCCGTGTTCGAAGCTCCCACGAATGGCGTCTCCATATCCATCTCTGCGTCATTCTTCTCATCACCTTCTTTCTGTTGTCCTGTTTGTTGTTCTTGTTCTCCGTTTTCTTGCTGTTCGCTTACGGGAGTATCTGGCGGCATTTGCGACGCCGCAATGGCATCTCGCAACTGTTGTTCAAAGTCTGGCTCATCCATCGGTTGATGACCTCCTCCTCCCATTCCTCCACCGTGCGTCGGTTCCGTTTGGTTCAACATCTCGTTCAGTTTCTGCAACAACTCTTTCTTCACATCCTCTTCCCCTTTCTCTTGGAACCAAAAGTACATATCTCTCGACGAGTCCTCGATGAACTTCAACGCGAAACAGTTTGGTTGTTTCATCATTTTGCTCAAACACTCTTGCGGAAATATGATGATATCCTCGCTCGGTTCAAAAGGCGTCGACGGGTTTCTCTCCCCGTATTGTAATCGAGTTAAAGAATCGATCCCTCGAACGACGCGTAACTTCCCTTTCGTCGGGTCTGGTTTCATTTTGTTTTCAACTTTATGTAATCGTCCGCATCGAATGACGCACAAGACTTCTTCCCCGTCCACGTCCATCCCGGTCTCTTCCGCGGACTGTTGGCCTCCCGCGTTGCCGAAGAAATTTGGCAACGCTTCCATGACGAATAGCGTACAAATGCGTTTGTCTTCTTTTTCTTGCGACGACTGACGACGAGACTTAGACGTCGTTTCGTGAGCGGTAAATTGTTTTGAAAAGATCTCTCTTTCTTTTGTTTTCTGTGGACTTTTTTTTTCGACCGTGTGAAAAGAAGTGAAGACCAGTTATTTGCGCGAAGGTATACACAACAAACAGTTGCTCATCACTGTTTCCAGAAGGAGATGTTTCAAAATTTACGTATAGTTATCTTTAAAACATACAACTGTGCTAAAAGGACTAAGTTCTCTCTCTACTATTATATGAAGCTATATAAACACCAGTGCGCTTTCGCCACCCGCAACCAAGAAGGAAGGAGCGCGACGAGAAGAGTATCTACAACCTGGTATCCATCATGAATGACGCAGGCAATAGAAACTCTCACGGCGACCGATTAGTTCACTTTATTGTGCTTCTTGCAGAACTTTTGGTTGCGGAGAAACTTCGGGTCCATGCCTTTCAAGGATTTCTTCGCGTGCTTCTTTGGCTTTTTGATGCCTAAAGTATTTTGAAAGGAGAGAAGAAGAAGAGAGACGAAAGTTAGTGGTGTCTTGGAGAAAGAAAAGGGTTAAAAAATGCAATAGAAAACGCGATGAAAGACACCCATGGAATGACGCAACGTCCAATATAAAAACGCATTCACGCCCTACAGAACACGAATCATCCATCCGAGGCGAAATACTTTTCGTTTCCACTTCGAAAGCGCGTCTCTCAACCCGGAATCGCGGTTTCATTTAAGCGCTTAAATCTCCCTCTCAAGGCAAAAATTCCGGTTCCGCGCGTGTAAAATCGACCACCAAAAAGACGCGACAATACGACGCGAAAAAGATTTCCACATTTTTAATCACGCACCGTTTCTGTGCGCTTTATACGACTGATTGTGCGCCGTGTGGTTCGTGGACTTGGCCATCTTGACTTTTCTATTCTCTCTCTAAACGGTGATTCTAAAGTGCCGATTTTCCTTTTTCTCTCTGTTCCTTTCTCCAAAGGAGGAGGAGTGTCGAAAGCAAAAAATTAGGGTACAGAAGCTCAACACACAGGAGCAAAAAAAAGCAGCCGCACGACAGGAAAAGACGGCAGAGAAAAACACAGATATGAAAGCGTTCACCATCAAAGGCGTCGACGCCGCCAACAAGAACAACAAAAACAGAGGAAGAAAAGACGACGATGGAGGAGAAAAGAAGAAAAAGAAGCGCGACCGCCGCGCGAATATATTCTCTCGTGTAAACTTCCTCGCGGTCATCGACCCGACGAAATTGAACGAACAACTCCGTCAAATTCAGGAGAAAATTCCAAAGCAATTCGTGGACGAAGAGACCGGGAAATTCAAGTTGCCCGATTTTAAAGCGGCTTTAGAGGAACTCAGAGAAGAGAGGCAGCACATGGAGTATCATCCCGATCGGAAGAGATTATCCTCGGTGGCGGATTTTTTCAAATACACGGAAGAGGAAGGACTCAAATTCTTCGAAGAAGAAATAGACGTGACGCAAACTGGAAAAGTGACCTTGGACGATTTGAAGTTTGTCATGCGGAGAAGGAAACTACCCAACTGGTACGCCAAGAAGTTCTTCGACCGAGCGAAACCGAATTACTTCGCGAGGTCTTTGTCGTGGGAAGATTTCAAAGCGGTCATGAACGAACGCGAATCGAAAATGTTAAAAGCGTACAACTCGTTATCGGTTGGGAGATCGGGGATGCTGCGAGAAAACGACGTGAAACTATCCTTGGCAAAACTTGGGTTACCGGCGACGGATGAAAACGCGAAGGCTATGCTGCGACACATGGCGCTTAGCGGGAACCAGAAATTCATTTCCTACGGGCAGTTTAGAAATTTTATGATGTTATTGCCTCAAGATGTGGTGGCTATGGATTCCGATCCATCCAAGGTGTGGTTTGAAGCGGCAACGATGGTAGAGTTTGCAAAACCTCAAGGTTCAGGAGGGACGTTTTCGATGGCGCTGAAAGCCGCATTGGCCGGAGGGTGCGCCTCGGCTATGTCCACATCCACGTTACATCCGATAGATACGCTTAAAACGAGACTCCAAGCTACAGTTGGAAAAGGCCCGGGGATGATTGGAATATTGAAATCAGTTCCGAGAAATCCAGCCGGGGTGAGAACGTTGTATCAAGGCATCTTACCGTCCGTCACCGGGAATTTTTTTGGCCACGGCATGCGCGCGGCAACGTACGAGATGGCGAGATTAGTTTTAGGCCCATTGACGCTATTACCGTTCGTTTCTGAGATTACTGTACAAGGCATGTCTGCAGGTGTGGGAACATTAGTAGGCACGTGCGTGAGAATCCCGTGCGAAGTGTTGAAACAAAAGCTTCAAACCCAACAATACACGAACGTTTTAGCTGCGGTGAAAGGCGTGACGACGAATGGGCCGAGACCACTATTTGCCGGTACCGCGGCAACGCTCACGAGAGAAATTCCGTTTTATATGATTGGTATGACCGCATACGAGCAGTTCAAAGTTCTCGCTCGCTCGATCAAAGGAAAGGAGCTCTCTTCGCACGAGTTTATCGCCATTGGCGGCGCTGCCGGGGCAGTTGGTTCCTTGTGCACGACGCCATTTGACGTGTTGAAAACTCGAGCGATGACTGGGCGAAGTCCCGTAGGCGAGGCGATGTTAGTCACCATCAGAAACATTCTCGCAACTGAAGGTCCAAAAGCTTTGTTTAAGGGCGCGCTATTTAGAATTGCGTGGATTGCGCCGTTAGGTGCGATGAATTTTGCTGGATATGAGCTAGCAAAGCGTGCCATGGGTGGCGAAGAAGAATCATCGCCTCCGTCGACGAAAAGTAGCAGCAGCAGCGCCGCGAAAAGTGATGAGGACTTTGTGGTTTTGTCTAATGAAGACAAAAGAACTATCGATAGAGACCTCGCGCGCGAAGACGACGCGTATCCTCCAAGGCAAGGAGCAGTAAATCCTTACGTCGAGGAGCAACAACATCAAAGCAACAACTACCCGAGCGAGGATGATTTCGGCGACTTTTTTGATGACGAAAACGACGATAGTCATCGAAAGAACAAATAAAACATAGCTTCTTAGCCTCCAGAGTTATTTATCTTTGCTACTAATACTACGCGTATCTGTATTCCTACAACAATCTAAATATCATCTAAGTCTATAACGTCTGGATCTTTGACGACTGGAGGGGGAGGCGGAGGAGGCGGTGGAGGGTATTGAGTGCCCATTGGAGGCATTCCTTGCGTTCCCGGCAAAGTAAACGGCCCCGCGCCTGGAACTCGATATCTCGTCGCCGAAGAAGAAGAATACGGTTTGTTTCCAAAATGATCTCCTCCCGTGTCTAACTTAAAATCTAGCTCTAACATCTCCAACATCTGAACCGTTTGCGGGTTCCTTTCGACTTTTTCCGGAGGTGGTTGTCTCGCCTTCACGCTCGCATCGTGCGGTGAAACCGTCTCCACAAATTCAGGCATCCTGATTCCTTCCATTTTGTTCCTCACAAACTCAATTGAATTGGTTAAATCAACCGATTCCGGCACTCCATAATCGGGAAGTTTCGCCGGCGCCTTTGTGAAGGATTGAAAAGCATGGTTCGCTTTTGTAATCGCCAACCATTCCATATCTAATTGAAACCCTCCATCCGAACTCTTCTCCGGTAAATCGATCACCTGTAAGAATTGTCTATTTGGTGCGTGTGGTATGCATTTATCCAAGGCTAAAAAGTGCGTCGATGCTCCGTTCTCGTGACTTATCATCGCTTCAAATTTTACGTGCAAATGCGCCGAAAACGAATACGTCGGTTTCAACTGTTTCAAAATCTCCATCGCAGGAACCGATCCTAACTGATTCTTCTGTATATCTTCCTTCAAAAACTTCTTCTTCCTTAACAAATCTTGAATGTCACCAAACTTTTCAATCCCTCTCGGCCAATCGTGAGACAAAAACACATCCACCGGTTCCCGAATCTGTTTCAACTTGAACGCGTCAAACTCTCGCACGTGATACGCCGTTTTTACTTGCTTATCCTGCGTATAAGGCGGTCGTTCGAAGTGTCCTTTCCTGTAATCGTACTGTTTATATATTCCAGACAAACCAGCTATGCGTAAATCGCCAAACTTAATGCATCCAGAGTGTCCTAAATAGTAAATATTTGGCGCTCCGAAACCGCCGTAATAGAGTTCCCACAAGTAATTAGACGCCTCGTGATTGCCTCCGATGAACAGAGTCGGGTACGGCGCTTTCAACTCTCCGCTGTAATACTTGTAAAAAGTCCCCATCTCGCGATATTTAATCGGCACCGACATGCACTCCAAGTCGCGCTTGTTCCGTATGGCTTGAAAATCACCGCAACATATCAACAAGTCGATTTTGATGCCTTCTTTCTTCTCAATTTTCTCCATGGCTGCGTAAATGGTTTCCAGTTCGCCGTGGCAACACCCCTCGACCGCAATCTTCATGTTTGCTCCGCGTTATATCTCGCACAACAATTTGAGAGTGAACGCTGTTTCTTCGATTTGATTTAAACAAGTAAGTGATCTCTCTATAAATGTAACGAACTTCTTTATGCATGTGAAAAAGTGAAAACGAAAAGAGACGGGGGTGTATATTCATTCATTCTTCTTCTTCTAATAATAAGTAGTTACAATTTCTCTCTCTCTCTCTCTCTTTCTAAGTGAACTTGTTTTGAATCAATCTGTGAACGTGACAGAGAAACTCTACGTAAGACATTCCCGCAACGCTTCTATCTTCGATTAAGCGGTTATAAAACAACGTCTCCATGGCGTCGTTTCGCTTCAAGATGCGCATGCGCAAATATCCAGATCGAGCTTTACGCATGGAGTTGATGAAGGCGTTCATGCGTTTATTTCTTTCGTTTGGTAAGTTTGGCGGAAGCATGGATCGTCGAGCGTCGAGTTGGTCTACGGTGTCTACACCAAAGACTTCTTTTAACCGGTCTTGCGGGTAGTTTCGTCCGACCCAAACGAGCATCTCGCCGCCGTCTTCGAGAAGGTATAAGCCATCGCCGTCGAGTTTTTCAGCGGAGAGCCATTGACACGGTGGAAATGGCGGAAAGGAATCGGTAATGCTCGCCGCCTGGTCACCATCGTCGTGCCTCTGCTTTTGGTTCGCTTGGAATCCATCGTCCTCTAAGATGAAGTGCAACGGAAACAGTCGCGGATATACCGAAGGCGTCGTTTCAGACGGATCGCTCTTTAGCATCCTAAAAAGCCAGTTCGCGCGATCGTCCGCCGAAGCTTCTGATCGCAAGCCGTTCGATTTGTACATGCCAATTGTGTACAGTGGTAAAGTCTTCAACGCTTCAGGTAAAATGAGTTGCCCGGAGGCGTTGTTGGAGGCGCAGTATTTACGATAAGCGTAAAGGGAAGACACGCATTGCGCCAAAGCGGCATCTTTTGCGGCTGCAATCGTGTGTTTCCCACCCAAAAGTGTATTCGCAGCTTTCCGAACCATGAAGCAAGTTTGCGCATCTAAGTCTGCGTTTCTAAATAACGTGCCGAGAACAGATGTCACCGGTAACGCGAGCGTATGGACACGAATTCTGCGCTCTCCAGTCATCGTCGTATACAACAAGGCGCACTGTACGTACGCTTCCGCTCCGTCTACTAACTTGTCTTCGTATCTTAAGTTGACCATGATTGATTTCTCCCCATCCAAAACTGGCAAATCAACATCCGTCGGCGTGCGTTTGCAGAAATATCCGCCGTATTCGGCGACGCCTAAACCTTGAGAAGCTCTCACCCGCATCACCGCTTCCATGCCTTGTGGTCGCAAAAAGTTCCATCGCACATCGTTCAGCAACTGCGCAAAATCTAACTGCACGTTAAAGTTCGGGTATCTATACAATGTGCCACCAGTTGTTCTCGTCAAAACGCCTAAAGTTGCCAAATCTACAGGTTGCGAACCGCACACGAAAATGTCGATGCCGATTTGATATTCTGCAGCTTCCGTTGCGCAATCTTGATAGCATTTCTCCGCCGGTTTCATAATTTTCAGAGGTTCTTTTTCTACATTTCCAGAGTGCGTACGCACTTCCAGTTTTCCCCATCCACCCGAACACATCGATCCGAGAAAGAGCATAACTTTCCCTCCCTTATACTTCAAAGCGTCGATGGCAGATTTGATAGCCGCGCCGCTCGCTACCGCCGATGGACGCGAATTCGCAAACATCTCTGGAATTTGTTTCAATAAAGTCTTAAGTGTTTCTTTGTTCTTGTTCAAATTCACGAGTAGATCTTTCGGCAGAGGCGCATAGGGATCGTCCACGTCTGGAACGATGAGCATTTTCGGCGTTTTTGTCGCGCCGTTTGACGTCGTCGGCTTTTCATTCTCCTGATTTTCGTTGCTTGCGTTGTTGTTCTCATCGTCTCCGCGAATGGCGTAAAAGTGCACGGTGCCATCGAACGTCGCAATCCCCACGCTCGCGGTGTCGCCGCCTTGAATGTTATCCAAAGTTCTAGAGATGACTTCACACGCCGATACCGTCACGCCGCTTTGGACCGCCGACGGACTCGCATCGATAACAAAGAAGTAGCTTGGTCGCATTGGCGCTCGAACCATGTACTCTTCTGGAGCCATATATTCTACGCTTCCACGGCATAACTCTGGACGTTGCATCCAATCTTGCCTTTTCCCGTCAGATCCTAAAGCAAACGCGTATTCGCGAGGACACTCACTCACGTGAGCGCAAAAATTGCACGCAAATCGGAAATGATCCACCCATCGCATTCCTGGGTTCACGTACGCTTTACATCGCAAACATCTCACCGGACCCATTCCTCCGTTATCTACGATCGGAACTTGCACCTCGTCGTTTTTTAAAGTCGCCAAAGGATTGACAAACACCGCCAACGGCATCCCGGACGTTTGTAACAAATCAGATTGATTTGGAATCGTGCTCGTGGTCGATCGAATGAACCTTGGATTCGCGTTCCCAACATCTCTCGCCATAAAATTCGAAGTCGCTCCTGGTGGGTGCATCGGAGCACCCGTTTGTGGGTTTCTAGTATCAAAAATAGTTCGATCCGCGTGCGAGTCGTGCCGCGGTCTCGGAATCTGCGAAGGATCGATTTTAGAAGCCGCAGACTGTGGTGTTGGCTGCGGACCGTACCGCTGAAACCCTTGATTTAAGCTGTGCGGTGCTTGTGGAGGATTATACCCGCTACTCGGCATCCCTTGCTGATAATGTTGCTGCTGTTGTTGCGGTTGTCCTCCTCCGTACTGCGGTTGTTGTTGTTGCGGAGCGCTGCTCGTTGTCCCGGGATACTGCGGATACGTCCTCGCACCAACACCACCAACATTCTCTTGCTGTTGCGGTGTATGTTGATACCCTTGTTGCGTCGTTGTTTGCGGCGTTGGGTTTGGGTATCTGCTGCTTCCTTGCGATATACCTCCTCCCATCGCCGCTGGAGGAGCGGATTGAAAATTCTGTTGTTGTTGTTGTTGTTGTTGTAAAGGTGGTTGACCACCCATCCCCGACGGAGGATATTGCGCCTGCCCGGGCGGCTGCTGAGGATACGACGAGAAAGACGAAGCCGGCGGTTGTTGCTGCTGCTGCGCTCCTCCTCGAAACCCGGTATTCGTCGAAGTCGACGACGATGTTGGTGGAGGAGGCGTCCCACCGAAATGGACTCTCGGAGGTGCCTGCGGATGCGCGTGTAAAGGAGAATTATTATTTTGCAAATTCATCCCCGTCGGAGGCACAGAAGAGGGATACCCGGCTGTTGCGGATGATCCCGGTGGAGGCGCAGGAGCCGGAGCGTTATGTTGTTGTTGCTGATACCCTCCGTTGTGCATCGGTGGTCCCGGTTGGTGATACTGATGAGACGAAGGATTAGGTGGATTCATACTTACTACTAATTCGGATCTCTTCTTTTTCTTTTTGTGTCCGTTTAATAATTTTTTTTGTAAAGAGGAGTTTCAAAACACCAAAAAAGAGAGGAGCGTTTTTCCCCTCTTCGTACTTTTTTTGTATCTCTTTCTTGTCTCTGTCATCACACATTTCAATCACACACACACACAAGAGACTTCTAACCACGCTTTCTTTCCTCTCTCTCTCTCTGTATACGGGTAGTTTTCAATAACCGTAACGTCCGTTTTATAATATAAGAGCGGCGTTTGAATAAAAGAGAGAAAGAAAGAGAGAGAAAGTAGTACCATCGCTGTTGCAGCGGCTGGTCGATTTCTCTTTCTTTTTTGTAGACGAAGAGGAATTCACCAAGAAAAGGCAGAGAGGAGAGAGAAAAAATAATATTCCTTCCTAGCTAAAAATAGCATCACAAACTTTTCCCCTTATTAATCCTTTATGTTGTGGTTGTTGTTGTTCTAAAAAATGGCGGCAGGAAGAAGAGCGACGACGACGACGATGAGAATACCGAACGCGAGAAGAGCGCGTTCGAGACTGTCGCAGAGCACGAAGGAGCGGTTGAGGTACGTTTAGTATGAGCACATGGATTCGAATTTTTTCAATCGTCATCACCCGTTCGTCAAACGGTCTTTTTCTCCTTTTTTCTTTCAAGGAAGGGGTCGGGGTAAATAGTATTCGTGTCGCGTACTCATTAACACACGCACTCTCTCTCTCTTTCTCTGATAACAACAGAATGCGCGCTTTCCTGTGCGGTTTCGCTTTGTTCGCGCTTTTAGCGACGCTCTCGGCGGTCTTCTCGTCGTCGTCCTCCTCCTCATCATCGTCTTCATTTGACTTGGTGTCAAAATCGGCGACGACGACAACCGATATGGGTGGAGGAGGACGACGACTGTTGTCCGCAGGTGGCGGCGAATGCAAACCAACGAAAGATTGGGAGAAAGTTGGAGGATTAATCGGGTATTTTGTCGGCGTTTTGTATTTATTCTTGGGGATAGCGATAGTCTGCGACGACTATTTTGTCGCGTCGTTGGAGGCGATATCGGAAGCGTTGGGCTTGTCCGACGACGTCGCCGGGGCGACATTCATGGCAGCGGGGTCGTCTGCACCGGAACTTGCGAGTTCGTTGATGTCGTTGGTGAATGCGAACGCGTCGTCGTCTATTGGCGTCGGTACGATTGTCGGGAGCGCGATATTTAACATTTTGATAATCATCGGGATAACGACGATTTCTGTCGGCGACACCTTGATTTTAGATTGGAAACCTTTGGTAAGAGATTGTACGTTTTACGGTGCCGCGGTGGTTGGGATTGCGACGACGTTTTCAGGAGGCCGGGTTGATTGGTGGGAAGGTGGGATCTACGTCGGTTTGTACGGCCTTTACATTTTGTTCATGACGTATAACGAATTTTTCATGCGCAAAATGGATTTGTTGTGGCCAGAGCGAGCAAAGACGCTCATGGAGTTGAACAAAAGTCTACAAGCAGAAATAGAAGCGAGCCAAGCGGAAACCGGAGAAGCACCGAGCGACGGAGGCGAAGGGCGACCGAGCGAAGAGGGAGCAACGCCGAACATATCGGCGATTCTCGCGGCGAAAGCGGCGGCAAACGTCTGGAGAAAAAAGACGAAAACGTATCGCGACAAAATTCGCGAAGAGACTGGAAAAGATCCAGACGATCGCGTCGGTGTTAGTATCAGCTCGAGCTATATTTCGAAGAGTGCGATTCGTAAGATGCGATCAGACGCGCTTTTGGTTGAACATGTTCTGAAGATGCGCGAAAAGAACGGGTTGTCCTCCACCGGCGACCGTTCGACAAACGTCGCGTCGGTACTCTCCATTGAAGACGCCAGAGAAGAAGAGGAACTGTCCTTCGCGCTCCCGGAGAACAAGAAACAAATTCCGATGTATTTGTTATCCATGCCTTGGTATTGCGTCTTTGCATTTTGCATTCCAAACTGCCAGAAAGAAAAGTGGAAAACATGGTATCCGATGTCGTTTCTCATGTCCATCGTTTTTATCGGATTCATCACGCACTTTATGGTTGATTGGTGCACTAGAATCGGTTGCATTTTGAAGATTCCTCCAGTCGTCATGGGAACGACTGTTTTAGCTGCGGGAACTTCAATTCCAGATGCTTTGAGTTCAATTGCGGTCGCGAAAGATGGCTTGGCGAACATGGCGGTTGCAAACGCCGTCGGATCGAACGTGTTTGATATTTGGCTCGGATTGGGATTGCCGTGGCTTTGCTATTTATCGTGGCAAACGCCAAATTATTTGATCGTAACGACGAACGAGTTGATCCCAAGCACGCTTATTTTAGCCGGGGTTTTGTTTATTTATTTCGGATCAGTGGCGGCGAGTGGGTTCACGCTATCGCCAAAGATTGGATGGGTATACATCGGGTTGTATGTGTTATACGCCATCTACAACATCGTGTGCGTGTGGATATTAGACATATACAAAATAGAGTAGGTGATTGTGAGATTGAGCGAAAGAAAAAAAGCGCGAATATATATGCTATTATTGAAAGTATCTAATGTAATCTAAAATCTATTTGCGTCTATCTCTTCGCGTTCAATCGGGCGCTGATTTCTTGCGCGCGTTTTGCGGCGCGTTCTGCCGCCGTCATAAGTTTTCCAGGTTGGTCTGGTTTCATCCTTTTTTGCGCTCGAGCGCGCTCTAATAATATCTCCTCTTCAGTTTTTCCCTCCAAGACTTTCTGCATTTCGATTTGATGTCGAACGTTCGGATTGGAATATATCGGTTTACTCTTTTCTGCCGCTAATATCTCTTGCGCTCGCGCTCTTTCTCTTTCCTCTCGCACTCTCTCTCTTTCCTCTCGCACTCTGTCTCTTTCCTCTCTCATTTGATTTCTCGCGCGTTCTTTCTCCTCTCTTTCTTTCTCCTTCTTTTTCTGCTCTTGTTCCAAAGCCAACTGTTGCTGAGGTCCGTAATGAATGACAACATTCGTGGTCGTCCCGATTAACCTCGATTGCTTCGAAAATTCAACTTTTAAACTTCTGCCGCCTATTTCCATGCCGTTTAATCCTTTCGCCGTCCTTGCCTGTTCGTGCGACAAGAACTCAACGAACGCGTACGTCTTACCTTCACCTCCCATTTTGGTTGCAACTACAGTTCCTACGTGCGACATGAGCTGAACTAACGCATCTTGATTCATCGCTATCGATAAATTTGCCACGTGGACAGTTCTCTTGTCGTCTTTATCATTTTCCACGGAGATACCTCCGCCGATATCAAATGACGTCGGGCCATCGATACCAGTCGAAGGAGCGTGCGCATCGTTTTGAGCAGCATTCGAAGTATTCGCATTCACATTCGTCTTAAAGTCACCTATGTTGCTGCGTTCCCTTTCATTTTCACCGATTCCGTTATGAAGATGCGCTCCTCCCGTATCTTCAGAATAGACCGGAAACGGCGACCCTTCAATCTTAAACCGTCCGTTATTCTTCGGATTTCTTTGCTCGTTGAACACCACGTCCACATATACGTTGTACGTTCCTCTCTCCAACGGTCGATACTCTCCGTAATACACCAAGGACTTCCCATCCATAACCTTCAACTCGAAAGTATCAAACTCTTCCTTCGCGGCGTTCTCTTTCGTCGTCGAAGCTAACAAAACGCGTCCTTCCACCGTCATCTTTCCGCATTTCTTCATCATCTCCACTTCCTCTTTTGTCGGTTTTGTCAGCGCGTTTCCCATCTCGTCTCGCATTTGCACGTATACTTTCGCCGTTTCGTTCTTCTTACATCCGCTCACCAACGTTCCCGTGGCGGTACACTTCAACGGGTCGATCAATCCGTACGGCGATTGCAATCGAATCGGA
>JACLAB010006511.1_pt1 | contig 13707 bp, 18 predicted proteins | sample 8027921 | NCBI WGS metagenome assembly JACLAB01 (sample SAMN15725117, study PRJNA655200) | protist metagenome | isolation source: fluorescence activated cell sorting (FACS) single amplified genomes of... | place: USA: West Boothbay Harbor, Gulf of Maine | collected 2000-07-19
AATAATGCTTGTTGTACACCTTCACCTGACACATCTCTGGTAATAGATGAGTTTTCAGACTTACGTGATTTTTTATCTATTTCGTCAATGTATATGATTCCACGTTGTGCTTTTTCAACATCAAAACTTGCTTGTGATAGCAATCTGGTGATTACATTTTCAACATCATCTCCTACGTAACCACTTTCAGTTAATGTTGTTGCATCTGCTATTGCAAATGGAACATCAACATACTCGGCAACTTTCTTTGCCATTAACGTTTTACCTGAACCTGACGGTCCTAACAATAATATATTAGATTTCTCTATCTCTGAATTGTCTTCGTTAATATTGTTAATTACTCGTTTGTAATGATTGTATACTGCTACACTTAAAACTTTCTTTGCTTGTTCTTGTCCTATTACGTGTTGTTGTAAGAACTCGAATAACTTTCGCGGATCTGGTGCTGTTATATCACCTGACTTTTTATCTTGTTTAGTCTCGCTCAATATTGAATGACATAGATCTACACATTCATCACAGATAAAATTGTCTTTAGGACCAGCAATTAGTTTTTGTGCATCTGCACGAGGTTTTTCACAAAACGAGCATTTCATTTCTATTGTATTACTCATCTATTCTTTTTCAACCATTTTGATATCCATTCCTTATTGTGTGAATATTGATTAGTGCTTCTTGGATCATATTGTAGTGATGCTTTTACGCCTGGATGTATTCCGTCCATATTAATTTTTTTATGTTCTCTTAATTTTACATTAATATCGTCTTGGATGTCAATGGTCTTTTTTTCTAAATTATTATCACTATCAGTTAGTCTTTTTTTTTTGATTCGTCTTTGTTATCTTCGTTATCTGCAGGCCTATTTGGATCTGGCAATTCTGTTTTATTAATATCTTGTTTCCAATATTGGTCTTTAACTTGTTGTTCACGTGATTTTAATTCATCGCTTGGATTTGGATAAACTTCTTCGATTATTTCATTTCTGGCCTTTTCTGCATAATCTTCTAATGCTTTCTTTTCAGCTTTTTCACGTTCAGCAAAATTTCGTAGTTGTTCTTCTTTACCTACTTTTAACCCAGCAATATCACCATTAGTGTTTTCATTTTCTTTTAAAGCATTAAACACATCAAGTTGATCTTTCATTTCAGTATAACGTTCTTTCCAATATTGATCAGGTTCTACTCCTGCTTGATCATCTAAGTTTTTACTAAATCTGCTTTCAGCAAAATCTTCAATACTTTTTCCATAACGTTGTTTTAAACTGTAGTTGGCCGCAATTAACATTAATACTGCTAGTGGGTCAAATACAAATATAATAATAATAATAACCCATCTAACTGCTTCTTCAAGCATATTTGTATCTGCTGTTTCGCCATAAACAAATTCAGCAATGTATTTGATAGGTCCTACTTCTACTTCAATCTTTTTGATCTCAGTCTGCAATGAAAACTTCTCTTCTGTTAAAGAATCAACTTCACCATAAGAAACAACAAGTTTATCTTCAATCTGTTTTATTTTTACATCAATATCACCAGTCTTTAAATTTGCCTGGGCACTTAATTCATTAATTTTTTCATTAATCGTTGTAACCTGTGACGAATACTTGTCTTTAATTACTTGTATATCAGCATTTAACTTTTTCTGTATAGAGATTATTTCTTTTTGTGCCGAGGCCGCTACTGCAACTTCATTATTCCTTACTTGATCAATTTCTTTATCAAATTTAGACTTACTAAAAGCACCTTTCATTCTCTCTTGTATTTGCTTGATATCTCTGTCAGCACGTTCTTTGGCTTGGGCAATTCTATCTTTTTGTGTTTGTATGCTTTGATTGGCTATTGAAGTAATACTTGCAACTTCTTTGTCAATACGTTCATATATACGTTGTAATTTATCTTGTTCTGAATCAACTAAACTGTCAACTCTAACATCTTCACCAGCATTTAATCTTTCTAAATCAATCTTAAATCTAGATATCTTGCTATTTTCTCTAGAGATACGGTCTTCAATTTGTTCAATTTTGTTTATGATTAAAGAACTTGGTGCTGTTTGCTCTACGTGAGCTTTAGACAAGAATCCAAATATACCCATTGACGTTATAAACATCAATACAAACACTGCTATTGCTAGATAATATTTTATCAGTTTTGGAGCATTGGTCCAATTTTGGTATAACCAAGATGCTGTAACTAATTTACCTATTTCAAGTACGGATCCCATTATCATAATAGGAATTGCCGCACCGGCGAATATAGCCGCCAAACCAGCTATTGAATAAAATATTGCAACTGCACTGATCGATAGTGCCGAGAGCAATGTTAGGAAGGTTAATAACATATAATTATTTATTTAGAAAATATGGCGGAATTGGCGCCGTGTTCTGCACACTCGACACTCACAACATAACACCTATTATCTGTTTGTTTTCTTATAAGATCGTCTGCAAAGTTAAAGGCGTGTTCGGCAAATTTTTCTGCGCCTACACCATCAAATATCCTAATTTCTGCTAGGTCCAATGCTTCTAGTTCTTTAAACTTTTCTAAATGTGGATCGTCTTTATCTAATGCTAGTTTATGATCAAAGTGATCTTCTAACCAGGCTTTTAAAGGTTTTAGTCCTCCAAAGTCCACTGCCCAGTTTTTATTATCTAATTTATCGCAACCAAATGTAAATTTAAAAGCCAGACTATATCCGTGTAATAGATGGCAATGTGAATGGTCTGCGTTTGGTTGTCTAAAGACTGCACTCAACCCTATGTGGTGTCCGTAGTTTTTTGTACTAAAATGTTTACTCATATGTTTCTCCTGTTTCTAACGGCAGAGTGTTTAAAGAGGGTTGACGTTGAGTCCTCATTATTAATAGTATACTAATAATGCATTAAAGTCAAGTGTTTTTACTTGGGTAGATGCTTTCTTCTTTTCTTCAATCCCATACCCATATAATGATCACCTGGCTCGTATAGGAATCTATGCTTAAAGTAGCTTCTGTGCCATCTGGCATATCTCCATAAGATCGTTGAAAAAATTGGTAGCTTCATTAATCGTACTTATTAAAGTTCATTAAAAAGTTACTCAAATAGGTTATTTGTTGCTTCAACTATTTCTTCGGTGGTGTAGCTTTCTGGATACCTACGTTCGATATCAGATTCTATACATTCAGATCCGTATTGTACTTCAAGTATATGACAAGGAATGTCAGTGGTGTTTATACCTTGGTGCCAGACGCCTACAGGAATAACAAAGCTCTCGTGTTGTTCTAAATGACACTGATTCACTTCCATTGCATCTCGATCTTCTTGAATAGTTTTTACACTGCACTTTCCTTTTAGAACATACCAATGTTCGGATCTTTTAGAATGACGCTGTGTACTTAATTTAGAATGTGGACTGATTACTAATTCTTTTACTTTATATCCTTCTTTGTCATCTAGTACCCTATACCAGCCCCAAGATCTTGTTGTTTTGGCTGATTTCCATTCTTCAAGTATCCAACTGCTACTATTTCTTTTAGTATCTCCACCTACACCATATATGAAATCAACTTTATTATCATATGTAGTTTCTTCCGGTATATTGGCTTCAGTCCTATCTCCGCCATTAGCAAATATCAACTTATCAAAGCTCATTGTAGCCATTGTTTTATATATGGCTCCACAGGCACTATCATCAGAATCGTCAAAAGACACAACATCATCTACCATACTTAATGATTGAATTATTGCAAGTCTTTCTTTAAAAGGCATAAATGGTCTACCTTTTTTACGAATAAGCCATTCATCACTGTTTATACCAACAACTAACTTATTTCCAAGCTGTTTAGCACTTTTGAAGTACTCTATATGTCCGCTGTGCAATGGATCAAATCCACCTGTAACTAAAACGACTGTTTTCATTTATCTATTCCTATTCTTGTAAAAAGATATATGATACGCACCATTACCAAAATGTGGTTGTATATCTCTGATAAAACTCATATTATCGCACCACCTAGGAAATTCTTTGTACATTTGACCTTGTCCTGTAACTACTGTTACTGACTTTACTGTATTATCTCGTTGTGCCTCTTGCACCCATTGGTGGAAAAACCTCCAAGCATCGTGAATTGTAAACCCGTGTAAATCAAGCCTCGTCATTCTCTTTTAATACGTACTTCCTATTTTTTATATGTGCTTCTTGAATATCTTCTTTTGACTGACCGTGATATTCCACTGCGTGATGTTCTTTGATCATTATATCATTTAGAATGTCATCACCAATTTTAAATTTACCAAGTATACGACCAAATTTTCCTTTGCCATCTTTAATCGTAACTAAGGTTTGTATTGAGCCAACTGGCAGATGATCTCTAACATATGCTTTCGCTAATAGACCAAATTTCTTTTCTTCAAGATCTCGTGTTCTAGATTCAGGAGTATCTATACCATAAAGTCTAACTCGTTCTCTGTGCATCCATACACCAAACCCTAGGTCAATATCAATATCTACAGTATCTCCATCAATTACTCTTAAAATTCTACACTGGTATTCGTACATTTTTTATTCCTCTAATCTGCTCTTTTATCTTGAGCTTCTCTTTTTTTAACTTAACTAATTCAGACTTATGACTGAACGTTCTATTTAACTTACGTTCCTTTTCTAACTGAGTCACCTTGTCTGACAGATTTTTGTGTCGCTTGGTTAGTCCTGATAGCTGGTTCATAATCTCCTCCTTTAAAAAGTTTTTTACTAAATTTTCTCAGTGCAACAGCACGAGCTAACATTTTTGTATCTTGTTCGTAATACATCATACTAACACCAAGATCTTGTTTACTAGCATTTCTTTTTGGTCTGTCAATTTTATACCAAGTGTAAATTGAATATAACTCAGTATATTCTAATTTCATATCTTTAGTATTTTCAGATAACCATTTTAATGATTTAAGTATGCTGTCATCAGGGTAATGTCTGTAAGTGTTCTTTTCAGCAAACTTACAAAGTTCTTTTAAAACCAAATGCAATAATTTATCACTATTCCTAAACATCATATCTTCTCTTTATTATACAACTTTTCTATATTGTTTGTAAACAATATTTCCACTTTAATGTCATTTAAAGTTGGAAACATATGTTGTTCACGTAATTGTTTCCAATGTTTTGTTGTTTTTATACCTGGATTATATTTTTCCCAACCTAGTAATTGTACTATTGCTTTTCTTGTCTTTTCAGCACCACCGTGTTTCTTACAGGTGTCTGATCTTCCTGTGTGTACAACTTCATCATCAATTAGTATTTTATAAACACAACTTCCGCCAATCCAGTTAGTTTTGTGTTCTTTTTTTGAAATGTGTTTTATTTTTTTGTCATCTATATTGTAAAGCTCTATGATACTAAACATCAAAGAATACCTTAACATTTCCTATGACATTCATTATCGTAAACCAAACTGCTAATATTGTTGTCCATATAATTCTTCTTCTATATGATCCAATCGCAAGTGTTATAGAGCCAACAAGATATATTGGAAATATATAAGACATATTAGGATTAGGTGCACCAAATGTTAAAAGTATTGAGCCTATTATTGTAAAAATTACTGATACTAGTTCAAACCAAAAAGCAGTCTTATCTGAGGTATAACTCAATATCCAAAAATCTTTTAATAACTTAAACATCTATGGTTATAATAACTTTCTTTTTTTATAACTTGCATACATTATAATATCTATTAAAACAATATTAACAATCAATCCAAGTTTAGTAAAATGAAGCCCAAAAAGAAAAGGTATTATAATTAAAAAAAGAGCAAGTTTAAAAACATAATCTAATGCTAACTGTTCTGGTACTGTCCACGTTATCCAAGAATTATTATTCTGGTTTTGCATCTTTTGTCTTTTCTTGTATTTTTTCTATCTCATTAACATCACTGTCATTTGGTTTAGGCGGCTTTTGACTTTGTTTAATAGCATCATCTGTCTGTTGATCTCCTGGTCCATTATATGTAAATTGATTAGAGATATTTCCTTTAAACAAGTAAGCACCCTGATGATCTAGCTCTATCGTTGGATCCATCCAAATTGTTCCACCAAGTTGTTGCCATCTACGACAAAACGTATAATCCTCAGAAAGGTATCTTTTTGTATCTGGATCAATAAGTGTGTCAAACAATGCATAACACCATTTGTTATATTCTGGATCTGTGTTTAAATCATTTTTGTACCAAAGGTCTGGATTTTTCTCAATTAGTTTTTCGATAACTGATTTCTTAAACATCATAAAACCAGTTCCGCCATCATACACAGGAATTAATCCGTTCTGCATAGGTACACGACCTGTTCCATCTGTTTTAATGTTTAATACATATGAAGCTTGGTGTTTTAATAATTCTTCTTCACTATCACCTCTTACGGCGGCATCTCTAATGCCTTTCCAGTTTATCATTTTCTTTGGATATGCTCCAACAACAATGTCAACATTCTTAGACCACATCTTGATGATTGATTCAGCATCAAAATGTATATCAGCATCAATAAAAATCATATCAGTAAATTTTGGATCACTCATAAACATCGATACTAGTGTATTACGACCTCTAGTAATTAAACTTTCGTTAGCAATAGTGGCCAATGTAAAGTGTAGATTGTAAGTCTTAAAAAGTATTCCTACTCTTACCATTGCTTTAAGATATGCTTCGCCAACCATACCACCGTATGCCGGTGTGGCAATAAAGAGATGTCTTCCTTCGAACTGTTTTAGATCAATGCGTTGTTCACTTGTTAATGCTTTGTCAAGTGTCTGACCAATCTTGTCATCTTCAGGTGGATTTGGTATTCCTTTTTTTTCATTTTTCATTCTTCTTTTTTTCTCTCTTTCCTCTTTCCATTTTTCACTAAATTTTTTGCTCATACTATCCTTCATCTCCTTTACCGGGATTCTCTGAAAGTAAATCCTTTTTATTTTCTTTATAGTTTTCAGGTTTATATTTTTCCGAGTCTGGTAATGCTTCAAGCATTGATGTCAGTACTGGCCATTTTTCAGAAAGTTCTTTATTTTTATCTAACCAAAATTGCTTATCTGGTTCATCAAACGAATCAGGCTTGATTGCATCTACTGGACATTCTGGTTCACAGACACCACAATCAATACATTCATCTGGGTTAATTGCTAGAAAGTTCTCACCTTCATAGAAACAATCTACAGGACATACCTCTACACAGTCAGTATGTTTGCAACCTACACAGGCATCGTTTACATAATAAGTCATATTGTTATACTACTATAATAATGAACAAAAATCAAGTGATTAATGAAGTGTGTTGCTATGATTGTACTCTTCGAACGGTTGTATATCTTGATAATCTTGACTAACCATATGATTCATTAATTTTAGGAATTCTTCATCAGGCATAATAGTCTTATATAATCTTAGACTTTGGGCTAACATAGTTGACGCTACTACAAAGGCATCATTATCCTGTAATAGTGCAGTCATTTTTTTAAACATTTTTTGATATACTTCATTAGTAACTTGATCTATTGCTTCAATATCTTTTTTCATTTTTATTCCTTTTGTGGCGGAGAGAGTGAGATTCGAACTCACGAAAGACTTGCGCCTTTGCCGGTTTTCAAGACCGGTGCATTCAACCACTCTGCCATCTCTCCAAGTTATTATATTAATTATACTTTATTTTGTGTATTTGTCAATTGTTTTGATCTAGACAATATTGTGGTTATTAAGTTTCCTAATCCATTTTGTCTCTGTGCTGTAAGTAATTCTGCTATTCCCAATAATTTAAAATCATCAACCATTGTAGTGTTACAATCTTTTACTGAACTATTGTTAAAGCAATCGCATATAACATTTGTTATTCCTTTAGTTATAAGTGCATCACTGTCATATTCAACTTTTACTGTATCGTTCTCAATCATTACATCGACCCAAATTTGACTTATGCAACCTACAATAAGTCTTTCATCTATGCGTTTAGCCGAATCCATTGTAGTTGACTGTTTAGCAAGATCTAACAAATATTCAAGTCTTTCGGTCCCTTGCAATAAGGATAAATTTTCTGACCATTGTTTAATTTTTTCTTTTACTGTCATTTTTTGCCTTTATAAAAAGTGCAACTATTCTGTTGCCAGGTCAGTTGCCAACCCCGTTAGCCTAACTAATTAGGCCGCAAGTGCTAGATTTTCATCTGCATTTGTAGTTTTGTCGCGTTAACCGAGCTCCCTCCGGACAACTCCATTTTTCTTTACATTCCGGTCGATCCTATTTCACCCCCATCATAAGCACACTATTAGTGGTATGCTTAATGTGTTTATGGTGGAGGTGGTCGGTACTGCCCCGACGTCCCTAAAACTTATTCCAAAAACATCAACATTGTAATAGTAATTATACAGTGATATAGTATTTTGTCAAGTCTATATTAAATCTAAAGTTTTTAATGTGCTGAAAGTGGCTATACCCGCTGTCATTAAGTATGCCATACAAGGATCTTTTGCTAGATTTGTAAGTAATCCAGCTAATGCCCATTGTATTAATTTTTCAATGGTATTTCCAAGATATTTTAAATCATCTTTTATCAAGTCAATTAATAATTTTGCTAATCCTATAACACCCATTGCGAATGCTAATATACCAACAACCTGTAAAACCTTTGCAAGTATTTCTCCCAATATCGATCCTGCTTTCATAATTCCGCCAAGTGCATCTTCAATAAACGCACAAGGACCAGATGATACATTTGGTAGCGATCCTAGTGTTGTCGCCAATTGACTAAATGATGACAACGTACTCATATAAGTTGATAAACCAGGAACAACTACTCCTCCTGGATAACTTGGTGTTATTGGTATGGCTACACTGTTCCCATATTTACTAGTTTGACCTAATGTTGTCCAAGGACTTGATCCTGCACCGAGTTCTGAAACACACATTCCACTTTGCCTATTACTTAGATATGTTATATCTTTAAGAGCACCTTCTACGAAATTTATATCGTTAATTTCTGCATCGGTTAAAATTCTTGTTGTTTGGCCTGGTCCTAACAAACTTCCATCAACTGCTACACGGTCAGCATAATTAGTTGCATTCCAGCCATCTGGTAATCCTGCTTTCTGTTGATTTAATATTTGTGCAATCTTTTGTATGTTGTCATCGTGTGGATTTTTAAATCCAGCATATGCTTTACAAGATCTTCCAAACGGATCTGTATGGTCAACAAGTTCAAGAGCACCACTTTGAATTAGTTTAGTTTGTGTTTCACTTACCTGGGTTGTCTTAGGTACAAGATCATCTGGAAAGTTTAAGTTATCGTAGTATGTTCCTGATATTATTTTATTTGCCATTTTATCCTCCTGCGAAAACTGTATTAGATCCTGTAGCTACTGAACTACCACAAGCAACAGGGTCACCAATTCTTCCTAACTGTATATTATTTGCGAACACTGTACTAGATCCTGATGCTAGTGTACTGGCGTGACATAATGCTAAACAACAATGTACACTCCAAGAGTCACCCTGTCTATGTACTGGTATTGTGTCTGCATAAACGTTCTCACTGGCACTATTATTTGGCCTAGAAGGCCAACATCCGTGTCCTGTACAATTATCACCTAATCTAGTTACTGCTGGCATAATAGTATTTATATACTATGTTATGTGATAATTTTGCTTGGTGGTGATTGGTTAGGCATAGATGAAGCAGGTACCAAATTTGTTGTTGTTGCAATGTACTGATCACTCGCTGTTTTATTTGCTTTTGCTAATAATACAATGTGTGTTTTTTGCAATTCTACCGTTTGGTTCATATCTTGCATCATTAAAAATTGTGTCATTGCGGCACCTTTAGGCGTTACAACAAGTGCAATTGGTTTTGAAACTAGCATACTACTATCGTTATCTTCGATAACTTTTGTAATAACTTCTTCACCTGAACTCAACTTGATTGCAACTATGTCATTTTTTTCATATTTTTTTGTTATCATAGTTTAAATCCTTTAAATGTTTCTTTGGTTACGTCTTGTTTTACACCACCAACAATATAACTCTCAACTTCAGTTTCTTGTGGTGCTACCTGTAAGCCTGACGAGCTTAACCAATGTTGTGTCCAAGGTAGTGGATTTTGTGTTACTGGTTGATCAAATATTGGATCTAACCCAATAGCTTTCAATCTTCTATTAGCTATAAATTCAACATAACGATCAAGTAGTGTTACATTAAGACCAATAATAGATCCGTCTTTCATTAAGTGTCTTGCCCAAGCCTTTTCTTCAGCAACACAATTTCTATACATATCATAAACAACATCAACGTTTTCTTTTACAATCTTTGTCATATCAGCATCATCGCCTTGTTGCCAATTTTTAATGATGTGTGTACTTAATGCTAAATGCTGTGATTCATCTCTAGCAATTAATGAAATTATTTTTGCTGAACCTTCCATAAGTTTAAGTTCGCCAAATGCGAATGTACAAGCAAACGAAACGTAAAAACGTAAACCTTCTAAGATGTTTACATTTACCATTGCAAGATATAACTGTTTCTTTACATCCTGTATTGTGCCTATATCTTTATGAAAATAGTCTTCAGCCATTTTTGAAAATCTATCATAATTTTCTGTAACCGATACTGCTCTTTTAACAATCTCTTCGTCATTTAAGATTGTATCAAAAACTTCTGCAGGATCTGGATATATATTTTTAATAATATGTGTGTAACTACGTGAATGGATTGTTTCAAAAAAGTCCCAAGTAATAATACAACCTTCTAATTCAGGATTTGAAACATAAGGTAAAAAAGCCAAACTTGGTCCTCTACCTTGTACACTATCTAATAGTGTTTGATATTTTAAATTTGCTGTGAATATATGTTTTTGTTCCGGACGGAAACTAGAATAATCGCTTCTGTCTTTTTGTAAAGACACTTCTTCTGGTCTCCAAAAGTATCCTAGCATTGTTTGATTTAACTTATCAAACTGAGGGTACTTAAAGATGTCGTATCTTTGTACATTCTGATCCGCTCCAAAGAACATTGGCTCTTTGATGAAATCTACTTCATTTCTGTTAAAAACTGTTTTTGCCATAATATATTAACCTATTTATTTCTTTGATAATCTAAATGTTACAAGCTTCGCAATAATCTTCGTATTCCGAATCAGTACCTTGAAAGTCTTTTCTATCAGGTAGCTGTGGCTTATGCCCTGAAGCATCTAGATGCTCAAACTCTTTTGCGGCAATTTCTTGTACTGGTGTCACTTCAACTTCTGTACTAGTATCAGTTTTGTAGTCGTACGTGTTTTGATAATATGATGTTTTCCAACCAAGTTTATATGTGGTAAGTAAATCGTTAAACATTACACTCATTGGTACTTCATTGTTTTCAAACTGTGTAGGGTTATAACTCCAATTTCCACTGATTGCTTGATCAAAGAATTTCTGCATCACTGAAACAATATTAATATATCCCTCATTGCTAGGCATATCCCAAAGCAAAGTATAGAAGTTTTTTAATCTTGTATAATCAGGAACAATCTGTTTAAGAGGCCCTTTCTTTGACTTTTTAACGGACAAGTATCCTCTAGGTGGCTCGATTCCATTTGTTGCGTTCGACACAACGGAACTGCTTTCTGAAGGCATCTGTGCGGACAATGTAGAGTTTCTCATACCGTGTTCTACTACTTCTTTTCTCAATTTTTCCCATTTCATCTTTAATTTCGTTTTACAGATATCATCTAATTCTTTCTTATAATGATCAATTGGTAACAGACCATCGGAATATTTTGTTCTATTAAAGTATTCACATTTTCCTTTTTCTTTTGCAAGATTAACTGATGCTTGGATTAGATAAAACTGGAATGCTTCTGATAGTTCGTGTACGACTTTTAGTGCATCTTTATCGTGATATTTTGCTTGATGTTTTGCTAGATAATGTGCAAGTCCAATATAACCAATACCTAAACTACGTCTTGCTTTGGTAGATATTTCCGCGGCTTTAACCGGATACTGTTGATAATCAATTATTTCATCTAATGCTCTAACAGCCAAGTCGCATAATTCTTCTAGTTCATTTAAATCTTTCAATGTACCAACATTGATGGCGGAAAGAATGCAAAGTGCGATCTCACCATCTCCATCGATATGCTCTAACGGAACTGTAGGTAATGTAATTTCTTGACATAGGTTCGACATCCTAACTGTATCTTTAAACGAGCTATGTGTGTTACAGTGATCTATATTCATAATGTATATACGACCAGTTTCAGCTCTTTCTTTTAAAAGTTCACCAAACAACTTTTGAGCAGGTATCGTAGACTTATGAACTTTTTTACTACGTTCATACTTCTTATATAGTTCATCAAATTCATCAGTACCATATGCATCATACAAGCCAGGCACTTCGTGAGGAGAAAATAGAGTTATGTCTTTGTCTTCTAATAATCTCTCATAAAATAATTTACTAATTTGAATTGAGTAATCTAATTTTCTTACTCTATTATCTTCTGTACCTTTGTTATTTTTTAAAACTAAAATGTCTTCAATTTCTTGGTGCCATATAGGGAAATGAACTGTAGCACTACCACCACGTACTCCATTTTGTGTACAACATCTTACAGTGCTTTCAAATTTCTTAAGGAACGGCACCACTCCTGTGTGTGCAACTTCACCTCCTCTGATCTTAGAGTTAATTCCTCTAATACGACCTGCATTGATTCCAATTCCGGCACGTTGAGCAATGTATCTGCCAATTGCCATATCACTGGTAAAAATACTATCAAGTGTATCATCTACTTCAACAAGGACACAACTTGCAAACTGACGCATTGGTGTTCTTACACCTGCCATTACTGGTGTTGGTATGTTGATTTTAAATTGACTGATAGCATTATAATATTTTTTAATGTATTTTAATCTGTCTGTTTTTGGATAATTTGAAAATAATGTAACTGCAATCATCATATACATAAACTGTGGAGTTTCGTATATTTTACCAGAACTCCTATCTTGTACTAGGTACTTGTCTACAACCTGTCTAAGCCCAGCATACGTAAAGTTTAAGTCTCTTTCGTGTCTAAGATAGCTGTTGATTTTATTCCATTCATCATCTGTGTACTTGTCTAAAATAGACTTATCGTATACTCCACGTTCAATATTTGAAGCTATTAAAAATCTTAAAGGAACGTGTCCTTCACTTGGCATAAACTTACCATATACGTGTTTTTGTAAACTAAACAGTAAAAGTCTTGCCGCAACATATTGATAATTTGGGTGGTCTAAATCTATTAGATCATTTGCTGACTTGATTAATATTTCTTGGATTGAATCAGTTGGCATTTCATTTGTAAACTGTAATCCAGAATTCATTTCTACCTGAGACGAAGATACTCCAGTTAAGCCTTCGCAGGCCGCTTCTGTCATCTTGTGTACTTTATTAATGTCTAGTAATTCTTTTCGTCCGTCTCGCTTTATAATATACAAGTTTTCTTTGTTCATTTTTTCTACTCTTTTAATCTTCTAATTTATATTACTATTGTAAACTAATAGTGTAATACTGTCAAACGATTTTTATCTTTTTTCCACAATAAGGTGTGATAAAGCCCGACTAGTCAACTGTAATTATCTTATGAAATTATTGTGTTAACCAACGTTTTAATATGTAACTTACAGTTGCAGAGTGACTGCTACCTCCATTACTTACTTTTAATTCTAGGTTCCCAGAATTAATGGCTAC
>JACLAB010013083.1_pt1 | contig 13692 bp, 13 predicted proteins | sample 8027921 | NCBI WGS metagenome assembly JACLAB01 (sample SAMN15725117, study PRJNA655200) | protist metagenome | isolation source: fluorescence activated cell sorting (FACS) single amplified genomes of... | place: USA: West Boothbay Harbor, Gulf of Maine | collected 2000-07-19
GACTATAAACAAAAAATGAGACTGCTTGACTTCGGGACGGAACTGAGCGCTTAAACCCTAAGCCCTAAGCCCTAAACCGTAAACCCTAATCCTGCGTTCTTGCCACGATCACCGACTCTTCCGGTTTGTTTGACAGATATGATGAGGCGACACTTATTGAAGTTCATTGTCGTGAATTTACTCGTAAGCGCACGCGCGAGCGTCTTGCAAATATCTCAAACCACATCGAAGTTCAAATTATACACAAACTTCAGGGAAAACATGTATGGACTATGCGACGCCAGCTGGGGTACGATGAAATTTTACGACGCAGATCAGGCCTGCCAGAGTCTCGGCGCTGGATGTTCTCTCATTGCGCTCGCCAGTGAATCTGACAATGCCTTAATGACCGCCGAATGTTCAAATATTTATGGACATGGATACTGGATTGTTTTGCATGACACAGCGTTCGAAGGGACGTTTGTGTGGACAAGTGGGGAGGACTTTTCATATCGAAATTTTAGAGCAGGCGAACCTAATAATTATGCCAACGTGGAGGATTGTGTTTGTTTGGACACGTCCAGTGGGGGGTGGAATGACTGCAACTGTGTCGATGTATCGTGGAACCCTTGGGGCGATCATGTCAGCAATTTTGTTTGTCAGTGTCCAGGACCCGAGCCGTTCCCTGACAGAGCCGCACTCAAGACCGCGGTGGACAGCTGCTTGGACGCAACCAACGGCAACGGCGATCCTACCGGCAAAGCATGCTGCACCGAACCAAATGTAGAATGCGGCGTCGCGGGGACATTTGAGATGGAGAATTGGGACGTGTCGCTGGTGACGGACATGTCGGAGCTGTTTTATGACAAGGCTCACTTCAACGCGGACATCTCGGCGTGGGACGTGAGCTCGGTCACGAACATGGCGAAGATGTTCATGCGCGCCTATGCGTTCAACCAGGACATCGGATCGTGGAATACCGCGCAGGTGACGTCCATGACTTTGATGTTCACAAACGCCGTGGCTTTCAACCAAGATATCGGATCGTGGAATACAGCGAGCGTGGGCGCAATAGATCGGATGTTCATGGGCGCAACCGCGTTCAACCAAGACATCGGGGCGTGGAATACAGCGAGTGTGTACAAAATGAATCGGACGTTCGAAGGCGCCACCGCGTTCAACCAAGACATCACCGGCTGGAGCTCCTCGTCAATTTCGGACTCTGCAAACGTGGAGGACATGTTTAAGGGCGCCACTGCGTGGCTCGCCAGCTTTGTGTGGACGGACGGTTCCTCTTCCACTGCTGGACCTCCAGCCGCATGGACCGGCGCTTGCTCTACTTCTATGGACTCGAGCAAGGACGAGACCGACGGTATTTTCTACTGCATCAACGGTGGCACCGTTGGTGGAACCGCTGGCTCATGCACGTGCACCTCTTGCAACGCGGGCTACGAACGCTCAGAGAAACCAAGAGTACCTATTCAATCCGCTGACCGTAGTGCTGCCGTTCGCGCTCGGAAAGATCGCGGTAGTTAATAGATCTGAAGACGTGATTGCAGCGTGTGCGAGGTGGGTTCTCGCCATCGATAGTTCCATCACAAGTGCCGAAGACAAGCGAGTGCCAGCAGGCCTCGACCTCGACCTCATGAGTGGGACGCCGCTACTGCAAGACTATGTGAAGCACGAAGGAAAGCACTACTGCACGTTTCTCAAGGAACTCAGGCAAGAGATGCCTGTGTCGCAGCAGCTTCGCATTCCACTGGTAAGCCTTGAGCAAAGGCATCTTTCGAGGATGGGACAAGCCAACGTCCGAGTCCAGTACATCCAGAACCGCTACAACAACCTCGTTGCGTTCCTTGTCGACAAATGGAAGGAAGCGCCGATGCGTCAGGTGAACTCAAATGAACTCGTTGTTCAGCAAGTGGAACCAGAAGCAGACATCATACCACAGAGTCATAATGATCTCAACCTCGATTTCAAGAAAGTACTGGATGCCATCGCCCAGCGTGCGGGTGCAATTGCCGACGAACTCAACCTAGTAACGCACGACGAGTATACGGAGAATCAGCTGACGGAGCAGATGGTCGATGGTCAATTGGGAGGGAATGGTACCAATAGTAATAGCAATACGCTGTCGGTTCTCCTGCACGAAGCGGGCTTTGCCGGTGCGAACGTGTTGCTCCAGAGGAGTCTAAGTGGAGGGACCCCTGACATTATTCTTTTGAACGTTATCTTCCCAGATCACGCTAACTCGAACCTGCCAATTGTGTTTGAGGTGAAGAAAGTGAGGACACGAACCTTCAATAGTGGATCCCGCCGAGGCTACCTCAGGCAGGTACGTGACTACCGTAATCAGCTCCCTGGTCACTCGCCCTACTCGATCCTCCTCAACTTTGTCAGTGACAGTCGGGATGTGCAGATCTTATGGTGCAAGGTTGATGGGGCATTCGTTAACGTGGTGTGGCATGAATACACAACGGATGTCGTTTTTTTATGATGACTGGCTTTGTGATTTGTCAACAGCTTCCCCTTTAGAAACAACTCTATACCCTAAGCTTGTCATATACCTGATGGGCTCTTGTGAATCGGTATTACTTGCCCGCAGTAATTTCTCATGATATTCGAAGCGCACTCTGAGTCTGCCCTTGTTCTCTTTCAAAAGTCGTTCAGCACCGCGAAGGACGGACAACTCGTTTCCCTGCACACCAATTTTAAGGTTCTGAGCTTTTGTTCCAGGTGGAAAAAAAGAGTCAAGCCTTATCATCGCTACGCTCTGTTCGAAGTCAAGGTCACTTTCGGCAACGTTAAGAATTGCCTGCTTCTTTGAAGCTGCTGAATTATCAGCACGAGATGAAACATATACACTCGATTGACCATCGAATGACTATCCCGACCTGATGGAGGAGTTTATGTGGGATGGTTGTGGTGATGCCCTCGGGTCTCTAAAGAATGAAGCCGACGACCACCTCAAGGATTGTGGGTGGGGCAAGGACGACATAAAGAGGCTTAAAGAAGAGGAGGGAGGCATGCTCCATTTCGATGCGCTCATCTTGGGTGGTTGTAAGTTCTATTGCCTCAGGAAAGAGGGGTGCGAGGATAACAAAATGTAAAGGATACAAAAAAAGTAGAGGTGAGGAACTCTCCTTCAAAGACTTCGAGACGATGGCTCGTGGAGGCGAAAAAACGCAGAAGCAGGTTCAATTTCTCTGCCCCAAAATGAACCACCTATCTGTGGATGAAAAGTTCTCCATGCGCACTCCCAAGGTCACGAAGAAGTTCCGTTTTCTATACAACAAGGGTGTCGTGAGACCTGCCACCGAACAACATGAAATTTGCAGAATGGCTCGCTTGGAATCGTACAAAACCTGGAATCAGATCAGTCTGCATCTGTGGAACAGCTTGGCAACTGCAGAGTGCTTTCACTGATGAAAAGGTGGCTGAAATCCTAAAAGACGGTTTGAACTTGACAATTTTTGACGAGGCGTCACAGATACCTTTACTCGACGCGGCTGCAGTCCTCAGAAATGTGAGCAGAAAAGATGGGCGCATCGTGAGCTGTGGCGATCACAAACAGCTTCCTCCTGTTCGCAAGGGCAAGTATCCAGATCCTCAGAATTTCACTGTCGCTTCTCGTCGACTTGCCCAGCGGATGAACCAATCGAGAAGCGTTCCTGACATGGATGTGACTGGCGTGGTTCCAGAAAATTTCGGTATCGTGGTGAGATACGTTCGACCAGGTCTGCCGCAAGAGGGAAACAGTTTCAGAGGAATCGTGGTGAGCATGAAAGAATACACGGGAACACGGCGGCGTCGAGCTGAATGTCTGCGCGGAGAAGAGGAAGTATTCCGATACGAAGACTTTGCTCCTTTGCTGTCTTACAAGAGATATGACTGGTCTTTACACGAGCACCTTGAAGCCGCTCTCCACCAGGCAAGCAATCCCATAAGCCAGGTGTGTCAACTGGAGGAAAATTTTCGCATGAATAAAAAGCTCGTGCAGTTTCACCAGCGGGAGGACTTGTACACTCCTCGGTATAGAGCTCATCATTCTGTAGCTTCGCGGCGTCTTGAAATTGACTGGCGCAATGAACGCCTCGACGCCCTGGCTCATGCACTGGCAGGAGATGATGTGTCTGGTGTGCACACCCTGCGACGCATTTTGGAACCAGAGAGTGCGACCACAGTAGTCATCTTGCAGAACTTTTCATCCAGGCAGATGGCGAGCCGATCCACAAGCGGCATCGAGCCCAGTCTCGTGGCGGCTCTATCCAGGTTGTTGTTTGAAGCCACTGCCGAGCATGATCGGCACAAGTTTTGGGGAGACTCACTTTTCCTTGTCACGCCACGCAACTTTCAACGCAAAATCATGCGACAAGCCCTAGCTCAATATGATACAGCAGATGGCGATGCGAGCCTTCTCGTCGCCAATGGTTTCCTCCCCGCTGAAAGCTCACCTGCGGAAACTGTGGAGAAGCGGCAAGGCGCCGAGGCAGAAACGGTCATTGTGTGCTATGGCCAGTTGTCACCAGAGGAAGTGACGCGGAACGCTGGGTTTTACTTCGACACGAACCGTTTAAATGTCAGCCTCACCCGAGCGAGACGTAAACGCATCCTCCTTCTGTCTTCTGCGATGCTACGACCAGAAGGGGTCCCCGCTGATGACACCGGGGCGGCCGATGCGTTCTTTTATCTTCAGGATTTCGTTCAGGCTATACGAGAATCACCTGAATGCGGCGAAGTGATTGAAATTGACACTCAGCAGACGGCGTGGTTGAAACATTTGTGTGCTGCTGGTGAGAGCCGTTTAAACAGAGATTCGCGCCGCGATGGTCGACAAGTGAGATCTCGCACTGAAAGACGGGCATAGATTCATTGTGACTCCGCTGGCGGATTATTCGTTGGTATGAAGGGGCGGAAGCGAAGGGTGCGGCACCGGTCGTACGTGTTAGTTGTTACCCCGAGGTTTATTTGTGTTTCAAACCCTATTCCGGATCGTTTCAAGAACATAATTCCGGAATAGCGCGTTCGGCGATGACGATCTTCGCCTTCTCACGGGCTTGAGCAAGGACGGCCAGTTGCGCGGGGGTTCGCTCTTTGCGACCACGGGACATTTAACTTAAGAGGATATTTTATTTAATCGATTGAAGTTTCGTTTTTGCAAAATCGCCCGCGGCGAAGTGATCTCAAATTGTAGTGAATATCTCACCTCTTTCCAGTTATCCCCAACAACATGTATAAAAATCTCATGTGAGCAGAAGAGCAAAAGTCTATCCTCAAGTGTGACACAGTTATGCCTCGCTTTCCATTCGGAGCTGGCATTTTGTCGCTAGTCGGACTAGTATTTCAAAACACCGGACTGATCATTGCACTGAAGATATCGTTGCAACCCGAGGCTGCTCCCTATGCAACCTCCTCAGTCGTGCTAGTCTCCGAGTCGTTGAAGTTGTTACTTTGTTCGCTCGTGGTAATGTCTACTCGATCTGATATGAAGTTTGTCGCTATTTTGACATCTATACGGAGGGAAAGTCTACTTTTTCTCCCATCTTTCCTGTATGTACTGCAAAACAATTTCCTTTTGTACGGAGCAGCGCAAATTCCACCACTCGTGTTCATCGTGTGCACTCAAACCAAAGTGTTAACGACAGCTGCCCTTAGTAGAATCATCCTCGGCACTCGCCTGTCTATGACGCAGCATATTTCGTTATTTTTCCTCACAGCAGGCGTGGTATTGGTACAACAGACAACGAGAGACGGCAAGAGTGAAGGCAAGAGTCACTTCTCAAATGCTTTCGCCTCAAATGGAACTCTGGGCATATGCGCAGTGCTTTTAGCTTCAGTGAGTTCAGGGCTGGCTGGTGTCGTGCTGGAAAAGATTTATAAGGAAGTATCAACAGGTTCAGACGTAATTATTCATGATGTATGGACTAGGAACGTTCAACTGAGCGTCATTTCTCTTCCATTTGCCATGTCTGGTATTCTGATACGAGATATGGACTCCTTCTTCAAAGAAAGAGGTATTTTTAGAGGATATAACTCTGTTGTGTGGTGCATAATAGGTTTGCAAGCATCAGGAGGTATATTTATCGCTTTCGTGATGAAGTATACAGACAACATAGTGAAGTGTTTGGCATTAAGTGTATCAGTTTGTCTTTGTGCTGTGTATTCATTCGCTTCGAATGACGTCGACTGGTCACCACAGTTGATGGCTGGAGTATTGATTGTTGTTTCCTCTGTAAGTGCATATTCATTCGGAGAGTCGAAAACCAGTGTTCCATTATCGCAGAAGGCGTGACTTCTCCAGGTTTTCGAATACCTCCAAGTAACTCACCTTTGCCTCAAAAAGAAGTTGTGTGGACTTGGACATATTCGTGTTTCTCGTCGCGCGTTTGACGATATGTAGAAGTGCACCGCTCTGTGTTTCCGCTTGATTTGTTTCGATTTAAAGGTCATGCACCCCTGATTACTCCCAAATCGACGGATTGTGATATGTATCTATGGTCAAATAGTATGAAGATCCCGCATCTCGCCGCCATCACCATGCACCTCTCCCTTAATGAATCATTCGCATCGTCTCGCCGTCGCCGCGACCATTCTCGCCAGTTCGTGAAAGGATCACTCGTGGCCTTCCTCCGCCGCCGCTGCGGCGAGGCGCTCTCCCTGCACGGCGCAAAGGGACGCGAGTCGACCGAACAGGATGAGATCATCCTTGGCTGTTGCGTTTTTAGCAAGCGCCTTACCGATGGCGACGTCAGCGATGCGTCGCCACGAAATCGGGTGCCTTGACGTCCTCCGGCATGGCGTAGAAAGCTCGCGCGAGCTGCGGGAACCCGATGAGCCGCAGCACTCAGCGCCTCGTTTGCGTTTCCTTGCCTCGCCTTCTCGCTTCTGGTGACCGTCTCCTACGGGGGGCACACTTCAAGGACGAGGTTGTCCAGAGCATCGGGAGACATTTTGGCGCTGTGCTTGCGTTCGACGGCCTTGCGATCCTCTTTCTGCAAGAGGCAAAGCTCCTCGACGACGGCCTTGAAGAGCTCGTGCGCTTCCTTCACCGAGATCGCGCGAAATCAACAGCCACGTCTTCGCCGACGAGGTCAAGCGAAGTAAGCACGGTGTTGGCTCTCACGGCGGCATCTTCGTCCCCCGATATCAAACGAAGCACACGACTGACGTTCTTCGACTTCCACTTCTTGCCGTCGAAGAGCGTGTCGTCCCGACCGGCATCGACGACGTCCTAGTCGATTTCTACGCCGACGGTCGCGCTTCACCTTGCCCGCGCCAGGGACTGCGACGCGTCCGCCGCATCGAAGGTCCGAACCGCCACGAGCCCGGTCTCATCCGTTGTGGTATCGGTTTGCGGGCGTGTCGCCGCCAAGAACATCCTCATCGACTGCACTTGCTCTTGGGTGAGGCCCTGGCTCTACGCGAACCCCGCCGGGATATCAACCAGCATGCCGATTCGCGTCCCCGCCGAGGCGGAAGCGGTGCCGCCGCGCGCACATCGCCAGCGATTCCAGGAGCGCGCGCGTCGCTGCCATGTCTAGCGCCGCGTGCGTGTCCCCCGGTGAGAGTGGTTACCGTCGCTGCATACACTTCCGAAGGATGAGGAGCAGTGCTCGGAATGACGCTAAACTGATAGGCGCGGGCATCCAACTTCTTCATGTACGCGGCGACTAACGCGTGATCCAACTCGTCCTTCTGTTTTCTCGCGCCATGGAGTACCGCTTGTATTTCTGGATGACGGTCGCGCTTTTGGCCTCCACGATGAGCTTTAACCTTCTTCAAGTCCAATTAGACTTCTCCACAGGGGGCTGGTTTTGCGCACCCGCGAAGCCGCCCTGGAGGATGCGCAGGAAGTCCATGTAAGTTTTCCCCGCTTGCGGCCATTGCCGCTCATGTTCGCAGACTGCGCGCCCAACATGGTGTTACCTGGAAGTGAAACGCGTGAGAACGCGGTGGTCAGGGGACGATACCGGGCGGAATCTCTCATCGCGAGTAGAGTGCACGTGCGAATCGTAAGGAAGCCAGGGGGACGAAACACACACCGAAACGCGGGACCGCCGCCTCTGGTGGAGGCAACGGAAGGAGCGGTCATCGGGATGCCGCAGCCAAACGTGTCCCTCTTCTTGAACGCTACGTGTTCGTGCTCAACACAGACCTTGAGGTTCTGCTTGTTGTGCTTGCACTTGCCCTCGTTGATGTCGTGCACGCACCCTTCGTCATTGAGACAAAGCTCGAGCGCCTTCTCGTAGTGCTGGAACTTGCACTCCTCCGCGCTTTTGAAGGCTCGGAAGCCAGTCTTGGTCACAAAGATGTTGCTGATTGTTTCCCAACGAGGCTCCCTCGCGGCTTTTTCTGCCCCGGTCGCCTCACGACCCTGGCCGGCCCCACCGAAAGTCAGCGCTGCACCTCCGCGCGCGATCTGCCCCATGCCCTGAAGGGGGAACGGGGCACCGCCCGTCGCCGGAGACGCCTGCTGCGCGAGCTCCTCAAAGAATGTCCCGGCCGCCATCTTGTTGAAAACTTTGGTCACGCCACCCTCATCGATAGAGAACGCTTCGCTCATAACGCCACGCGCGAACGCGCATGGCGCCGCAGACAAGTGAAAAAAGGAGGGGAAATGCGTCTTCATACGCGTAAACTGCGAGACGCGCGAGATCGCAGCGGCGTGTTTAAAAAACGAGCGGCAAAGTCGAAACAGCAGTGCTTTGTTGGTTCGTGTACACAGAATGGGTTCTCTTTACGCTCACCTCTTCCCAGGCCGGTGCCTTGGAGAGTGGGATTTGTATATATTATGACAGTAGTAGACTTCACGAAGAAAGCGGAAATCCTTGCGGTCTGTCCTTGGTGTCAAACGTATATGTGGATCAAATAGGTTTAATATATGATCTTCTTGAACAAGACATTTTTGCCATCTGCAAACTTCCTCACCTCATGGATCGGCGATGCTCGTAATGATACACCATCTCCCGCAGCAGTGTTTGAAAACTGATCCAGCTCATAGCCGTAATTTGTTAGCTTCATGAGCACACTCTCGAGGCGGCTCTCACCCCTGTCACTCAACCCACCTGCGTCACCCATCAAGGAAGACACCAACTCCATGAAAATATATCTCGGAGCAAAAGAAGATTGAAAAAATTGGTTGCCTCCCTCCATAACTGAGTACTCAAAACCCTCTACGTCTACTTTCATGACGTCAACATGATCTACGTGTCCGAAGTATCCCGTTTCGAGAGCAAGATCAAGTGTGGTGGTGTTCATCCATCCCAGGGGGGCATATCCCTTCTCGATGAATTGCGAACGAGAGTTGCCGTCACATACTGAGTGAGTATCTCCTACATTTATCGTTCGTTGCTGAAATAGCTCACATTGTCGTGGTTTGAAATCCAGACCGACGTTGAAAACTTTCAATCGTTTTGCGATACTTTCGTCCAACTTTTGCCTCGAAGAACAGATAAGTCCTAGGTTACTTCGAAAGGGTTCAAAGGACAAAACCGAAAATCCTAGATTTACCGCAGTCAACGAGTACCAGCCTATGTTCGCTCCGACGTCCATAAAAACACGATTCTCACATTGAGATGAATCACAACTCATAAGATTCATCAACACTTGCGTATCGCGCATCTCCCACGATCCACTAGCCTTGATGCTACCAGATACGATGTCTTTTACCGAATCATGATCATAAATGAACATGTCAAACTCGGTACCTGACACCTTTGCGCGTACCAACTTTCCCTCTTCAGGTGTCGGATATAGATTGTCTGCGCAAGCATCTAGAAAGTGATGCTGGGAAGTGCGCGAACGGCCAACGACAGTGTTTACATTGTGATTTGAGATCCCTCCACTATCTTCGGCAATGCTTACGCCATGCGCAATCTGCTCCGGAACAGTGTTACCTGGAGAGTTTGAAATGCTACACAAAAAGCCGGTTCCATGAACTATCTCCTTCACAGAGATGGCACATACCAGTAGCAAGACGAGTGAGAGCAATCTCTTAAGTTTACGCATTCTGGAGAAACAGAGGTTGGAGAGTAACACGTGAGTTCCTGATACGCTCTCCTACTGCGCTACTGGTTGGATATCCGCCCACAAGCCCAAAATTTGGCCTCATAACTTTTGTATTTGACAACTTTCGTTGGTGATATCCACTCGCTCACTCACAGAGCAAGTTCGAAAGAGGGCACCGAAAAAACTTCGTCGTAATGGTTCCCTATTAATGAAATTTCCACGATTTCACTAGGTCAATTTTATGGCGATTATTAGGCCGCCGGTCGTTCTTTCCGAAAATCCTGTTTTGATCTAGTGGAAGGCCCGACTCGTGGAGAACCCGAAGCGCGAGGTGTGTCGCGCTTCGGGAGCAAAATTGCTCTTTCCTATTTTGTGTAGATCGGCCCAGACACAAGTGGATGGCACCGTTCCGCCTTCAAATCGCACAGTTTTCTGCGCTCGTCCTGGCGAGTGCCGTATTCATATCAAGCTCACTTCGAGGGACAAACAACTTATGGAGTGTCGTCTCAAGAGAACAAAACACACAAACTGATATCGAAACAAAAGAGACTCTGTGTAAAGAAATTGTTGACAGTTACCTTGATCATGCGCGCCTGACAAGGATTCTTTCACTCACGCAGGCTCGCGACCCGTTTGACAACAACTTTCCGCTGCCAAGTCCATCTCTCAAGCCGCTTCCTCGCTGTGAAGGTAAACAAATTGAACAAAGGGAGATTCTGGATGTCTTCCTGTTTGGAGGAGGGGAAGTAGACACGTTAGAAATTCGCTTGTTCGAGCTTACCGATGTGGTGGACAAATTTATCGCGGTAGTATCGAATATCACGCACAGAGGCGAGCCAGCTTTTGATGCATTAAGACCACTGCTTGCAGAAAATGGAAGGCTAGCCAGATTCAGTGACAAAATCGAAGTATTCGAACTGCACCAAAGACTGAACGAGTCCGCAGGAATATTTCAGTTAGAAGCGGAAAAAGGGGTCGCGATCGCCAGAAACTTAACAAGTCGCTATAATGATTCCACACTTGTGATATTTGGACACGTGGACGAGATTCCCGCCCGTGAAGACGTTTGGAGGGTTGCCCACTGTGATGTGAAACTGCCAGGGAACTTCGGGATCTGGTTCCCATATGGAAACATAAAATTTGCCTTTCGCTCGGATTTTCCAGCACGAAGTCGACCCTGGACCCTCGGTGACCCGGGTGTTACTCTAGCCGGCCAGCTCGAAAAGATGCAGCTTCCACGAGGCCGATTTTCGAGTGTCTTAGGCCGAGGTTTTCACGCAACTAGTTACTGTTTTCCCCCTCAAGTCATACTGAAGCAAATGACTGCCACAGAGTACAAAGGTTTTGATTCTGCAACCTTGGAGAAACTCAAGAATGCATCGGACACCTCGGAGGACTGCTCACGAGTGATGCACGAGATAAGGGCTTCGTGCTTACAGGCTCCTCAAACTCTCGGAGCCCGATATCGGAGTATCAGTGAACTGATTAAGTCTGGAGTAGACGAACATGAATTTTACCTTCCGTTCGCCCTGCGTCAAGCTCCAGATAGATATCCTAGCTGGGATCCTGATGGTGCAGCGTTCGATCCTCGTGCTGTTCTGTTCAACTCCTGACAGCAATATCGGTGCAGCGGGAAGGCATGTACCCGGACGCGAACCCGATACCGTATGCACTAAGCTTGGGAAAACAACTCCACAAGTTCTGTCGGAAAAGTCAGATTCGAAAACTTCTCTTCCCCTCGCTGCAGAAGTCACCTCGACAGTGTCCTTGACGAGGCATACGCGAAGCAGGTACTGCACCTGTACAACACCTGACACACGTCGCCAAACCTCGCGGAGCTTTGGGCAATCTAGAGCACTTGCCTCAGCGCGATCTCCGTGAACGACGGTCACGACGACATCAAGCTTTCCCGCGTGAAATCTTGAGTCGTATGCGGTGGAAAGGAGCGCCCCCAGAGTAGTACAGCTTGGTAGGAACGCTCCCGGATTTTTGGAAAGGCAGGAAGAACATTTCGTTCTTTTAGTGTCGTGTGACTTCTAATTAACGGGGGTTGTCCTCCTCCAAGAAAGCTAAACAATCGTTATACGCACGCTCTCAAACGCTCGTGTTCGATCATAGCCAATCTTTGCTTGACTTGCAGGCGAGCTTCAAAGCCACTTAGTCTCCGCTTCATTACGGGAATGATTTCTCAAACCACACGAAAATCCCCACGCCGACCACATGCTGCATTGCAACTGGCTGCTAGAACCACGGAATCAAGCCGTGGGCTCAGATTGGCTGGAGATTCATGACTCCCGCATTCTCGCCGGGGAAAAGCCTGACGTCACCACTCTTGAAAACACAAACAAAAAAACCTTTCTCAGCCTCCTCGTCGGGAATTCGGAGGCTTTCCCCTATCTCGATCGCGTGCGTCAATGGCCGATGGTAGCACTTGAGGTACTCCTCTGGGATCTGCGCGATGCTCGGTGCGTCCCGGCGAAGTACAAGTTGCCAGATCTCAAGCTTGACGAAGCGGAGGGGATCCGAGGGGTGCAGCACCCATGAATCGAGAATCGCGGGAAGGGGCGCAGGTGCGAGCGTCACCAGCGCAGAAGTATGCGCAGCGCGCAGGATGTCGTTGCTATCAGCGCCCATCGACCGTCAACGCAGGGCCACCTGCGTCGAACGCGCGTTCATCTTAGCTATCATCTTCAAGGAATGTTTTACACATTGCCTACCATTACCTACATGCATCGCATCGTTCTCTACTTTACTTTTGTTTGTATTCTCGCGTAGTCACCTGCCTCCCATACGTAATACATCGGAGCCCACTGACTGTTCACTGCTCTAGATGAGATCGCTTCCAGTGACCTCGGGTCTTCTCGGATCCAATGTCTGATGTCTTTACTGGAGTCATTGTATGGCAAAAACCACCGCGCGCCGTGCTTCGAAAGTTCAGGGTAGCTCGTAGCATTGAGGATCTCGTCCTCGTCTCTCCACTGATTTAGAACTTTATGGTATAGACCGCACGTGTCAAATCCCCACTTTCTCTTCAGGTATGCGAATCGTCCCCGAAAAGGGTGTAACGTGTTCGCCACAAGCTTATTAACATGAGGATCTCTGAAGGTTGCAGACCCTTGCCCACTTTGATGCTTTACGTCGCCGTGTTCCATGAAGGAATTATTTTGGCTATTTGGCGTTGATGGACCGGAAACGTACCCCCCTCTGTAAAACAGCCTGCACCCTACAAGCTGCGCTCGGTACCAGTAGTCACAGTCTTCACAATATGCTGGCCAAAAGTTTTCATCCATCGGACCAATTAGGCGCACCGCGTTCAAAGTGATCCCGAAAGAGCTATAGCCTTCGAAATGAAACATGCAAGCGTTTTCAGTGACAAAAATTTCCTTTGCAGCTTTCAGGCGCCCAGGGACAAAACGCGTGTCATCTCCACTAAAAATTGCGTACTGTATGTTGTCCTTCAACATCGCTTTGATGCCAACGTTGAAGCTCCCCGCATATCCGATATTTTCGTCGCTGGATAGAACAACAAGGTTGCAGATGTAAGGGTTACCGCAGAATCCCTGTTGACTCTGAGTGTTGCAACCTTGATACTTGTTCAACACTCGTTGAGTCGCCTCAGTCTTTGCACCATTTTGGATGATGAAGACGTGCTCGACTGGGAAATCGATTGACAGTAGGTGAAGGTCTAATAAATCTTCCCGTATC
>JACLAB010006525.1_pt1 | contig 13689 bp, 10 predicted proteins | sample 8027921 | NCBI WGS metagenome assembly JACLAB01 (sample SAMN15725117, study PRJNA655200) | protist metagenome | isolation source: fluorescence activated cell sorting (FACS) single amplified genomes of... | place: USA: West Boothbay Harbor, Gulf of Maine | collected 2000-07-19
ACGCCTTCCGTCAGGGGTTTCGGGCTTTTCGCATGGCAGTACACACTCTTTTGCGCCAAGCTGACACACCATCGCTTCAAGTGAGCACAACTGTTCGTCATCAATGAATTCACAAGCACCCAGGTGACGAGTGTTCGGGTTGAAGGAGGCGACGCCAACGTGGCGCTGACCCATTTGGACAGTTACCCGCACAGCGGTAACAATGGGGATGTCCAGCATTTCAGATGATCGGTATAGTTCATCCTCGAACGCACCGAGTTTGCCTGGTGAGGCGGATCGAGAAAGCCTCCAACCTTCACGAGGGTTCTCTTCATACAGTTCAACAAGGTGTACACTGCTTTCTAAGAGAAGCTCTCGAAGGACTGTCTCAAATAAACCACGGCTCATGGTCACAACAGGCAGAGCAGATTCCCCGTGACCGAGATAACGAATTACAGTCGTTGTTTTGAAGAAGTTACGCGCAACGAGGAATGCATCGTCGCCGTGAACTGAGTAAAACTCTTTGCGGTTAAATATTCTAAACACATTTGAAATCGAGGGCAGGGATCGGAAGTATGAGATAAAGCCAGTCCTATCATGCTCTGCTTTTAGTGTTCACAAAGTGGATGCATCATTGCCCGTTAGATCGCCGCATGCAACTCGGATTTCACATGGATTCTAAGAGAGAAAGCTGCGGGAAAAAGCTAACATCTTACCGTTCACGTTCAAGTGATGAACTTTTTCGCGCAAGGTCATGCTGAGATGATCGGTTCCCTGGTTCTATTTTGCGATCAGTGTTGGATTAAGAGCGGATGTGCCCCAAACTAAGGCTTGCGGCGCCGGAATGGTGGTCGAAACTCCGATTTCGCGGTTGTGGGTGTGTGAACGAGTGACGTGCTTCAGATACGTGTGCACCTGCGGACCTGAGAAGTTCCTGAAATGATGGACAAAACCAGTGCAGGGAACAACAAAAAATAAATATCTGTTAAGGTTTTTTTTTAAATCACCGGGCGGGACGAGTCATCCTTGAGTTAATTCTTCCCTTACATATCCTGAAGCGCGCAACGCGCTGACAAGAGCGTTTTTTTCATGAGCAAGATGCGCGCTCATGTAGCCGCTGACGCGCGATTAACAAGCGGTGCGCTGTATCTTTAGGGTCCGCGCCGTGTCTTTAGGGGGTCGGGGTCTGGTTTTCAGGGTTTAGAGTTTAAACAGCCGCGAAGCGGCTCTTCGGCCGCTCCCTTTTGACATCCTGAAGCGTGCCACGCGCTGCCGTGCCAAAAAAAAAACCGCAACACAGATAAAAAATACCTTCGAAGGTAACGTAACATACACGAAAATTCCTGCGGCAATGTTTTTCTTCATCGACTGGCGGTGTAAAATAAGATCTTACAAATAATAGATATATACATATATTACTGTAATTATAATACAAGCAAATATAACTTCATTCATTATGATATGATTCTTATTCCATCGTTGGTTAGTATCTCAGCGGAAATCTTTCCTGGTCCTGTTATCCCACGCGCTAGTCACTCATAACGCTCATGGGCAGGTATCGGATCGGATATTAGCCCGCACCCGGACGTCCTTCGCGGGGCCGACGCGGTGCGACCGCGCCGGCGACGTGCGTTCATTATGATATCATATTTATTATGTTATTATTTGAACGAAACCTTATTTATTAACCTTCGAAGGTAATAAATAATGAAAAATAATGAATACAAGTATCTATCCCTTATCCAGTTATCAAGTGAGATGGATAGATGATGAGTGAGGTTCGTGGACAAGTTTCTATCTACATATATATGCCATACCTTCGTTCGAAGGATAAATATTAGAAGAAGCGCTTTTCTTCGATAAATATTGCCGAGGAAGCAGATTGGAATATCGCCCGGCTTGATCATATTTGGTCGTGACCATTTATAGCATGGGGTTCGGTTTTGTTTGCGCGTCACGTGGTTTGCACCTTTGCGGTGCACACTCGTCACTAGCAGTGAACTTTTCGAAGAAGAGCAATAACCTGCGACGGAAGCTTGGCCTCACGTCTTCAGCAATTCATCGTGAGCTTGGAACGCGTACTTGTGCGGCTCTCGGTGGATCTCCTGGATTGGATCACATTAGCAGCGGTGCGCTCACACCACAAATATACTGCGATGCTCATTTTTGGTGATGTTTGCCCCGCCGCTCTTTGACACTCAAGGTATCTAACCCGACCCCCAGGCGTTGGCCTTCGTGCTGTCGTGAAAGCTGCGTTCAACGAGGCAACTAAGGCTGCTTTGCTGGGCGAAATCGGTGTTGATGTCAATGTCACAGAATGCTCCAATCAAATCATGGGAGACTATCAGGTATTTCGTATTCGTGATTCAATGATTACGCCTCGGTACCGAGTACGCTATTTCATCAGTGCAATAGCGCGATGTCAATCTTTTCTGAGCTAAAACGCCAAGGGAGTACTAGGTTCGCAAGTCCCCGATCTCTGGCTGAAACAATCATCCAGGTTAGCTCTGTCAAGTCTTGTAGAACTTTGTGATGTTCTTGTGCTAAAAATTCCATACCTAGGAACTACCGGACAGCAACGGGCTTTTTGAAGAAGCAAGTGTCGCCGGTCCTGGGTTTATCAACGTTTCGTTTTCCACATCCATACTTGCCAGCCGGGTACAAATGTTGATTCAAGACTCAGGTGGTCTTAGAAAATATTTCTGCGGGCTGGATAACTGACTTTCTTCTCTGATATAGACGGAAAAGCGTCATTCGCACAGTCTGCGAAAAATGCGCTGCCCAAACGGGCAGTGGTTGACTACTCTTCCCCGAATATCGCAAAAGTCAGGGCTAACTCCTCAACAACCTCTTCTCATTGTTTCTCATGAACATGCATAATTTGTGCAGGAAATGCACGTCGGCCACTTGAGAAGCACTATTATTGGTGAAACGATCTGCCGTGCTCTTGAGTCCTTAGGAGTAGACGTCGTACGGTATGTTCATCTCAAATCGACATGTTTTAGGCTCTTATAAATCGGTTTTGCCTCACCTTCAAATCAAATTTCTTAGGTTGAACCATGTTGGTGACTGGGGGACGCAATTTGGTATGCTGCTCACGCATCTGGAAGACAATGCGACTTTCGGTGGATACGAAATCAAAGATCTTCAAGCATTTTATAAAGTTGACCTGTGCTCTCTTCTCTCCCCCTCGGCGCTCACCCTTTTCTTTCAGGAGTCAAAACTTCGCTTTGACAAAGATGAAGAATTCAAGGTTGTCTCACTTTCTTGGGGGAAAATGAAGCTCGTAAACTTTTCAAACATTTCACAGGAGAGATCGCAACTGGCAGTTGTGAAGCTCCAAAGTGGAGACCCTGCAATGACACGCATGTGGAAGGAGATCTGCGAGGTTTATCTCCTCCTAGTGGTTGCGACAACCTCCCTGAGATTTATCATCGTTTTTTCAGATAAGCCGCAAAGAGTTTGAAGACATATACAGAATGCTTGGCATTTCACTCATTGAGAGAGGAGAAAGTTACTATAACGACATAATACCCATTGTTCTCAACGATCTTGTTGATAAGAACATAGCTGTTGAAAACGATGGCGCCCTGTGCATATTTGGAAGTGAGGATGACCCACCGCTGATTTGCAGAAAGAGTGATGGCGGATTTAATTATGCTTCGACTGATTTGGCTGCGATTTGGCAGGTGTGCTTGTTTTGATTTCAGTTGACAACAGATAAATGAGTGCCTTTGTCTACGAACTCTCAGCGAGTGACGAAGTTGAATGCACAATGGGTCATATATGTAACAGATGTCGGGCAGGGCAAGGTTGTGTATCAGTCAATCTCTACTGCCTCGCCGGCATCCTTAAATATTATCTCTACAGCACTTTGAGGCTGTATTTGATGCGGCAGAGAAAGCTGGCTGGCTGACATTGGATGATGTAATTTTGGCATTGCTTGTTTTCAAGGCTTTTAATAACTGTCAACTGTAAAGCAGGAGAAACAAAGCGTTCGTGTAGACCATGTTGGTTTCGGACTTGTCCTGGTATAAACATCTATAGTTTAAGAAAGCACTGAGCTTAATGGTGTTCAAATAGGATGAAAATGGCAAACGATTCAGGACCCGATCGGGAGATACGGTGCCTCTGAAAGCACTACTCCATGAAGCCCAGACAAGATGTTTGAAAACCTTGCAAGCGAGGGGAACTAACCTCGCCGCTGATGATATTGAGGTGTGCAACCAGACTCAACATATATCGCTGAACAACGACATTTACTCTGTATCACAATAATCTTTTGCCGATTGACCTTCATGAAAGGAGGCTGCGCGAATTATGGGTAAACGTGATATCAATTATTGAATTTCTCATCCTCTGATTAGCAATCGACTCAGGCATGGCTGCAATCAAATACTCAGACCTTCAGAATAATCGGTATGTCGTGACTGTGCTAAACCAGTATGTTTCCCGAGCAAGAATCTTACAAAAGTCCTTCATCGGCAGCTTGACAAACTATACATTTTCGTATGACCGCATGCTTGATATGAAGGTCAACATTTTTTTTTTGTACACCTTCGCTCCCAAGACATTGACGCGTACTGTGTTTTGTCCAGGGAAATACGGCAGTGTATTTACTATATACACACGCCCGAGTTTCATCAATTTTATCTCGTTCAGAAGACAAGGTGGGATCAAACAATTTCTAAAAATGTTGGCAGGCTCTCTCAAGAACATCAACACTACGGTTCAGGATCTCAAAAAGTTTGATGTAGATGAAAATGTATTGTTGTCTTGTTACAAGTGTTTGTGATTTTCGTTTTTGAGTTTCCCGGCATTCATTGCAGACTCTAGAAAATGAGAAGGAGAGAGCACTCGCAATAGCCATCCTCAAGCTCCCCGATGCGCTAGATTCCTTAGTTCAAGTAAGCCTACTTGATACTCACTACATCGGAATCTGGAATCTCATCAAGAGCTTGAATTTCAGGAGCTGCTGCCTTCACGCCTTTGTGATTATGCGTACAATCTGTGTGTGTCCTTCAACGAATTTTACAGCTGTTGCAAGGTGAGCTATCGAATGATCTGTGAAACACAGACAAGCTTTTTTTTGTCAAATAAAGGACAAGTGTGAGCAAGTGTGAGCTTCATGTAGGTGATAGGAAGCGATGACGAGACAACACGTCTTATCCTCTGCCAGGGCACTGCGATTTCTTTGAGAAGAGCTTTGCACATTCTTGGCATCGAACCCTTGTATAAATTATGAGGTTGTGATAGCATCCACGTGAAACCAGGCACTGTGAGTACAGTAATGATCATGGCGGGGTCGGTGTTGTCAGACGCAATTGCGTTTTGAAAGAAACTGAAGGCAGAACAGAATATTTCCATCCTTTTGCATTGGAAGTTGAGAAGTGCATGGATGATAGGGGCGCGACAGTGTGATCATTGAAAATACAAGCGTTGTCGAGCGTTTCTGACATTCTTGCATCGCCTTGCTGTTTCTGTACAATACTATGACTACCACATCTCACTTCGCCCCGTAAATCGCATGATGGGCATTTGCCAAGTTGCGAATAAAGAGATGTAATCGCGCGCCGTCAAGATTCTTTGGAGATTCTCCTCTCCTGCATAATGTGTCAAACCATTGCGATTTCCTTGGGAATATTTTCCTCCGGGATGGGGACATACTGTTCAAGAATCTCTCGGAATCTCTCACCAGTCATTGTCTCTGCTTCAAGGAGTTCTTCAACAATGACATCGATAGCCTCCCGGTTGTCTTTAATTTGCTGCAGAGCCACAACGTATGCCTCGTCTGCGATCCGCTTGGTAGCAACATCTATGTCATTAGCAAGTTTTTCAGACATGGCATTTCGTGCCATCATACGCATGATCATATCCCCTCCTTGGGATGATGGATCATTCAAGGCCCAGGGACCAACATCAGACATGCCAAAAGTGGTAACCATTTGTTTCGCCATGTTTGCAACTTGCTGGAGATCACCTGATGCACCCGTCGTGACTTCAGCATGCCCGAAAATGACCTCTTCAGCGGCGCGGCCCCCGAGGGCTCCCACCACGCGAGCAAATATTTGTTGTTTACTAATAAGGGAAGGGTCCTCCCCTGGAATGAACCATGTGAGACCCTTCGCTTGCCCACGAGGAACGAGGGTAACTTTCTGTACAGGATCGTGCCCTGGGGTCAGGGTGCCACATATCGCATGGCCAACTTCATGATACGCGACAAGTGATTTTGCTTTACCATCGGTCATCCGCGTTCCTTCCATCCCTGCGACAATACGGTCGACGGAGTCATCAATCTCAACCAAGCTGATGGCATCCTTGCCTCGACGCCCGGTGAGAATTGCCGCTTCGTTGAGTAAATTCGAAAGATCTGCGCCGGAAAATCCTGGGGTGCGTTTTGCAATCGTTTCAATGTCAATGTCTGCAGTCAGACGTTTGTTCTTAGCGTGAACCTTCAAAATTTCAATGCGCCCTTTGACGTCAGGCACGTCGACAGTGACTTGGCGGTCGAAACGACCAGGGCGGAGAAGCGCAGGGTCAAGGATGTCAGCGCGATTGGTTGCCGCGACAACGATCACACCAGTATTGCCCTCGAAACCATCCATCTCAGTCAGCAGCTGATTGAGGGTCTGCTCACGTTCATCATTGCCCCCGCCAATACCAGTTCCGCGGGACCGACCAACAGCGTCAATCTCATCGACAAAAACGATGCAGGGTGCATTTTCTTTTGCCTTCTTAAATAGATCTCGCACGCGTGAAGCACCAACACCGACAAACATCTCGACAAACTCAGATCCAGATATCGAAAAGAATGGGACACCTGCCTCGCCAGCAATGGCCTTAGCTAGAAGTGTCTTTCCGGTACCAGGAGGTCCAACAAGGAGAACCCCTTTGGGTATTTTGGCACCTACGGAAGTAAACCTTTCCGGCCGCTTCAGAAATTCTACAACTTCCATGAAGTCATTTTTCGCCTCATCGACACCCGCGACATCGTCGAAGGTAACACCAGTGTTGGGCTCCATTTGGAACTTAGCCTTTGATTTCCCGAAGGCCATTGGATTGTTACCCCCAGGACCTCCCATGCCACCAGGCATGCCGCCGCCATTGCCTTGATTGCGACGTGTCAGAAGGAAAAGACCACCGACAAGCAGAAGAGGAAATGCTAGGTTTCCTAAAAGGTTGAGAAACACAGCTGAACCATCTTCAGCGTTTGTGTGTGCTGCGAAATCAATATTCTTTTCGCGGAATTTGCTAAGGAGTTCAGATGAAGTGCCAGGAAGTTGGACACGTACGCGTTGCACACGATTGCCAAGTTCGGGGGAGACTGCCTCGACAATAGCAATAGTGCCGTTTTCGTACAGGTCAACCTTCTTTACTCGGCCCATATCAAGGTACTCCTACAAAGTATTCAGGGAGAGGTTGGGATAAGTCGAAGGTCCTAACGAAGATCTACCTTGGTCCGAGTCTTGGGAGGATGCCTCGTGTGAATTATTTGGCAAGTTGGCGAGGGGTAATACATACCAAGAAGCGAGAGTAAGACATGCGTGAAGAGGCCACACCCTGATCATCTGCCGCCGAGGCAGCGTTTGAGGGTAACCAGGTGGCCGCCTGCAGGGTCAGAAGAGACGTGTCAGCTTAACGTTGCTTAGAAAAGAGCCAGCACATCCGATCCGAAGTTGATATGGAGACAACGGTGTCTTCGATTCTTAACTTACCCCGAGTAAGGCTATCCTTAGAACATCACGCCGCGCAGGAGAAGATATGTCCTCTGAGAGCGCCGCCCTGACTTCCGCTTGATGCTGACTGCCAAACTTCGATGCGGCCGCCACCATTGCAGCGCCGAGCTTGCGTTCGGCCGCGGGGCCGGCATAACGATATACCGCCGAAACGCGAGAGTGTGCATTTGGCGTGAAAGTACGGTGTGCTGCTCCCGAAGCAGCCATTAAGGATGTCATTGTTCGCTGTGCTTCAACCTCCTTTGTGTCGGTGATTTGTGAGGCAAGGAATGACTCAAGATAGACTATTGTTGAGGAAATGACGTGGCACTCTCTGGTGACCGATTTCGCGAGTCGATGAAGAAAAATCCTGCCAGGAATTATTCGGCAAAGACGATCTTACGGGATCCATTGGAAAAACATTGGAAAAACAAATGTTTGTCATAAATTTCGACATCGATCATCAACATCGACATCTCAGAAACGTTGGTTTAGCGTTACATATATTTGAATAAATGTTTACTATTGTTTACTCATACGTGTGAGGCATATATGTAATATAACTCAATTAATTCACATTTGTTAACTTACGAGGGTACATGAATTTTAATTGACATGTTGTATTCGGACTTAATTTCGGGATTTCGGTTTCCTGAGTCACAGACCGTCATAAAATATTAATCAGTCTTAAACTACATCCCACGTAATAAACTCAACTTAATAAGAACTTAAGTCACGTTAGCGCTATTCCAACCCGACTTTTCTTCGCCGCGTGATCGTTATACGTCTTCTGATTGGTCGTCAGTTCGATATTTCTGATACAACGCTGTGCGACGGCTTCCCGTTCTTTGGAGTACGACTGTTCCGCGGCACGTCCTTATCGTTGCGCTTGGCGTGCACGTACGCGTCGTCCTCACTCGCACGCCACTTCTGTACGAAGCACGTCGCAAGCGCGTCTCTCTAGGAGGCGGTGGTCGACGTCGAAGTTGACCGAGCATCGATGAAAACTCAGCTTCAAACCGTAAACTATGTGCACTTCTTCATCGAAGCTGCATCGATCAAATTCTGGACAGTCAAAGGACTTAAGTCCCGAACCAGCCGACCGCGTCATTTCTGAGTCAAAAACCCCGGTCATTCATCAAGGGAGGCACTTAAGCAATCATATTCGGCATATCCGGTCGGCGGGATCCTTTGGAAAAAATGTGCCTACCCACCTGGTATCGTTAATCAAGGTCGAAGGTCTATTTGTCTCTTACATTGTCTCAATTTTCGACATCGTTAACTCAGGAACGTTGATTTAGCGTTACATATAGTTGGTCCCTTCCATTGGACGAAATGAACCAATTTTCTTGAGTCACGTGTTGAACATTTGTGCATGAGTGTTTACTGATACGTGAGGACATTTATGTAATATAACTCGAATCATTCACATTTGATGATTAGACATGTCCATCAGACCAAGCAACCAATAAATAGACGTACGTAGTAGTCGTACCCTCAGTTTCATCATGTTTTAATTAATGCCGATACACCGGGAACGGACCCACGTAATCACGTTTAACACTGTTTGCTCGGTCCCTGGAAGATTTTTATTATTACGATCTAATCGTCGTAACATAGTTTATATCAATCAAATATATACGGGTCGGTGGGACATTATTTGCCATTGAGTTTGAAGTTTTCCAATTAAGTTTTCCGCAGCTCGAGTGTTTTGGTCCAGAAATAATTCTGTCACTTTGCTCATACAAAAAAGTTTGAAAATCGACAGCCTCCACTCTTTCGCTTCGCCATGGCCGAACGACAAAGCAAAAGACTACAGCCAAGTATTCGCGGGAGACCTAAGGGCCCCCGTGCCACTTGTATCAACTTAGATCATGACAGTGAGCGGCGCTGGAAGTGGAAGCGCAACAACCTGCGCGAAACAACCGAGCTGCGCAAACCTTCAAACTTAACGGCAAATGCATTCGTCACAGTGACGTATTCGTATGAAATGGAGTGTGAGGTTTTGCGCAGCTTTTTTCCTACCCATAATGATGGATTAAATCCTGCGGCGGCAGGTTTTTGGCGATTTTTCTTCATTGACTCGTGAAATCAATGTGTCACAATTAGACAATTAAAACACATATTGAATACTCATAGGTAAATCGTGGCAGTTTTGTGTTAGATTTGCCTGAGAACCCCCATGTTTAATATAAAAAAAAACCCCTGCGGGGCTTCGCGCGCGCGGTTCGGCACTTTTGCCTTCGTGTACCAACGTGAAACTCGGTACGCGTCATGCGGGCATCGTCCCTGATCACCCTACCGAGTTTCAGGTTGATGCACGAGGGCAAAAGTGCCGAACCCCAGATGGAACCGATTTGGGCGTCCGTTGGTGACGTGCTCGTGAAATCGGTCTGGTGCGGTTCCTTCAAATTATATTTTCTAAAATCCTCAACGATTGCGGCGCATATGACTTTTTGGTTCGAAACCTAAAATCTCATCATTATTTAATAATATTACGAAGCAGGTAAGCACCACGTACGACGGATAGAGCGAACTTTTATGTGGAAAGGAAATGAACGACGTTTGTAAAAAATAAGTGCGTTTCTCTCAGTTGGCAAAACCCTGGCCGCCAACTGATAAGCCTCACTCTCAGCAGTCTCGACCGCCGCGCGCCGAGTCTAGTGGCACAAGATGGTGCGCATCAGCGTTCTCAACGACACTCTCAAGGTAACAATCGAGACAATCGAGACGATCGACCACCTCTAGAACTTCTGCGTCGCACAGTTCTTGTATTCGGCATTCTAGGGTCTGGAGTTTCACAAAGTCTTTTGCAGGCAATGTACAACGCCGAGAAGCGGGGTAAGCGCCAAGTTCTGGTGCGCCCTGTGTCAAAGGTGGTGATCAAATTTCTTCAGGTTATGCAGAAGCATGGTGCGTGAATCAAACGCTATTTCCTACCGATCCGCTCTTCAAGGTCCGAATTCCTTCTTCACCCCTCTCAGGTTACATCAACGAGTTCGAGTACATCGACGATCACCGGTCTGGCAAGATTGTCGTGGAACTCAACGGGCGTATTAACAAGTGCGGCGTTATCAGGTATGCATGCGTGGCAACGAATATAGACTATCGTGTGTTCGTATATTCCTGTGCTGCCCGAAACTGACTATCTTTTCCCTTCTTCCATTGCAGCCCTCGTTATGACCTGTCACACACTGATGTGGAGGACTGGGTTGGCCGTCTGCTTCCCTCTCGTCTGGTGAGAGATTTGTTTCCTTGTTTCGCTTCAGGGTGACCTCGCCCATCTCCTCGCAAAACGTGCACATTTTTAAACCATCTTTTTGCCTTTCATAGTTTGGTGTGATTGTACTCACCACAGCCAACGGCATCCTTGACCACGAAGAAGCCCGCCGCAAAAAGGTCGGCGGTAAAGTTCTTGGTGAGCCCGGCAATGTATACATCTTGGCACGTCTCTTGCAATAACATGTTCTACGCACGCAGGTTTTTTCTACTAAGATTACGTCAACAGCTCCCGGAACGTACCTAAGCGTTTTCTTGACGCAAGAAAATGTCACATAGCTGTATGTAATCACCGATGGGTTCGCATGAACACTATAAATCTTTACGGTGCTTATGAAATTGCGTGATCATCGCATAAACAGGGCATGCATATTTCAAGTAGTACACTCGTCGACTCGTTCCTTCATAAACAATGTCAGCCACAGTTGGTTCGTTGCCGCTTTCCTCGGCATTCACACTTCTTGCAGCCACTTCGCAGCATCAATCGCGAAATAAGTGAGGGTGAGGTCAGCACCTGCGCGCTTGATAGAAATAAGACTTTCGAGCACAGCATCTTTTTCATTCAGATATCCTGCAGCCGCCGCCGCCTTCAGCATCGAATATTCGCCAGATACTTGATAGGCGCTAATAGGAAGCGCGGAGTTGTCCTTAAGCGCCCGGATAATGTCTAGGTAAGCTCCAGCGGGCTTGACCATCATAATGTCTGCGCCCTCTGCTTCATCAAGGGCAGCCTCTCGAAGGCATTCACGGAAGTTTGCAGGATCCATCTGATACTCCGCCTTATCTTTAGGAATCCGCCATTCTTCAGTGCCTGGGCGAGGGGCGCTAGCGAGCGCGTCTCGGAAAGGACCGTAATATGCAGAGTTATATCTGGAGGGTATGAGTCAGCAAAACAGGTTCGATCGACCCGAGAAAAAAAAAGAATCCAGCAAGGAGAGGCGATAACGTACTTGGCGGTGTAAGACATGATGGCGACATTTGTGAATCCTTCAGCATCGAGTGCATCACGGATGGCGCCGACGCGGCCATCCATCATATCAGAGGGAGAGATCACATCCGCACCGGCGCGTGCTTGCGAAACAGCTTGTTTGCAGAGGTAATAGACAGTCTCATCATTCATAATTACACCGTCAGACCTGACCATCCCGTCATGTCCCATGGTGTTGTATGGATCGAGTGCGACGTCCGTGTAAACTTCAAGATCAGGAAAAGTATCTTTGAGGAGAGAAATGGATCGCTGTGCGAGACCATTTGGATTGAAACTTTCTTCAGCAGTGGCAGACTTCAAATCGTCAGGTGTCTTAGGAAACACCACCACTTGATTTACACCGGCAGCACGTGCCTCGCGAACCTTCTTAATCATACCAGATTTCCAACCAAGGCGCGCTTGGCCAGGCATTGACTTGATAGGTATATCATCTTCCCCGTCGTGAACAAAGATGGGATAGATAAAGTTTGATGGAGATAGTACTGTCTGTGACAAATGGTTCGATCGAATCAGTTCGTTAGGTATTGTGGCCGGATGCAGCGAAGAGTGCGATTTCATGAAGTTGTAAGATCTCTTTGATCGTGGCTCTGCGCACCTCGCGGAAAGCTTCGCGCACGGTCGCGCTGCGTCGGTTTCGGCGTGGTCGCGAGGCCAAGTCTTGGGGCGGAACTACTGGGGCGCCTGCGTCGGACAACGAAGTTATAAACGCCCTTGCTGATGTGAGGCAATATGTGCTGCGGCAGTGAACAAGAAGTACATTGGACGCGTAGGTTGCGTGTTCAAGGGTACTCACCCTCAGGGGCTTTGGGAGGAACGCGTTTAGTTGGAGGGGCGAGATCGACATCCACAGCCTTTGCTCTCGGAGTTATAGAACGCTGGGTGGTCAGTTCACGGTGTTTTACGGGGGTGAGCGCTGATCCAAAGAATGCTGCTGCGATCATAACTTTTCAATAATTGTTTCTGGTAAAGTTTCTAACGGCACGCCGGAGAGGAACGTGCATATGTGCCCTCGACGTTTTGAAGAGATCGTTAGATAACCTTTCCACCAATCAAATATCTTGTGGATCCGATCAGCTCTTTGCTAATGTATTTTATAGAATATATTCGGGACGAAGTACGTAAGTACGAAGTCACGTTAGCACCATATTCCAACCCGGTTTTTTTCGACCGCGTTACTTTTTAAACGTATTCTGATTGGCCCGTCATCGTCTATTCGTCTTCTGATTGGTCGTGAGTTCCATCATTTTCATAAATCGTAGACTAAGTCACCGTGCGATCGCCGTTTCTCACTTTATTTCTGACTACAACGCTGTGCGACGCCTTCCCGTTTTTTGGAGTACGACTGTTCAGCGAGACGTTCTTTTCGATGCATTTAGCGTGCACGCACACGTCGTCCTCACACGCACGCCACTTCCGAGCGAAGCTTCGACGCAAACGCGTTTTCCTACGAGGCGGTGGTCGACGTCGAAGTTGACCGATCATCGATGAAAATTCAGCTTCAAATCTAAACTATGTGCACTTCTTCATCGAAGCTGCATCGATCAAATCGTCTAAAACTTCGTCCCGAACCAGCCGACCGCGTCGTCATTTCTGAGTCATAAATCGTGGGTCATTCGTCCACAGGGAGGCACTTACGCAATCTTAGATCAGAATATCCATAATAAAAAGGATCATACAGTATATACATTTATATTTCCCGTAAGCCATTGTAATCATCGATTAGAACTT
>JACLAB010010649.1_pt1 | contig 13689 bp, 19 predicted proteins | sample 8027921 | NCBI WGS metagenome assembly JACLAB01 (sample SAMN15725117, study PRJNA655200) | protist metagenome | isolation source: fluorescence activated cell sorting (FACS) single amplified genomes of... | place: USA: West Boothbay Harbor, Gulf of Maine | collected 2000-07-19
AAGCAGCGCAGAGCATGATAAAACGCACCTTGTACGCAGGTGAGTTTTTTATTTGAAGAAATACCCACGCTCATCACACTCATCACACACTCTTAATTCTCATATTGACCACACGTTCCATCTTTCTCTGCAGGCGAGATTTTGTTTTCGAAAGGTGACAAAGCCGAAAAGCTTTATTTAATAGTATCTGGAGAGATGTTACTCGATGTATCTGATTCCGCTGGTCAATCACTTCCGAAGTCCGGTGATAATGCTGGAGATCATTCAGAGCCGTTCATCAACTCCCCTTCCGAACGTTGTTTCCATATATCAGGTGGCAGCATGTTAGGAGATGAGGGCATATTAGGTGAGTGGCCACTATCTTCAGAGGACCATTGCTCTATGCCACGAATATTGACGTGCTATAGATGTATTGGTGGACTTCAGATGGTAATTTCTCTGTAGCATGACCATTTTACACAATCGTCACACTCATATGGACGTGCTATATATGTACCATGACTATTGCACGCAATCATACTCATATTGATCGAATATTCACGGATTTGCACTAGGATTCGATGCGAAGTGCTCTAGTACTGCCGCAGTGGTGAGTGAGGTGGCCGTGGTGTTTGAGGCAGCAGGATTTGCTCGAAAGTTCCTAGTAGATCGGGTTAAAGCTATGAGATATGCGGCCCTTGCCTATAAAGAACTGCCCAGATGGACAGTCCCAATCGGAGAAGCTGAAACGAATAATTTATATGGAAATCTCAACTCCCTACGGAAAGTTGTAGCGCAATGCCACCCCTGGCGTGGTACAGCAGAAAACTGGAACATTAAAGACGAAGACTTGCACGGGCCCCACTTCAAGACCATTCGTCCGATCGTCGCGGAAATCCGCAAGGTAAGTGTTGTAAAGCGTATATCTAGAAAGCTAAGTATAAGTCCTTCGCTACACTATCACCATTGTATTCATATCCTCCTAATATCAACCCCTCTATTTTTATCTACCTTAGGAGAAAGCGGCCGCTAATAAGACCAAGCAGAAAGATATTGGGAAAGATGCACAGGCCGAGAAGATGAAGGCAATGGAGAAGAACAGGAAGCTCGCCGAAAAGAAGAAAAAGAAGAAGTCAAGGCGTGATAGCACGCTAAGCAAACATACTGCATCTTCTAAGAATTCTACTGTCGTTGTAGCCGATGTTGCGGACAGTGGACTCAATCTGAAACGGCTGACTGTAGTTGCACTAGGTGTAGCTAGACAGCATAATGCAGCTAGCAAGAAGGTATTATCGGAAAGCGTGAGGTTACACGCAAGGGTGAACATCTTGCAAGACCAGCTGCTCCGAGAGGATAGGATGGAGAAACTGTACGAGGAAGAGGAGCAGCGAGCAGAGGTACATGTCTGTGTGATTGTGAACTTTATAGATGGCAATATCTCTACACCGTCAGTATCACAAGCAATACTGAATTATTTATGTGAAAGATATCGTTTAGCTCTATCACATCCTAGGAATCGTGATCATACAGCCAAATATCATACCAATAACAACCTAACACCCTTGGCCTCTCTATCTGCAAAGGGGGAGTCGCAAAAAGAGTGTGCTTCCAGCCAGGTCGCCACCACTCCGTATGGGCACCGAGAGGGTAGCAGCGATCTTGACAATCCTACTGGTAATCCTACTGGTAATCCTCATGGTACTGATGGTATACATGGCAATGCCCCCAGCCCAGGCAGTATGGTTACGCACCATCCGCACGACCAGTTTAACAAATTTAAAGTAGATGTAGATGCATCGCACATGAAAGCACAGGCTCGTAGGGTGGGAGTAAGAAACGTGACAAAAAAACTTCGAGCTTCGTTGCGCATGTACCAGGACAGGCAAGAAGAGTACCAGGAGGAAGAAAAGGGAGAAGAAAGCGAGCATCTGAGGATATCCGAAGCCGAGGGAATCATATCCATGTTCAAATCTGCCGCTGCCGGAGCCGTAGGCAGTGAAGAGATGCGTGTATCATTTCAAGAAGGGGATGGTATGTGACATGCCGAATTTTAGAGGATTGTGTCTTTACACCACACCAACCCTACTGCATCAAGATATCCGTCACGCTAATCGTGACCCTCAAACGTTATCATTTTCAGATGCTGAGGATGCTGACTTGTCTGTTACTGAAGAGTCAGATGCGTCGTTTCAAGACAATGAAGATGTGGTTCCAAGACCTGGAGAAACGAAAGAAGAGCAAATCGCACGTAAGATGTACGTGTATCGGTGTATTAGCGAAGATTAGACGTCTATGCTATGAGAATGCAACTCATCTATCGCACTACCTCACAATAATGATGCTCCATCACTGGCATCTATATCACTTTTCCATCATTTTCCACCACAGGTACGACTTGAAACGATCTCGTATTCTGCCTTATTTGGAACACATAGATATCGCACGTTCAGAAGAGATGGAGAGGGTGCTGGCCACTGAGGGAGGAAGGGCAGCAATGAGGGCATCCAAAAAAGCGTTTACTACTACAGAAGTTGAGGTTCAGGTGATGGACGATTTCAAGCCAAGCGACGCTGATGCCACCAATCACACCCTCCCACTGGAGAGTTTTGGACAGGTACAACAGAATATCCAGCAGGAGGTCGTCATAAGGGATCCACTTACATGTACAGTACGTGCGCTATATTGGCGAACTGTAGAGGACTTTATCTCTATTTCACTAGTACTATATTCGATACTAAATGATTCATTTGGTTCTAACTTATGTGTGAATATTATGAATCAGCATGCCAATAATCACCCCTAAACATCCATCGTACGTCATCATTCTACTCCTGCCTGCAGGTACCTTCCATGGTGAATGAAGAGAACTGGCGCCCACCGTCCTCCTCCTCCCTGGGTGGCTGCAACGAGCTTGGCGAGATCCTGGCCAGCACGTTCAGTAGGCCGACCACGAGAGAAAGAGAATTGGGAAAAAAAAATTCCCCACCAAAATCTCTCTGGAAGGAAAAAGACTGGGACTATCTTTTGCCAAGAGGGGTTCCGCAAGATGAAAAAAAGGAAAAAAAACGTACATATAATGCACTCGCTAATTTACAGTCGCTGCAATTCCAGCTCGACGATAAACATTATCGTACGCACGCGGAGCGAATGGAGCACGTAGAATCCAGCGGTTACGGGCAGAAACACATCGAAGCGGAGGCCAAGAAGGAGTTAGGTGTGTATGCGTAGAAGTGATTTTAAGCGGGCTTTACCTCTGTGGCATTAGCATTGCACTCACAATGCCTCTCAAACCTTTTTTTGATCAAACCTTTTTTTTTGATCATAGGCATGACAATAGCTGAAGCCAAGGACATCGCAGAATTTGTAAGAGTTGCACCACCCACTACCACCCGCAGAATCCAGCTGAGTGAAGCTATGGAAGCCATGCTCAACCCTATTACGTTCTCCTCGGGGCAGTCGGAAAAAAAGAAGAAAGGGGCCGTGTACGTGATATAGATTTTATAGATGGCAGATTATGTTTGCATATCTCTCCATATCAGCATTTACGATGAGGTTAACTAATTCGTTTTCATACCCCTACGTATGCGTACATGTACACATCCTACATGCAATGCAGATACGAGCAGAACGTAGACCCAGCTCCGCTCGCGATGAGGGGTGGGGATGCAGTTCTGCCGGATCACGGCAGTTTGCGGTTCGCAGATCTAGAAGGTGAGTTCAGCAAGTGATAAGATTTTAGAGGGCTTTATCTCTTAACCATGACTATATCGTAGAACACTCGGTAGCGTTGAAAGCTGTGACACAGCTCTATCACATTATGTGACGTGCGATAGATGCGGAAGTTGTGAGCTCTATGCCATGTAGGAGTGATAAACATGACATAAAACCACCATTCTCATGTCAGCATCTGTATTACATCTTGGTCTAGCATCACATGGCTTTTTAAATGCCTTGATGGACAAGGATTTCGCAAAGAGAAAAAATTTCCTTCAACGTAATGGATGGAACACTCGCGCTATGAAACTTAGCAACAACAGTACGAAAACCCAGGGGGATGGATCAGCGTGGTTTAAAAAGCAAGTGGCAGCGATGGGATTCGCGGATGCGGGCAGTGATTCGAATAATAATAATTTGACAAAAGTCAGGAGCCTGCACTCGGGAAACGAGGAAGATGACGAGGGCGATAATATACATGGTAGCATGACCGCGCATAGCACAGATATAGACCCAAAAACCATCCGATCGCCCCGCAAATTTCGGACATATCAACGTATACAGATGCAGAGACAGAGGGAAGCTTCGACGAGGAGGTCTGACAGTCTCGGCTCATCTGGTACGTATATGCAGTAAATGCATGACAAGACTTTTGAGGGCTGTATCTCTATGTCATCACTGTTGACGTGCGGTTGTTATTCAGAGGGCTGGATCCATATACCATTAGCATCATACTGATATCATATACAATGCTGAGTGACTCATGTGAAAGGCGTTGCTTAGTTCTACCAAATCCTTTTTTTTGAGCACCGTAGTGCAATCACTATACTAATTATTCCCTTCGACCATCATGCTCATGTAGAAACACAAGACAATGAAAACGTACAATCAGTACTAGAACAGGGCTTAGGGTCTGTGCAGATAGAGGGCCTGCCGAAACTCGATGATAATACTCCACAACACGAAGAAAAGGACAGCCATGTTAACCCTGACCACGTCGCGGGTGGTGCAGATGCGGGGCACGATGGAACTGTAGGTTGCACTATTGGTGACAATAACGGCACTATTCGGGACGCTAAGGATGGCACTATTGACGCCACGAATCTCATGCTTTCACCCGCAAAAAGTTTGGCGCGCATCGAATCCTTCATGTCAACGGCTACTAGCGATGTGGGCTCTGATCACGACCGGCGCAGCGACCCTGGGGATTGTATGCTAAACGTACGGGAGGAAGATAAGAGTATAACTAAAACAGCTCTCGTCTCAGCTGCTTCTCCAGCTCAGTCCCCGTCCAAGGGCGGTAGAAAAAAGAAGGAGGAGAGGGAGGAGGACTACCACATCTTGAAGAAGCCTTCAGTAGGTTTGTTAAAGTACCAGCAGGCATTGATAGGCGAGTATGAGGCCCGGCCGCTACTCGAAGGCAAGAAACACAATTGTATAGGCAGCAAGTTCAAGTTGCCTCCTGCTAGCGTATCACCAACCGAGGACGTCCCGGGCCAGGTGCGTGACGTGATGAGTTCTACAGGAGTACATCTATATACCATTGGCGTTATGTCATTGATGTGTGCTTTATGTTAAAGGTCTCGTCTTATCTTGAACCACCGGAACTATAGATTTAGTATTTAAACAAGTCCGTTGAATACAATAACAAATTGATAACGCCTTCAAAACACATACAGCAGAATGAGGTGGATGTCCTTCAGACTGGTTACCGCAGGTTTGTGGTAAAGATTTTTATTGAAGACTTAGTGGCACATTAAAATGGTTTGCTTTAGTTTTACCTTAAGCATGAGTATCGTAACCATTCCACCAATTTATCATACTTCATCGCCCCTCTACCCATTGTACTCATATCGACCCCTACATCCCATCATACTTCATCGCCCCCCTACCCACCGTACTCAAATCGACAATTACAATTGATCGGCTATCGCAGTAGCGAGCTCCTTGGTAGCAAGAAAAAAGCCTTAGCGCTGCTTACATGCCTAGTGCCTGATGACTTACCTGTTGAAGTGGCAATGGACAAGACTCGCAGGGAGCAGAAAAAAATCCGGTACGCGCCTTTTTTTTATGTAGTTTATAGCACGTATCGTGTCACCCCTACCACAGTCTAATGTATTATGTTCATTTATGTTCTTTTCACGTCAGTCAGTGATCGTGCTAACCCTACCCGCAAACACCCCTCATCAACCACTAATATCACAATATCACGATAGAGAACGAATGATGAACGATGCTGCCCATGAAGTTAAGAAAACTTATGCATCGCTAAATGGCGCATCAACCGATGGATCCTCCAATAGCAGAGCCAGCGCCATGATGCAGCTGGGTCGTCGTGCACTGTCGGTACCTCCCGATCCTGCGCGAGATGAAACCAAGTTCTGGCAGGATTTCAGTGTGAAGGTTACAGTTGCAAGCCACCGAGGCGCACAGAAGACCTTACCCGTGCTGTCTATGGCCGCCACAGACCCGTTTAAGAAGCAGCCTAAAAAGAGCTCTCTGAAGTACGTGACGTGCTATACATGAGTGGAATGCTTGTAGAGGGCTGTATCTTTACGCCATTAAGATGTGCTATATTCAGTACTGCATATGAAATGCCTTATCTAGCACTACCACGTCCTTGAGTATCCGGAACGCCAAGTACATACATTATACTAACAATGATCCGAAAACATCACCTTTATCGCACGTCAGGTACGGTTCGGGTAACCTTGATGGCGGCATGGGTTACGATGAGGTTGAGTTTAAGTCATTCAGTAGTTATCTGGATGTGTATCAGACCAACTACGTTAAGCCCAGAAGGGGGAGGAAGTAGCGAAGTAAATGATATTATTATTCTGTCAGCGTTTATATATACATCAGTTTAAATGGATGGAATTTCTAAATGTATCATTCTTGTTTTATGGTAAGTATACAATGGTTGATTATTTGTTTGATTTCTGTCCAGGCTTGGGCTTGCCCCACGATATGGGGATGTACTTGTATTTCCACATGTGCTCCAACTGTCTCTTCATTGTGATGAAGAATAGGACGAAGAAATACAGTAGTAATATGGGCCAATATACGGGTATGTCTACTATTCCGAAAAATGTCAAAAAGAAAGAAATCACTACTGCTCTGGTACAAGAGTACCAAAATCGGAATTCTGGCAAGCGGCGAGCGAATGGGCGATACTCCTCTCCAGCCTTAGTAGGCAGCCCACCCGAGAGCTCCCCTCCTTCCTCACTCTCGGGATCAAATTGTGGGGAAATGAACTCTATGAGTTGATTCAGCAAGAAAATACCCAGAGCATACGTTACCACAAAAAAAGCCTCTAATGTGAACACGCGGATGAAGTATAATAAAAGACAGACTGCGAAGCCTATCCATCTGTACAAAATATGAGGCGAACTTTTATCAAGCAAATACTGGAACTTCCTCGCCCACTCATCAGCAAATTGACCACGAGATGAAATACCACCTTCTCCTTCTTCCAGCATTTTATACTCTCAAGTCGAGAAGTTTCTTGCAAAAGAACACTGGCTTCTGAGATTTCGAAGGCGCGATGATTATGGAACGTTTTAGATGACGTGCGAAGTCCCCCCTAAAACCATGGTGCTCGATAAACTTTTATGGCAGGTGATCGGCAGCGCCCAAGTCCAACAGAAGACATTGAAGCCTTCCTCAAATGTGTGAAGCCCAGCGAGTTTTAGTGTCTAAGAGGGTTAGGGTATCTATTTTCCCCCCGTTCTGCACCCTCGGGGCCGTCTGACTCTACCTATCTGCTGCAGCGGCTGCAGGACGATGGTGGTGTGTTGAAGGCATTGCCAAAAATGGTGCCAAACTAGTACAGGCAGTGGCGTGTACTAAGGTTCCCAAGATAACCTTGGTGGTGGGAGGCTCTTACGGCGCCGGTAATTACGGCACGTGCGGCAGAGCCTACAGCCCCAATTTTATGTATCTTTGGCCCAATGCGCGCACATCCGTCATGGGTGGCGAGCAGGCCGCCAACGTGCAGCACGAGAACCTTGAACGTGCGGGCAAAGAGTGGAGCGAGGAGGACGAGGCCGCGTTCAAGCAGCCCATCCTGGACAAGTAAGTGAATAGGAGTGAACCTGGGATGGCTTTATCTATTCTTCGAGTATTGTATTTAGTACTGAGTGGTTCATATGATAGGTGTGGTTTAGTTCTATCACATCTTGGAGTATCATGACCACACTTCAACTTCATACTTATAATGACTTCTAAACATCACTACCGCACGTCATCGACATCACCCCAACTGCAATACTTACAATGATTCCTAAACATTACCATTATCAGGTACGACAAGGAGTCTCATGCATACTACTCTTCCGCACGTCTGTGGGACGACGGAGTGATTGATCTTGCCGACACTCGCGCGGTGCTTGGGATGTCCTTTGCCGCCACCATGGGCTACAACGACGGATCTAAGGACACCAAGTTCGGTGTCGAAAGAAAGAGAGAGTAATACTATCGTGATCAGGATTTCGTTTCATTTTCTTCTGGGTAGAATCCTTTTCTGAATGGGGATTTCTTTTTGGAATATGGCGACTATACGGCAGTCTTTACAGATTACAAATTTCCTTGAAAATGGTCATTCTCCTCTAATACACCACATCGCACAAGTGAACCTTCCGGAGACTATACCAGATCATCAGTCTCGTGATGACATCCACAGGCGCGAACTATTGTGAATTCCCTTATGCCCGCCAATGCATATGATCCATTTCCATATTATCGCCGGAATAGCCTTTTCTTGGCAATGACTTAAATGCGTAGGGATTAAGCATGATAGAATTAACATATTAAATATTAACCATTATAATGTAAAACATAACAGTGTGGCTTGCATCTCTGCGCAACACATCCTATGGGACTACTGATGGCTCGAAGGTGGTTGATGTGCGCATAGATTTACCGTGTACACGCGAGAAATTGATTGTGCGGGAGAGGGACAGATATGTGAAGATGCACATGGGATGTGGGTAGAGGTGTAATATGCGTAGATGCGTAAAAGCGAATGTATTTATTTATCTATCTACAAATATTTATGATATGATTCATCGTAAAGCTTATTTAGTTGGGATTCCTCAATACGATGATCACACTATCGCCCCTCAAAAACATTTTACTAATATATCTATCCTTGTTGATAGGCTTCGCCTTCGCCTTCCCTTTGCCAGTTTTGGGTGCCTCTGTCCACATTTCCTTTACATTCTCCAGCACCATATTGCAATGCCTGTCGAACGCCTTCACCCTAGCCAGTAGCTTGTGGTTGTTGCGACAATTGATCAACACTTGTGTGTTCTGCTTCACGCTCTGCATTAGCACGGACAGTGGACCCGTCTCGAACTCTTTCTTCTCGTCCTTCTCCTCCGTCTTCGCGTAAAAATCGTCTTGCCAGGATGCCATTTTCTATATGATAAGCTATATATAATTGCAAAATATCAGTGCAGTCTTATTTAAACAATAATACGACCGTGAGAACTCTTTTTTCCCAATGGTGCCTTCGCTTGCTGAGAACGTGTGGTAGATATATATATGGCACGTTACTGAAAAATGACATCCACCTAAGAGAAGAATTCACATCAAGGAAGAATATGATTCAAAGTCTTATAGTTATCGTTGTTATTTTTGCCTTCGCCAATTTAATGCCTTGTGAGGCTAAGTCCGACGCGGCGATATTTGGCACATATAGTGACCCCAACCATCCTTCGTGTCCTCGATTGTTCTTGCCCGCTTTGAACAGCACATCCAACGTCGATGCCAATGTGTTTGGAAAGGACTCAACCGATGGAGAAGGGGCTTCATGCGGAGAGGGAAAAGATGAGGATTGGGGCCCCTGTCCGGCCATGATCAATGGTGATAAGCTAGTTGTGGATTTAAGCAGCAAAGGTGGACCCTCTGACCTGCAAGGCACATATGCCAACAACAGAATAACGTGGAGTGATGGAAACTATTGGGAGAAAGAAAAGAAGTAGACTCAAAACATCTTCAAAATGTATTAAATATAATATCAACTAGGCATCAAATAAACCATTCAATCTCACATCACAATTCAACCATTTCTATTTCTTTTTACACTTTGAAAATCGTAAAGTGAAAATCTTGCCCAACGATGTCATATATATGAGAGGCATATGCCCCTACTTGTCGTATACGGCAAGCGCATCCATGCCCCGTATCGCGTGCTGGTACTGCACGTCCCACGAATCAAAGCCGATACCCCTTTCTACCTTCCAGTTCCACAAAAACCAGCCGGACGTGCGATCGAAGGAACGTACCGCGGCATTTACGAAAGGCTGACCTACTTGCATGACAGTGCCAGTTGACATGCACCACTCCCCCACGATCACTGGGTGGCGGGGCAAGCTGTGGATCAATATTCGCAAAGTTCGGGGGTTGTTGTTAGTGAGTGCAAATCCCATTATTTTTAAGATATGACCGATCTATCAGACCTTTGATATGATCTGCCCAGCACTGAATATATCAATGCCGGTGCGCACTTATAGTAATCTGAAATCAGGACACGTACTATTCGGCGATCATAGTAGCCCAGCCCTGAGCGTCTAACAGATGCTTCGAGTACGACTCCTCGTTGTATCTGGGTGCCTGCCAGTCGTAAATGTGCCAGTCTACCACCACGTTATGAAACTCCGGCTCTAACAGTTCGGTGTTCCACCAGCTGAACCTATGAGAACGGGAAGGTAGCACAGAAGTAAGTGTTACTAGCTCGAAGTGAAAACAAACATGCACCGGAACGAGAAAACGTATGCGAATCACACAGATTCCAACCCTGGTCAGGTCTGTGTGAACCTCTCAACAAAACCGTACGCTGCACACCGTGCCGTAGTATCTATAACACGTACAGATCGGGGTACAACTCATTAAACACCACCAGCGCCTCGTCACTGTGCTGCCTTATGAGTGCATAGCTTTCCTTGTAGAACTGCACTAGCTCCGCATGATGGTCGCTACTCAGGTCTAGAGCAGGCTCATTTAATAATTCGAAACCAACTAGATTTGGCCTTTTCGAGTATCTTTCTGCCATGGCTTCAACCGCTTTCAGTGATAGCTCAACATTAAGCTGTTTGCTCCACTCTGGGGCCTTTTTTTAAAAGTGAGGGGCACATGTGCGTGACAGGGGTTAGTGTAACTGAAAAGAGAACACAACAGAACAAAATTTGCCACAAGGTGAAATCCACACGTGAAAAAAAACAAACATTCCAATCCTGATCAGGTTGACATGAGCCTCCATTTAACCCAAGCTGTAATAAGTAGCACTAACCTTGCTGCATCCGCTGTGATCCTGACCATTCTGCCCTCCAGGCCCACCATGCATGTCTAGTAACACGCTAAGGCCATACCTGCAATCAATGGGACAAACAGGGGGTTTCATCAGTACCAGTGCGACGGCTGTCATATGTTCACATCAGTAATGGTATAGAGGTATAGCCGTGCTCTAAAGATTTAAAGCATCCTAAAAAATTCTGACGCACTTCTCGGCCATGTCGAAGCACCAGTCGATTTTTGCTCTACCCACGGTGAAGTCTCCCGGGGCGAACATCTGGTACCTGCAAGCAGTGGGAAGACGTGCGGTATAGATTAGTGTTGCTGACATCTGGTGCGAACGCAGCGATCACACATCGGCACAGGATAAATCATTTCTCAATTTTATAGAAAAACAAATCCATACCCCGACCTCTTAAGACCAGGTTGGAATGAGGATCCCGCCCGATACGCGCATTTCCGACTATAGCACATACGGGTCGTGTATTATGTTCCAGTAACCAATCGGCACTCGCACGCTATTGTAACCCATCAGCTGCATCTCTGCATTATAGATTCATTTAAAATGTGAAGGGCAATATAATATAATTTCGATCAGAAGGTCAATATTTTTTGTAGAGGTGCATGCGTCCCTCTTATGATCAAGTACTCACCTGCGAAGTCTTCTTCCCTAAGCCAGTGATCGAATCGTTGAGCCATCCTTTGCTCGGTGGCTGCCCTATCCCATTTCACCATGCTGCACAGACTACCGCCCCAGCCCTGTGGAGATATTGATGATGTTTTAGAGTCATCATTAGTATGAAGATGACGTACGATAGATGTTTTGGAGTCATTGTTGGTATGATAGTTGCCTGGATGCTCATGGTGCTGTAATATTTAATAGAGAACTTAATTCCACCAGCTACATACGAGTGCCTGTCCCAGGTCATTCACGGGTCGATCAACCATCTTCCCATCCACCATAGTGCCGTTAAAAAAAGACGGGTTCATCCACACTTCGGGAATGAATAACCCCCCGAGGTTTACACCTCGCAGCTGCTCCACTGGATCTATCTGCCACAGCTCCCCCAGCCGACTAGACATCTCATCATCCCCCCTAACAAAACCCTCCGACGGTCCGAATACATAGCTCCACAGGGAGTTACCGTACGTTTCGGAGGGTCCTATGGGCTGCCTGCTGTCGAACGTTTTGGGGGCTGCGATGACCTTGGGAAATCCGGAGCCGACTCCTGCGTCGGCTGATTTTCCTCCAGGGGCGGGGGTGGCCCAGCCGGAGGAGAGCCATCGATTTTGCTTGCAGATCTTTCCAAAAAAAAGGGGCAACAAGTTTATTGTTAGTAGATAGTAAGCGTAAGATTGGTCACTGAGAACATCTACGCTGATGAATATTGCGCGCACCTTCAACATGACCCTGTCGAGAGAGGCATCCTCTCCGGACTGCAGTGGTGATAGGTGAAGTATAGGTGCCAATATAAGTATAGTCATTGCGTGTGCATATGATGATACTCACATATAAGATAGATTCACATCGCACGTTTACAATAAATCCTCGAACGTCAAATAGCAACGCAAGGGTATTGAGTTATTGCCCGAAAATCTTACCTGCAACTCCACCCTTCCCATGCTATCAGTAATATTGTCATTCAAATTTCGCACGTTTTTCTTTCTTGCAGTGATATCCATTGCAGCTGTTCTGACTCTCTTTTTGTCTTCAAGCCCTTTTTGTGCCTCTCTGTCCAAATTGGGAGCGGGATACGATTCCGTACTCACGGCGGCGAAGGCCGTTGCCATTTTCAGGGTATCTACAGTGGCTTTCAATACTCCAGTGGCAATATCCAGCGTGACAAACTTTCCACTAGTAGATTGCAAAAAGAAACATTCGCCGTCGCTTATGTCCTCTTCCAGCACGACTTGCAGAGTGGAGCCTTGGCGCCATGGAATAGTTTCAGTCAGAACCAACGCATCATCATCTGCGGTTTTGGAGGCAGCATAAGCCACCGCTTTGTCTGCTTTCCTTTTCTTCGCATCTTCCTCCGTCTCGAGTCGTCTCCGTCCGTTCCAATTTTCCGCGGTGAGGTTGTAGTAGGGTAAGTCTTGCTGATTGATGGTCGGATGAATAACGCGTATGTACCTGTGATTGGTGAAGTTTGATGGTCAGTGTTAGTATGATGGCTGTAGTGGATGCTCTTACTAATTTAAAATGTGGTAGAGCTACAACAGATCTTCCACACGAACCATCTAGTATTATATATGACACTAAGGGTGTATAGATATAACCTTCTGAACTGAAGTAACGTACTGGTCACTCGCTAGGGATTTTAGATAGATTTTCTCTCCATGGCTCAGCCTCATCACATCAAAGAAGTCACTGTCTTTCCTGGGTGGGCTGTAGTACACGAACTTTAAGTACAGGGCGCCAATCAGCAGGAATAGCACAAGGCCGGTCCAGGGTTTATGCAGAACCCATTTGCTCTCCACAGTATGCTCCTCCTGCTGTCTGTCTTCTTCAATATCTAGAGGTTCATAACCCTTTCTATTTGACGTGGCTCCATAATCTACCATGTTAAAGCAATAGTTGGAAAACGTTGATGTTATCACGAGACAGATATTTAGAAATCTACAATACAGATGTTCTGGGCATTGTCTTCGAGAGGTTCACTAGCGCGATGTTATGTATTAGAGGCGAAGGAACTTTTTTTAGGA